>CEOP01135429.1_pt1 | contig 11982 bp, 6 predicted proteins | sample 361301 | NCBI WGS metagenome assembly CEOP01 (sample SAMEA2619548, study PRJEB7988) | marine metagenome | biome: marine biome (ENVO:00000447); feature: deep chlorophyll maximum layer (ENVO:xxxxxxxx); material: "saline water (ENVO:00002010), including plankton (ENVO:xxxxxxxx)" | depth 55 m
AATTGTACAAGTCCATAGGACTTGGGACTTTAGGTATTTTCGAGTGCATCGATTCGTTCGTGTAACTCTTGTATCGTTTTTATCAGGTATGGGATGAAACCCTCGTAGTTTAGGCTTGCTGTGTCTGTACCCCACCCCGAATAATCTGGGTCTTTCGTTGGATCTTCGTCTACGAACGGTTTTTCTTCGGGTATATTCACAGGTATTATCGCATCCATACCTTCGTTCCGTGCATGCACCAAAAATCGAAGTTCAGGTGCATCGTAATACACGTCTTGTGTGATGAGACCGGCTTCACGCACTGGGTTTTCACACGTTTCGTTAATTTTTTTATGTTTATCGTACACCTGTGGTTTGAGTTTAAGAAGTGTTTCTGTGGCGTTTGTTATGTATTCCTCGTTCGTTTTTAGTCGATCGTCACTCGATATCGCTGTACCACCATTAAGTCTTACCGTACCATTATTATAAGCTTTTAAAGAGAGGTCCTGATCTGCAGATGTTCCTGTTCCTCCAGTTGCGTAAACTGTGTTGTACCCAAATCCAATACCCTGTGACTGGTTACTGTGTCTAAATTCAACCCCATTGTTGGCGGCCCCTATCGAACCGGTTATGTATAAAGGGGGTGTATGTCCCGGCCCAGTTTGGCTGCCACTGAATGTTCTATTGGCGCCCGGGTCAATATCAACGGTTCCCACCGCGTTTGTATGACCCGTACCAATTCCAACGCGTCCATCACCTCTAATGACCATTCTTGTAGTCGGCGTGCTTTCACCACCTTCGTTTACCCTGAACGCCAACCAGTTACGGTATCCATTACCACTCAAGGCATAGTGGCGAGACTCGATTTGATGTCGACTATTTCTATAAGATGGACCGGAGCTAAAATCAATTTGTCCGTTTTCGTTTGACGCCCCTTCAATCAGCATATGAGGCCCAGTCCCGCGTATATGCACGAGTTCGGCCGGGGAAGATTCTCCAATCCCCACATTTCCGTCTTGTTTAATAGCAAAAGCACATGCATCATTTTGGTCGTGTATTTGGAAATTGGTACCAGATGCATCACCTGTTCGAAGACGCCAATTCAGAACACCATCGTGCATAAAATCGATATCACTTTCACCGATTTGGCTACTATCAATTATCAATGTGGCATCACCGTCGCCCGATGTTGCATTACTTTTTATTCTCATCTGTGCGCTGGAGATATTCTGTAGGTCCAATTGATACCCCGGAGTCGTCGTCCCGATTCCCACCCTATTATTCACCGAATCAACGAAGAGTGTATTCGTATCTACAACCACATTCCCACTGACGGTCAATTCACCACCCACCTCAACGTTCGCGGTCGTCACGAACCCTGTCGTCACATTAGAAAATTGGACGGTATTGGACGTCACGTTTCCAATATTCACGATCTGGTCTAAATTAGAAGAAATACCGGTTATATTACTCCCATCCCCTACAAAATGATCCGCGGTCACATTCCCGGTCACGACAACATTCCCACTGGCCACCAAAGAAGTCGTAGGATTCGTAAACTCAACCGTTAAAGGCGTTATATTCCCCGTGGCCGTCACAGCTTCGAGAGAGTGCTGCGCTTCCACGTTGACCGTTCCCATGATGAGCGTTCCACCGAGTTCCAGGTTTGTGCTCACGTATGAATTACCTAATACATGAAGATTCGCGTCTGGGGAATCTACCCCCACACCGATCTTTCCTGTGAGTGTATCGACCACGGCGTTCGAGGCATTACCGACCCCCTTAAACGTAATTTTGTCTACATCCGTGAAGACCAATTGTCCGTTGGTAGACATATCTATTATTTAGGGAGGTTTTTTTAAACGGCCAAAAGCCAACGGCTTTTGTTTGATACGAGTGGCTTCGCCACTCGGGATGACTTTCTTGCAAAGTGGGAGGCACTTTGGAGGAATTACATATATTTATGAATTTGTATGTTTGAACCAGATCCATATCTTGCTGTGTCAGGATTCGCTGAACTGAATAATATACTCGTTACATTACCGGGTATTTTATAAAACCATCTATTTAATTCCCAACCTTGAACAGATCCGGCGTTCAGGTTATTTCCAGTATGAAAAGTTCCCTGTCCATGTGCAACTATGTATCCATCACAAGAACGCGTCATTGTGATTTCTAATGTATGTGTTGAGTCTTGTCCGGCTCTAAATATCGTAGGAAAATTACCATCGTGAAGAGACTGTGTATTTGTATGTTGTTTACCACCATAATAGTAATTTCCTGTTGTTGCGTCTCCGTTAACGGTCATATAGTATTGTGGATTTGTAGCACCATAATTTCTTACTTTCCATAATATTTTATATGTTCCACCGTCTCCGATTAAATCTAGACCATTAATTTCGACACTATCAACTGTAGAAGTAACAGTGTGTTCCGCTACTAGAGTATTGAACCTAGTAGCATTTATAGTCCCCCTCACATCCAAAGCCGCCCTCGGCTCCGAAGTCCCAATCCCGAGTCGCCCCGCCTTGAGGGTCATATTATTGGTACTGTGTCCAAAGTCTTCCTTCTGGTAGGCATAGAGTTGGTAGATCTCGTCGGAGGTCAGGGCTCGGTTGAAGAGGCGGAAATTGGCGATGGAACCGTTGAAATTCTGACCTCCTGAAAGGTTTGATCCTAATCTGAAAGTGGTTCCCGCTAAAGTTAAACTCGAATACGAATCGGTACCAATTAATTTACCATTCACAAATATAGTTCTACCAGTGCCGTCATACGTTCCGGTGATGTGCACCCATTCGCCTATCGTTGCATAAGTCGTGGTTGCTAAATTATTGGCATACGTGAGATGAATTATATTTCCACTGTCAAAGAAGAGACCAATTGAATCATTGGTAGAATCAGTGCCAATACCGAATACAGCGATAAACCCCGATGGATGCGAATCCGGTTTTACCCAAATGGAAAATGTATATGTTTGATTACCCGTAAATGTAGACGGTATACTCCCACTGATGTAATCATTTGACCCATCAAATACAAACTTATCGATACCATCAGAATTATTAAATGACGCACCATTTGTGAGTGTTCCGTTAAAAGAATTGGTACTCAAATCCTGAACCAGTCCACTCGTATAGTTTTTCGCATCATAGTAGACCTCCAACCAATCCGTGTTGGGAACATTTGGGTATGACTTTACGGTCACATCAGTCCCGTGCGCCTCGGGGTCGTATTCGGGAAGACCTAAGAATTCAAGAGCAGTCATAGACGCGTGTACGTGACCTCCAGAATAAAGACTTTTTATGATTAATCCGACATATTGATAATATTCTGTGGCTTCAAAATCGAATGTAGCGGGTACATATTCTTCTCCAACTGGTGTGCTTGTTGATGGATTTGTACCAAATGAATAGTTTGTAAGAGTCGTAGTCGCGATAACATCCCAAGACGAACCACCGTTACTGCCTATTACTACAACATCTTTCGGGGCTGCTCCGGCACTCCAACCACTGTTCTGACCTCTTAAACCCCGAGGAAATACACGAATGCTGTGTAGTTGCACCTTTTCGTTCGTAGGTAATTGAAGTGTCACATATTCCCCGAGATGTCCCGCAACGAGTTCTGAAGTACCATCGTATGTACCATCCGTATTCCAGTAACCTGTACTATTTTCAGAATGCCAATATGTACTCGAATCTCCATCGAACATTTTCCATGCTTCGAGACCTGCACTATTTACATAAACAGTACTCCTTCCCGCCACGTATCCACCACTTGAATTAGCAGTCAAAGCCACCCTCGGGTACTTAATAAGTTTCTTGGAGCGGGGGAACTCCGTGACGACATTGGAATTAAGCTGAATCGAAGCGACGTTCGCATCGTGGTCGCATTCAATATGTAAATTAGACGTATGGCTCGAATTCCCGGCCCCGATTTCTATGCTCATACTCTGCGTGTCGACGACGATATTCGAGGTCGCCCCGCGGTAGATGGCTTGGTTCATCCCCTGATAATCGAGTATACCGTTCTCGGCCATTTCTATTATGAAGGGAGGTTTTTTTAAATGAAAAAAGTTTAGATTAACCGCTATATTGTAAACCGGCACCGCCGACTTGGTACTTAAACCTGAAATAGTCCTGTAAGAACTTTACCTGACCCTGGCTTATGATACCTCTATTACGTTTAAAAACAATCATTTCCGCGTAGAAAAAGTTATTAGGATTATGCCTGTCATGTGAATGCCTATTACCCCAACATATTGCATCCGATGTATTACTACCTGGATCATTGGTGATATTCGCTAAATTAGTCGTCAGCGTACCTCGCGTGAGTGTCGCTAGACTTATATGATTATTAATACCTCTAGCTTGTGTCGCACCTCCACGGGCAGAAGGGAAAGAATTATTTGCTTTAGTCATAACACAATGCACAGCGCGAGTCGTGTCGGATGAATTCGTTCCTAATATTCCACCCGCCGTTCTAGTATTACCATCATTATAACCATACCCATTACCGTTGTACACTAATAATTCTCCGCCATCTAACCCCGTTACAAAACCATCCCACGCAACAGAGTTTCGACCCGCGTTAGTGGACGAATCATGATAATATGCCCAACCGACCGATTGACGGGTTTCACTGGGAGATGTACACCCGACGTGAAATGTAGATGTTAAGTCCCCTATTCCCGGACCTCCAAAGTCATCTTTATCCCTGCTAACCATACGACTATTCGTGTTATTCCCGGTCCAGAATCTTCGACCGTTTATGTATTTGGTATAACAATTTGTCGCGGTTAAATAATTATCTACCCAATTTCCACTTTTATTATGAACATAACTAATTCCGTCACCTTCATTAAGACCCCCTTCGAGATAATCCGTATCGTTCAAATCCCACCAATAATCAGGGTTCCAACTGCGTATGGTATCTTCCATGTACTCGAGATTGCGTATCATACCGGAATAATATAAGTCTCCACGCACGTCAAGTTTGTGTGTTAAGGTTAACGCGCCGTCGTTGAGCGTGGATTGACCCTGTTCTCGTGTACCAAAAATTTTCCACTGATCGATTCCCGAATGATTTCCGGAGGATGAACCCATCTGCTCTATGACGAGTCGAAAATATTTAAAATATTGTGTGGGTGCAGTCCCGGGTGTATATGTTATAAAATCATTACCGCCTGTTCTCGTCTTATTTGAAAAATCGTCTAGAGCCGTCCACACACCCGTCAAATCGTTACTTCCCGCAATACACCCCGTATGTGGGTGTCGACCTACGTGATGATAGGGTCCCTGAATAGCCGAATAACTATATTTAATCTTATAAGGAAATTCGATTTGAAGCCAGTGACCATATCTATTCGTGCCTCCTACATTTGTAGTTGTTATAGCCGTGCTCGTTCCACCGTTCCAAGCACCACCCGTTGTGTAATTTCCCGGATCATTTTCTGACCAATGCAGGTAATTCGTAGAACTCGTCGACGTCATATTATTAAAAGCATTAAACGCTGTAGTATTGGGATATGTTGAACTCGCACTCGTTTTAAAATACCCGTGATCCACGACATAGTAATTATAACTAGATAATGGAGCCGGTGGAAACTGTTCCACGGCGTTTGTTTCGTCTAAGAAATTAACAGAGCCGACGAAGTTTCCATTTACCTCCACATTCCCTGACGCCACAATACTCGTCGTAGGATTCGTAAACTCCACGGTATGTGTAGTGACGTTCCCCATATCCGTCACTGCTTGTAAGTTATGACGGGCCGCCACGTTGACGACACCCATGGTCATCACACCCCCGATCGCGAGATTCGATGAAACGTAGGCGTTTCCGGTGATGTATAAATTTGAGCTGGGATCATTTGATCCGGTAACCCCGATTCCTAGACTGGTCGTTCGCGTATCGAATACGATATTCGACGTGTCGCCACGGAAAAGGACCCGTTTCGTGCCCTGATACTCAAGTATTCCGTCCGTGGACATATCTATTATTTAGGGAGGTTATTTTTTACACCACGTAACGTAATATTACAATTCCAGAACCACCAGTTGCACCCGTTGGACCAGCACCCCCACCGCCACCAGTACCATTAGTACCAGCGCCAGGGGATATAGCACTTACCCCCGAGGAGGAGGGTCGACCCCCGTTCCCACCGCCTCCATTTCCTCCGTATGAAATATTACCGCTATAACAACACCCCCCTCCTCCACCTCCATACGTTTTACCCCAGACAGCTAACCCACCACCACCGTTACCACCTTGATTTCTAGTTGCATCAACACCATGAGAACTAGCGCCACCACCGCCACCACCGCCATCAGCGTAACTATCATACCAACCATTACCACCTCTATTTCCTTGTCCATCTCGCCCCGCCCCAGATGATACACTTGTAGTTCCGGCACCCCCACCACCGGCGGAACCACCACCCGAACCACCCGTACTCGCTCCAGCTCCAGATTGTGCCTGTCCGCGACCACCACCATTAACAGATTTTAAAGATCCGAAACTGGAAGTTCCACCCCCGGCAGCTGTACCACCCGATGTACTCCCGTAACCTCCGCCACCAACCGTAATTGTATGAGTTCCAATTCCCATATTCGCAATTTTACCGGTTATTACACCTCCGCCGCCACCACCTCCACCAGCATTCCCACCACCTCCACCTCCACCTCCAGCTACGATCAAATATTCTACATCTCCTCCCCCCGAAGTAATTTCGAATGATTGGGACGAACCCGTAGTTGTAAATGTATGATAATTAAACCCATCGACAGTGGAAACAGTTCCACCCGTCGCTGTTATAGTCGTTGCGTGAGCACGTGTTCTAAGAGTCCCAGCATAATCAATAGTCATCACACTTGTCATGGTACTATCTGCCCAGTTCGGACGCGTAAAAAACGTAATGCGACCCGCTGTGTTATCAGACCCATTATCTAGACCACCTTTAATTGCTGCAAAGTATCCCTGACTGGCACCGAACATAATTCCACCCCCATTACCTGGTGAGCTACCATCATCTTTTAAAATTAGGGTACTACCTATAGCACCAGCTTGGTCAAAGCTACTTGTGGTAGTTTGTCCGGTACCACTCACAGTCAAATTCTCACTCACGGCCACGTTCCCACTCACCGTCAAATTAGAAGAAACGTAGACGTTCCCCTCCACGTGTAAATTCGCGTGGGGGGCACTCACCCCAATTCCCACGTTACCAGCACTCGTGATACGCATTTTCTCGGCACCCGCGTTTCCATCGTTCACCGTAAACCTAATATGCCCCGACGCGGGTGTGTTGATATACGTCGGTCCAGCCGCGGTTTGTTTAAGTGCATACTGCGCTGAGCTGTTCCGATCAAAGTGGGCAAATGACGCTTGATCACTGGTACCCATGTAGCCCACGGCCGCTCTTCCGAAATAAGAGGTCGTATCCGTATTACGACCGGCACTCACGTTCCCTGTGGCGACAATATTACTAGAGGCGACGAGGGATGTGATCGCATTTGAAAATTGTACCGTATTCGAAGTCACGTTCCCTAGGTTGGTAACTGCTTGGAGAGAATGTGAAGAAGCGGCGGAAATTGTGTTAATCTTTAACAAACCACCTATCGAAAGGTTATTTTGGGTGATCACATTACCGAGGACATTTACGGTAAGTTCTTTTGTGAGATCATTCGTGACTGTTACGGTATCGAGCGGATCAGCTGTGTACCCGAACGTGAGTTGATCCGCGAATCCATCTCCCGTTCCATGGTGAATGATCGCGACGTTCCCCGTCGTATTTTGCATGATGATACCCTTATCCGTCATCGAAACCGTGTTATTATTGGCGATTCCTATGATCGCATCGTTTATTAATTTTGTTTCCGATTCAACTATAAATTTATTACCGCGCATAAAAATATTTCCCGTGACGTCAAGGTTAGACGTTATCACAGTCGCATCACCCGTCATAGTGATAAACGAATCCTTTAAGAATTTGTCGGATGCGACATATGGAACGGTACCCGCGGTTAAACCGACGACCTTAATGTCACCCCCGACCTCTATGTTCGCTGTCGTCACGAGACCTGTCGTCGCATTCGAAAATTGTACGACATTTGTGGTGACGTTTCCATTATCCGTAACACCTTGAAGATCCGTCACGATACCTGATAGTCTACTTCCGTCACCTTCGAAATAGGAGGCTACGACATTTCCATTAACCGTTAAGACGTTTGCATCCGTATCCCTGACGTATAGATTCCCGCCAACCTGTAAAGTATTACTCGTGAGTGTATGGACGTTACCTATTCCAACGTTGCTCGCTATGTACACGTCACTGTTTGCCCCATCGGACCATTGACTCAGAGTACCTGTAATCGCAGTCGGGGGAATACCGGTTAAGTGTGACCCACTTCCAATAAACTTAAGTGCGTGGACGTTCCCCGTAGCTACAATACCTGTCGTCGCATTTGTAATTTCAATCGTATTGGAAGAAACATTCCCCTTTCGTGTAACGTTTTCGAGGTTAAGGACAGTCGCATCTGCCTCGAGTTCGCTCGTGACGTAAATATTACCACCTGTTATGAGTATATTTTCCGCCTCAACATTCGACGTTCTGAGCGTCGCGTTCGTGATGTCGAGAAACCCAGTCGGTGAGTTAATCGGCATTTCGTCTACTATGTGTTGAGGTTATTTTCTTACAAAGTGGGGGGCACTTTGGAGGAAAGTTTTAGGCATTCTCTAGAGCGTCAAGTCTCGTTTTTAAGGTTTGATTTTCTCCGGATAATTCTTGAACAGCTTTTACCAAATAGGTAACAATTTTACTCAAATCAACATTTTGATAAACGGGTTCTTCAGTGAGTTTGACCCATTTCGTTCCTTCTTCGAGAGAATCCGGTTCGGAAACATCTTCTTTCACAATAAAACTTTCGTCGTCTATCTTTACGACGTTGCCTCTATCACGCATTTCATCCTTTACCCCTGTGACGGCCATCGGGATATGTTCCTGTAGTTCATGAGCGATGAATCCATCGTATATATCGTCTGGGTGACCTATAAAATTGAATCTCTTCGGTTGAAGGTTATTAATAGTATCGAGTCCGCTTATTGGCATTGGAACGATATTTTCCTTGACACGATAATCACTTTGCCCTCCATAAGATATAGTCGAACCATTACCGCTAATAGTTCCTATTGCACCACCGTTACCAGTGTTACCTCTTCTAAATTGAATATAGGACGTCGTGTGATTACCGGTTGTATGATTATTTATAATCACGTGTTCGTATCCACTACTCGTGCTTGGATTTCTTATAAAAAGAGCCCCCCCGTGAATCTTGGTTTCGAAAGTTGTATTGCCAGCCTGTTCTATGTGTATGGCATCATCTGAATGAACATCTAGTACGTAACCTGGATTTGTCTTGTTTATGCCTACGTTTCCACCGTGTTTGATTACCATTTTTTCAACATCATTAGGCTTAAATCGTATGTCTCCATCTCCGTCGGGTGTCTTAGTGTAAAGCTCTAACTGTCTGTTGCCTTGCTTTAAACCCATTTGGTATGGACCGCTGTTGTAAATGACGAACCCGCTCGTACCACTTGAACCCCAATCACTAAAGATTTGACCGTCTACATCAAGTGATGCTCGTGCAGTGGTACGTTTGATACCGACGTCCCCACTGAAGGTTGCCGTTGTGAACGTTGTAGGGGTTATATCCGCAGACCCATTGAAGTTTACACCTCCGATACTTCTAGGGGTTGTAAGAGTTGCTGCGGACCCCGCTGACCCAGTTGTACTTTGGTTTAGGGTTGGAATCCTAGCAGCATCTAGGGTCCCACTTGTTATATTTGCTGCGTTTAAATCCGGAATCCTAGCAGCATCTAGGGTCCCACCTGTTATTTTTGCTGCGTCTAAATCCGGAATCCTATCAACATTTAGGGTCCCACCTGTTATTTTTGCTGCGTCTAAATCCGGAATCCTAGCAGCATCTAGGGTCCCACTTGCTATATTAGTCGCGTCGAGTGCGGTCAAACCCGCACCACTCCCCGAAAAGGTCGTCGCTGTTAATGCACCGACATTTGCCGTTCCACGAACATCTAATGTATATGCGGGTGCATCTGTTCCTATACCTACTTTCGATGTGGTCGTATCTACGAATAGGTTAGCAGTGCCCACCTCTATATTCGATGCCGCGTTAAACGCTTTTGTGACGTTGTTAAAGTTAACCGTCGTCGCAGTATTCGCGCTCGTCACGATATTTATTTGATCGAGAACGAAAGTTGAAGCTTGAACGTTCCCGCTGTTCACCCTGAGGTGGGCATTGTTGATATCGAGAAACGTATCGATGCCGTTCATATCTATTATTTAGGGAGGTTTTTTTAAACTGGGAAAAGTCCGGAGGACGGGACAAGTCCTACGGACTTGGAACTCAAGTTCTTACAAAGTGGGTCACACTTTGGAGGAAATGTTTATTGAGGAGGGGTTGGCCAAACGGGGTTTTTCGGATCTTCAGTTATCGAGGGAAGATCACGAAGGGCTTGGCGGTACACTTTCCATTCATCAATCTTTTCTTGTGGTAAAGGTGAATCGGATATACTCACAACCCAATCACATTCTGAAAGGCGTTGCCTTCTTTCACCTCTAAACATTATCCATCGAGATTGAATACGATTTTGAGTTTCTACTTCGACTGCTTCAGTATCTACCGTAAATTCTATTTCATTGGTTTCCGAATTACGACCGGGTATTACGAAATCTGAGTTCATTTCCGGTGGAACTATGACATGTTCCAAATCAGAAGATCTAGATTCTACGTCGCTCTGCGTACCTCTAAATCTATCTACGATTTCTAATGTTTCTGGAACGAGGGAGACGTACGCGTTCATATATTATGCAATTGAAATTAATTCACCCGAAAAATACGAGTGTGCTCTATAAATTGTAAGTGACCCTCCCCCGCGTCCACCGAACCCTATTTGATAATTGGCTGGGACATAAAGATCGATCGTCCAACTGTTTCCCTCCGATCCAGACGTAGTGAATATAGTTTCATCACCATTTGCAGATCCTCCTAATAATTTATAAGGTCCTATATCATCCCATGCTCCCGAATTGGACGTTCTATACCACATACTCACTTGACGGCTGGAACTGTTATTAAAAGCTGTTATAGAAAACCTATAGTGACCCGTTATAGGGGCTGTAAAAGCTCCGGTAGAAGTACTGTAATGACTACCCACATTGTAAAACGTACTGGTTAACTTGACGGGACCGCCACTGAATCCAGCATAAGCATAGTCAGAACTATTAGAATAAGCGGAAAATCGAGGTTGGTTATTGTATTTTAAATAACCAGAACTATTTATAGTCAATTTATCAACATTCCCCTGGCGTATACGAACTGGACGACTTGACGCAGAATTTAATATTGTTTCTCCATTTGATTCTTGTAAAAGTGCGTATCCTCCGGTATCATTTGAATCAATATGACAGATAGCCATAGCGTCATTATGTCCACAGTATCCTACTGCCGCACGACCTAAATATGATGTCGTATTAGTATCATACCCACTTCTTGTCGATCCATTTACATCGAGTTTGGAATTCGGACTCGCTATACCGACGCCTAAATTGCCACTACTATCAATTACTGCTCTAAACGCCGCCGCTGTATCATCTACAATTGAAAATACATCTGATGTATCACCACGTACCCCCACGGTGTATTTTCGGGCGTTATTTTGTATAGATATTCCAACGTTGTCTACATTCCCATTCACATGTAATTTTGCACCCGGACTTACTGTCCCTATACCCACATTCCCACTGGCCACTAGGGAAGTCGTCGCATTCGTAAATTGGACGGTATTAGACGTCACATTTGCACCAGGTCCAGAATCTGTTATCGCTTGAAGGGTTGAAGAAATACCAGTTATATTACTCCCATCACCGTACAAATACCCAGCTACAACATTCCCACTCACCTCCACATTCCCACTCACCTCCACATTCCCACT
>CEOP01064875.1_pt1 | contig 11978 bp, 10 predicted proteins | sample 361301 | NCBI WGS metagenome assembly CEOP01 (sample SAMEA2619548, study PRJEB7988) | marine metagenome | biome: marine biome (ENVO:00000447); feature: deep chlorophyll maximum layer (ENVO:xxxxxxxx); material: "saline water (ENVO:00002010), including plankton (ENVO:xxxxxxxx)" | depth 55 m
ACCTAGCAAATTTTCTATTGATCTAATTATCAAAGTTATGGAAAATTTTTCCATTTTCTATTTAGATAGAGTAAATATCAGAATTATAAAACTTCAAATTTTTTGGATCACTAAACCAATTAATTGTTTTTTCTAAACCTTTTTTAAAACCTTTTAATCCACCATGCTCGGGCTTCCATTTAAGTATTTTTTTTGCCTTAGAATTAGATGCAAATAATCTATTTACCTCACTATTTTTTGCTCTTACCCTGTTTTTATCAATTACAACATCAAATTTATAACCAAAATCCTCTTTTAAAATTTTTAATATATTTTTTATTGAAACTTCAAAATTATTTCCAAGATTAATTGTTTCTCCAGAAATATTTTTATTTTTTATTGTAGTTAAATAAGCATTAGCGGTGTCTTCAACGTAAGTAAAATCTCTAGTTGGATTTAAATTGCCCACTTTAATTAAATTTTTATTATTATTAATTTGTGTAATAATTGATGGAATAATAGCTCTAGCAGATTGTCGTGGACCAAAAGTGTTAAATGGCCTTATTATAGTCACTGGTAATCCAAATGACCTGTTAAATGAAATTGCTAATTGGTCTGCCCCTATTTTGGATGCTGCATAAGGAGATTGTGCATTTAATCTATGTTTTTCTGTTATAGGAACGGTCTGAGCGGTTCCATAAACCTCGCTGGTAGAAGTAATAATAGTTTTTGATATATTATTAATTTTTGCGGCATTTAAAATATTATAAGTTCCATTAATGTTAGTATCAATGTAACTTTTAGAAGCGTGATATGAGTAAGGAATTCCAATCAACGCAGCTAAGTGAAAAACAATATCAATTTTCTTTGAATTATTTAAGACAAATTCTTGATCTCTAACATCACCTGAAACTATTTCTAAATCATTAATTATTTTTTTGTCTACATTATCTAACCAGCCATTGGAGCCTCTAGCGTTATAAAAAGTAAAAGCTTTGACACTATAATTTTGTTTTACTAACTTTTCTACTAAATGAGAGCCGATAAAGCCACATGCACCTGTTACTAAAATTCTCATAATGTTAATTTTCTAACACTCCATTTTTTAAATTGATAATCTGATCGCAATCTTTTATTGTTGTGGTTCTATGCGCTATCATAATCATCGTTTTGTCTTTTAAATTCATTTTTATATTGTCAATAATTTTTTTTTCTGTTTGATTGTCTAAAGCGCTTGTTGACTCGTCCATAAATAAAATGCTTGGGTTCCGGTAAATAGCTCTAGCTAATGCTACTCTTTGTTTTTCTCCACCAGATAATTTGATACCATCATTGCCGACTTTCGTATTTATCCCATCAGGTAATTCTAAAATCTTATCTTTCAAGCAAGCCATTTCAATTGAAAATTCTAACCTTTTTTTATCCACTTTTTCATTTAAAAAATCAAATGATATATTTTTTTCAATCGTAGCATCTAAAAGATAAATATTTTGAGCAATATATCCAATTTTGTTTCTCCAATTATCTAGATCTTGATAAATGCTTTTATTATTAAAATAAATATTTCCAGTGTCTGGTTTTAAGAGCCCAAGCATCAAATGAAACAAGGTGCTTTTACCTGCTCCTGTTTCGCCAGTTATACCTAATTTTATTCCCTCTTTGATTTCAAAATTAATTTTTTTTATAATATTTTTTTCTTCATCAGGATAGGAGAAAGAAACATTATCCAGAGAGATAAAATTATTTTTTTTATTTATGTTTAAACTATTAATTTTTTTTTCATAATTATTTAATAATTCAATTTTATTATTACTTAATTCTTTAAGAAGAATATTTATGCTAGGTGTGTAAAGCCTAATATAAGTAATACTTGTAATTATTGAATTAAAGGCAGGAATAAATCTTACTACTGATATTACTATTAAAGATAAAATTGTTAAAAGTGTTGTTGTGTTACTATTCAAGTTTAATAAGATTATAGTTGAAATAGTTATAAAAAAAATCGATAGAACTTCTAAAATTAACCTAGGAGACCTTTCAAAATAAGTGAAGTGAAATATATTTTTCTCAAGTTCTTCTCTGTTGTGGTTATAAAATTTTAAGACATCTCTCTCTTTATTTAATATTTTAATATCCTTTATAGCTCCAAAAGTTTCATTAATCATTTGTATCAAATTAACTTTTAAATCCTCATTTCTTTCAGACTTATTCTTTATTATTGGTCTAATTATCTTTATGTACAAAACTGAAAGTAGCAAAAAAAGTATTGTGACACTTACTGTAACTACTGGGTTTACTATAGCCAAAAGAGTAAAGAGAACTAGTAGCGCTAAACACTCTCTAAACATATTTATTGTTTGGGCAAGATAAACACTAAGCCCTTCAACGGACTCTGTTGTATTTCTTGTTAAAACTGCTGGATTATTTCTTAAGTGATAAGCAAATGGTGCAAATAAATAACTTTTTAGTAATTTTGATGAAATTTCTAATTTTATTTTTTTAACAAATCTACTGGTTAAATCTATTAAAATAAATAATAAAATATTTTTAATTAAGAAAATACTAATAATTATTGTTCCAAAAACCTTTATAGCTTGAATATGATTTAAATCAGAAAAATAAAAAAAATTGTAATTTTCAAATTTATCTAAAATAAATGAGGAGTCTATTATTAATCCTACAAAAATTGGTATTGATGCTAAAGATATAAACTCAGTAAAAAAAGTAAGAAAGTTAAGAAATAGAATAAAATTTAATTTAAATTTATCTTGTTTGCTTAAAATATTTTTAATTTTGGATATCATATTTTGAAATTAAATTTTAATTAGGCAATGCTCCGCACTTTGTAAAAGATCGATTTCACAAGTTGGTCATTTTTTAAATTATACTGGCTCTATTAAATAGTCTTTTTTATTTATTTGAGCTTTAACGTTTCCTACTAAAATACTCAGTTTATTTTTGTTAATTTCTAAAACTTTAAGCAAAGCACCTGCTAATGGACCCGATAAAAATTTGTAATTTTTATTTTCACATACACTAAATATATTTTGCTTAATTAAACCCTCTTTGTTTTCTAAACTTTTACATTTTTCGATAAAGTGTAATATTTCTTCTTGAGCAGAACAAAACCCCTCTAAAAAATATTTTAGACCTTTGGTGTTTTTTAAGTGAAGCAAAATTTTTTTATTTTGAAAAGTTTGATGAAAACAAAAAACATAATCCCCTAACAAAAAGATTTGCTTACTATCTTTTTTATTTTTTTTTGTACCTTCTATATGTAGTTTTGGTATATAAAATTCACAATCTTGACCTAGTTTTTTTTTCAATTCACCTTTAAAAAAACTTAATTTTTTTCTGTCGACTTTTATTATTGACCACATTTTACTCTATCTCCTTTTTAAGCTCATCATATTCTCGCATTTTTCTTTTCATAAAATTTAAAGTTAAATTTGTTTTTTCTTTTATTCCTTGAGGAGTGAGAAAATAAAGATAATTGCTTTTTTTAGGGTTTTTTTTAAAGTTTTTAATCTTAATTAACCCTTTTTCTTGGAGAGCTCTTAAACAATAATTCAACTTTCCTAAACTGAAACCCAGTTCATTGGCAAGTTCTCTTTGACTAGACTCAGGTTTTTTGTGTATCGTTCTTAGTAAATCAAAATGATCTTCGTTATCTTTCATAATATTGTTCAACTATTGAACGATTTATATCGTTCATAGTTTGAACAGTAAAGTGAAAAAACAGTTTTTGTGACCTAAAATGTAGTTAAATTCAAGCTTTTTTCGGTAATTAAGGCTGTTTTTATAAAATCTCTTTTTTTATGTTTTCTATAGTGTCTGCAGCTGTAATAGAAATAAACTCTGGGCTATTAACGAATTTTTTTCTATATTCATCTTGATTTAATTGTATCAGCTCGAGAACTCTTTTTTCAAACTCCTCAAAACTAAATTTTTCCAAATAAGTTATACCTGAAAAAGGCTCTTTAAACTCATCATGTCCTAGAAAATTTAAAGATAATACCTTTTTATGTAAAGCTGAGATCTCTCGCAAAAATGTTGAATTGTGACCAATAATCAATTCGCTTTTAAAAGCATTTTCAAACGTACTGAAGGAATTTTCTTTTGGTACAATAGTGTAATCATAATCTTTTAAAAAATATTTATAATATTGTTTTTCTTCAAGATGGCTATTATTAAAGGTTTGATTTTTACCTGAAAAAATTAATTTTAAATTATTTTTTTTACAAACACGTAATGTATATTCTGCAACTTTTCCAGGTATTTCATAATAGTCAGAAATATTTTTTAAATCATTGGTAGTTCTTGATGAAGGTTCACCAATCAAACAGATATCATAAACTTTTTTAATTATATTTAAGTTTTTATTTTTCAATCTTCTTATAAACAATGACGCTCTCAAAGAACCAACTGGAAGGTATCTTTTTATTTTAGCTTTAGTATTTTTAAATAATTTTTTTTCATATTCACTAAAACATAAAAAGTTTGGAATATAAATAATTTTATTTAAATTTTCATCATTAACAAATCCAGCACCTCTCAAACAAGAATGCTGGATTGCAACAAATTTAATTTTAGTTTCTTTGAAATAGTCGGCAGAAAAGTAAAAATCAGCTGAGGTTTCAACAGCAGTAACTACAGTTTTTGGATCAACCTGTTGAATAATAAAATTTAAATAATTTTGTTTAGGAGATCTTTTAAAAATATTTTCGATTAAAAAGATAATTAGTTTGAACGAAAGATAAATTTCTTTAATTTCTGAGGGTCTCACAGGTAATACAAAATATTTATCCTTAGGAATTATTTCCTTTAAACTATCAACGTTACTTGAGTCAAAAATAATTATTTCCCTTTTGTGTAGTTTTTTAAATTTAAATATAACGTTTTTTAAAAAAAAAAAGTATTTCAGTATTTTAAGCATTAATTTTATACCAAGAATGTGTTATTCATATTTCTATAATCTAAAGAAATTATCTTTTCTATAAATTCTATTACGGGTATCAATTAAAATTTTTGAGAACTTTATTATCATTTTATAATTAAAAGCATCATGATCTGTTACCAAAACTACACAGTCATAATTTTTTATATTTTTATTAATATCTATATTTTTTGATCTTCCCACTAATTTTTTAAAAAGACTATCATTTCTATCTACGTGAGGATCTGAAAAATCAACATTAAATTTCATTTTACTAAGAGATTGTAATATTTTTATACCGGCTGACTCCCTTATATCTTCAATATTTTTTTTATATGCTAAACCTAAGATTAATACTTTTTTTCTTTTGGTTGTCTTATTTTTACTAATAATCTTTGCAATATTTTTTATCGTCCATTGAGTTGTCTTAATATTTATTTCACCTGCAATCTTAATAAATTTTGCTTCTTGACCAAATTTTTTAGCTCTCCAATAAAGATAATATGGATCTATTGGTATACAATGGCCCCCAACACCTGGGCCAGGATAAAAAGCTGAGAAACCAAATGGTTTTGTTGAAGCCAACTTAATTATTTTATTAATATCAATTTTCATAGCTAAACAAATCATTTTGAGTTCGTTGACTAAGCCAATATTTACTGATCTATAAATATTTTCTAATAATTTTGTCATCTCTGCTTCTTCTAAAGAGCCTGCAACTTCTACGGAATTAACAATTTTTTTATAGAGTAACTCGCTCAATATAGAGCAATTTTTTGAATATCCTGAGGTAATTTTATTTACTTTATTAAATGGTACAGCACTTCCTGGGTTTTCTCTCTCAGGTGAGTAAGACAGGAATAAATCTTCACCTAATTTAAATTTTTTTAAATTATTTCCAATTATATCTCTTGTTGTACCCGGATAAGTAGTGCTCTCAAGTATTATGAGCTGACCTTTTTTAATAAATTTTTTAATTTTTTTTAAGGTGTTTTCAATTGCAGATAAATCTGGTTTAGTATTTTTTTTTATCGGTGTTGGAAGACAAATTATTATAACATCACATAAACTAATATTTTCATATTTCTCAGTGTAAAAACTCTGATTTTTTAATGATCTAATCTTTTTGTCGCTGATATATGAAAATGGAGATATTCCTTTGATTAGTTTTTCTAGTTTTATTTTATCTCTATCAAATCCTATAGTTTTAATATTTTTTTTTTTAAATTGTAATAATAATTGAATTCCTACATACCCAACACCCACAACGCCTACAACTGCTTTTTTATTTTTAATATTTTTATAAAGGTTGTAAAAATATTTTTTCTTATTTACCATATTTTTTTGAATTTATGACTATTTTCATTTTTTTCTTTTTATTTTAAATACCCTTATGTTTTTTTAAGAGATATTCAATACTTATAAGTTGCCAGATTAAATTGGAGTTTTTTATTCCCTCATCTTTTCTAAATTTTTGTAAGTAATCAGCCAATTTTTTTTTATTTACTAATTGATCTATGTAAAGATTTTTTGATGAAAGCATATCATTGGCCCAAGAAAAAAGTGATGTTTTTAACCATTTAGTTTGTGGATCGGACTGGTAATATTTTTTTTGTTTTATAAATTTGTTATATTTAAACTTATTTAAAGCAAAGCTTCTATAATAGTCTCTTAAAATCCCGTTATGAATTAATTGGTTGTTCTTAAGAGAAAAGAAAAAATTTACTACATTGTGATCTAAAAGAGGAACTCTAAGTTCCTTGCCATGGGCCATTGAAGCTCTGTCACAACTTCTTAAAATTCTGCTTAATTTACAAAAAAAAATATCTCTATACAAAAATTTTTTTAGATAACTCTTGTTTTTTTCTAACTTATTAATGATATCCTTATAAAGCCATGAACTCTCATTTTTTTTAAATTTGAAAATGTTATCATAACTTGAATTTGTTCCATCAGCAGATACACCGCCGTAAAAATATCCTTTTAATGAATTTTTAAAAAAATGAACAAAAGCTTTGATGTCCATGTTTTCGTTATTTTTAAAACTTTTTATTTCATTGATTGTGTCAAAAATTTTAAGTTTTTTCATCAAGTCTAAAATATATAGTGGAAAAGCATACTTATAACCAGCCGCCATTTCATCTCCTCCTTGCCCTTCTAATACTACTTTGCAATCAGCTGGGTAACTTCTTTCTATAAGAATATCTTTGGCGATTGTTACAATTCCAGGATACGGTTCATCTTGATGGTCAAAAACTTTTTCAAATTTTTCAACAATATCTTGGCTTTTAATTTCATGCTCATTAATTTTCCATCCATAATGTTCTGACATTTCTTTAAGATCTTTTCTATGATCGAATTCTGGGTCAGAAAAAAAATAGCTATTGGCTGATATTTTTTTTTGTCCTCCGTTAATATGATTTAAGTAAGATATCATAAGATTGGAATCTAGTCCTGAGCTAAGATTCAAACCAATTTTAGTATCGGTTCTTTGTTGTATAGAAAAACTATTATTTAAATGTTTGTCTAGAAAATCAAAGTTTTCATGTGGGTTTTCTTTATCGTCTAAATCCCAATATTTTTTATTTACTATATCTTGAGTTTTCAAATCAAAAATTAAACAAGTTGCCTGTTCAACTTGAGAAATATTTTTATAAAACGTACTTTTTGAAGTGTCATAAAAAGTTGTATTTAAATAAAATTTAATAGTATCAAAATCAATATGAACATTTTTTACAACTTTAAGTATTCCTTTTATTTCAGAACAAAAATAATATTTATTATTATTTTTAAGATAGTATAAAGGCTTAACGCCCAGTCTATCTCGAACGCAGTAAACTTTTTTTTCTAGATTATCAAAAATTATGAAAGCAAAGATTCCATTAAGTAATTTAAAACAATTAACTCCTAATTTTGAAAAAAGTTCAATCAAGACTTCTGTGTCAGTATTAGATTTTGTAGTTATATTGTATTTTTTTTTTAATTCTTTAAAATTATAAATTTCACCATTATAAATTATATTGTATCTTCCTGTCTTATTGCTCATAGGCATGTTGCCGTTTTCAGATAAATCAAAAATACTCAATCTACATGAACCCAAAGAAATATTTTCGGTATTTAAAAAACCTTGATTATCTGGACCTCTATGAGAAATTGATGAAATCATTGATTTAATATCAAGTAATTTTGATTCATTCGTACCGAAAATTGCAGCAATTCCACACATAAAAAATATATCTTAATTTATTTTATATTAATCTTTTTTTTTCTTGAGTTATCTTTAGCGCTTAAAATGATCTTATTAATAACTTCCATATCAATATAACTGTCTTTGGCACTACATAACGGAAATGCATTTTTTTTATTTAAACAATCAATGGCATTTTCTGCAAGTTTGGAAAATTGTTTTCTAGGTTTAGATGAACAAATTTTTGATGAAATTTTCTTTAACTCCGTAAAACCAGAGTGTTCTGGTGATTTTTGAATATCATATTTTAATATAGTTCTTCCAATATCAGTTATTAAAACTTTTCCTTTTTTTCCATAAAAATAAAAATCAAAATTATCATAACTTTTGATATCTAGAGATTGAAGTGTTACTTTAAGGCCATTTTGAAAAACTAAAACTGCGTCATAGTTTTTGTCATCATATGATGCAAAATTTTTAAAGTTATTTTTAAAACCATAAACCTCTTTAATTTCTCCTGCCTTTCCTGACAACAAATACCTTAAAGTATCAATAGTATGAGTGGCTGTTGTCAATAAACCATAAACATAATAAGAAGATGCTTGGATAATCTCTCCAATTAATCCTTTGTCTAATTTCTTTTTTAATTTAATAATTTCTTCATCGAATCTTCTCCTATGATTAACTAGAATCTTCACTTTTTTGCTTTTAATTAAACTAATTATTTCTTTTGCTTGTTTAATATTGTTCGCCAAAGGTTTTTCTAAAACAATAACCTTTACTCCATGATGAATACATAGCTTGGTAATTTTAAAATGAGTGTCTTTCCATGTTGCTATAGATACTATTTTAGGCCTAATATGGTTTAGCATTTTTTTAGGATCTTTAAAAAACTTTATATTTTTTTTTATTTTTTTTGCTTTCTTGTACTGACTAAAATTTTTGTCACAAATCCCAACTAAATCACAATTTCTATTCCTAGCCCACATGCCCACATGTGACGCTGGTTTTATTCTTTTTTTATCAAATTCATGGGACAAACCAATTCTACCAGCGCCAATTACACATACAGGAATTTTTTTTTTATTTTTCATAAGGATATTTATATCTTTTTAAATAATTCGTCCTTTTTTTTTAATTTTTTTAAAATTTTTAAAATTTGTTCTGATGAATTTTTTTTATAATATAAATTATTAGTAGTTTTATTTTTTTTAACAAAATTTTTGTTATTAAAAATAAGCTTAATTTTTTTAGTTATGTCTTTTTCATTATAGCTCGAATTTACTATGTTCTTTGCCTGTGGTCTCATATGTTGACGGTTTCCGATATTAATTACGGGCAATTTAAAAGATGGCGCTTCAATTATTCCAGATGAGGAGTTGCCTATCATGGCATCAGAATTAAGCATCAAATCTAAAAATTCATCCCTATCTAAGTTTTTAATAATTTGTACTTTTTTTCTAGCGTTATATGACCTGAAAAATTTAATTAAAATTTTATAACCAAAATCGTTATTGGGATATATCCATCGGTAGTTGTAATCAAATTTTAAAATCGATTTAAATAAATTTGTTATATTTTTTTTATATTCAGAGATTTCATCCAATACTGGATGAAAAATAATAATTATACTCTTTTTTTTTTGAGGTATTCTTTTTTTTTTTAAGAATTTTGAAATATCATCTAGTTGTGGGGCTCCAACATTAAATATTCTATTATTTTGTTCGCCCCATTTTTTTAGTCTTTTTGCAGAATCTGTACAAGATGCGAAATGTATATGAGCCATTTTGGCAATAGCGGCTCGCGCAATATCATCAACATGTCCCGATTTATCACCTGCTTGAATGTGAGCAATAGGTATATTTAAATATGTTGCTGTAACGCATGCTGCTAAAGTTTCTATTCGATCTCCTGTAAGAATAATTAAATCTGGTTTAATTTTTGATATTTGTTTTGAATATTCAACTATAGCTCTACCCAAATTAATAGGCCATGAATTTTTTTTAGATGTAGAGCTTAAAAATTTTGCTTTATTTGTAACTTTAATATTATTTTTCCTAAAAACATTCAAACCTACTCCTAATTTCTTATCTAGATAATTACCTGTTATCAAAGTTGAATATTTTAGTTTTTTATCTTTTATAATTTTTTGTAGGACATTATTTGAATACGAAAATGTTGCCCTAGAGTCAAAGACAAATAAAATATGGTTTAATTTATGTCTGTCCATTTTAATTGCTTATTTTTTTCTAAATCTTTTTTTATTTTTTTTCCCAATATTTTTTTAAAATCTTTAGCTGGTATAACTTTGCCTTTGGGTGCAGGCCTTTTAACTGAAATATTTTTTTCAGAAAAAATCTCACCTTTTTTAATCTTTGCAGTAGTCACAACGCTTTCTCTTGCCCAGCCTATAATCTCTAGCTCTTTTTTATGTATTTTTTTCTTTTCTCCTCTTGCATTAAAAATAATGTTAGCACCAACAACCAATTGTTCTAATTCATGTGGTTCTATAGATGAGGCATGATCTGGACCTTTTGCTTTTTTATTTAAAGTAAAATGTTTTTCTATAATACGAGCACCCAAAGCTACTGCACCAAGTGAAGTATATATTGAATTAGTATGATCAGATAATCCTATAGGAATTTTGAATTTTTTTAAATATTCTTTAATCACTCCAATATCAGAAAACTTCTCTGGGCAAGGATATATTGAGGTGCATTGAGTCAAGGCTATTTTTTTATTTATTTTAAATACTTCTTTAAATGTTTCTTCTACTTCTTTCATTGTAGACATTCCCGTAGAAATTATTGTAGGAAGTTTCTTTTTTGCAATATGTATCTGCAAAGGTAAATTTGTTAGTTCTCCAGAACCTACCTTAAAAACATTCACTTTAACTTCTTCGTACAAAATATCCGCTGACTTTCTTGAAAAAGGTGTACATAAATAATCAATTTTATATTTTTTACAATAATTTTTTAAATAAATATGTTGCTTAATATTAAAGTTGGTGCGATCTAAAGTTTCATATAAACTTTCATCAAAATTCTTAGATTTAGGAGTAATTTTTAACATCTCATCCTCAAGGACATGCATTTGAAATTTTATAGCTGAGGCGCCAGCCTTTGCCGCTTTTACTATCATTATTTTAGCTTTTTCAATATTACCCTCATGATTAATGCATGCCTCGGCAATAATATAAGGTTTGTTTAGCTGATTGATTATTTTGTTTCCAATTTTAAACATCTTATAAATTTTTTTTCATAATTATTTATTTAAGATAATTTCTATAAAATAAAAAGTTTGAATAATATTCAATCCATTGACTATCGTCTTCTTTTTACCAGCACCTACTGTCCAAGCCCTAAGATAATCTTTTGGATTTTGGTTAATCTTTTTTTTCATTGTAAATTTATGGAACTTAAAACTTTTAACCTCTTTTTTATTTTTTAAAAATTTTGAAATAGTTTTTTTTGAAAAAATATTATAACCAGATTCCCAATATTTAGGTTTTTTATAAACCCAATTTTTTGAACTTGAGTACTTAATATTAATATCAAAAGGATAAGCATTAAAAAAAGAATGTACATAAATTCTTCCTCTTGGCTTAGTCCAATGTATCAAATTATTAAAAAATAATTCAAATGAGTCAAATATACTTAGGACACCAATACAAATTGAAATATCATTTGAGTTAAGTTTTGACAATTTTCTACTTAATACTGAACCACAAACAAATTTAACATTTTTAACCTCTTTTCTTGCTTTGTAAATCAAAGGTCGCAAAATATCATATCCGATTATTTCTGCTGTTTTAAAGTTTTTTTTAAAAAAATATGTCGACTCCCCATTTGCACAACCGTAGTCTCCTATAGTTAA
>CEOP01178134.1_pt1 | contig 11978 bp, 12 predicted proteins | sample 361301 | NCBI WGS metagenome assembly CEOP01 (sample SAMEA2619548, study PRJEB7988) | marine metagenome | biome: marine biome (ENVO:00000447); feature: deep chlorophyll maximum layer (ENVO:xxxxxxxx); material: "saline water (ENVO:00002010), including plankton (ENVO:xxxxxxxx)" | depth 55 m
AGTTTTCTTCCAGGTCTTTGAAAAGTAAGTGCTGCCGCTCGCTGAATCATAAAGATAGGTGTTATCAATGTGACCACTATTCGCCGCAAGATGGGTATATGCCCCAGCAGACATGGGGTTTGGAGATTGCTTGTAAGAACCAACGTGAGAAAATAAACCTGATGAGGGGGGCCTGTCCAGAATCCCGCCGGGTTCACCTTGATTTCGACGATGAAGAAGACTAATTTACTGAAATGAGGACAGCCTGGTCCGCCCTTTTGCGCGCCTGTAGACCAGTAGACCAGTAGACCACACCGCGCACATAGGCAGCGGCGAGAAAAATATTTTTGATTGATGATTAATTTACTTGCCGAGGCCGGCGCCCCAGGATGCCTGCACGCGATGCGTCGCGCGGGAAGGGGGCAGCGGGTCGTAGGGGCCTGTACGGGGTTGTCCCCGCACCGCCCCCCCTATGAAGTCAAGGACCGTCAGGCAGCGGGTAACACACGGGTAACACACGGGTAACACACGGGGGCGGTAGCTCACCAACGACGAACCTAAGAAGAAAACTTCAACCCACCCATTCCAGCGGCGATAGATAACACGTTCCAGCTCTTCGCGAACACCTCGAAAGTCTGAGCAGTAGCAGCATTGAATTTGATTTCGAGCACGGCATCTGTGATACGAGAGAAATTGACGCTGCCGCTCGGTTGCTTGAGATCATGCGGGTTGAGCGCGAAGCTGTGCACGAACGTGTTGTCGTTGGGACTAGCGCTGAAATACTCCTTGGGCACGTGATCGCGGAACCATGAGAGCGGCTGCGCCTCTCTTCCAAAAACTGAATGGTGGTTGAGAAGAAGTTGAGCGGTATCGGCTTTAGTAAGGTCGGCTCCTCCAGGAAGGAAACCATCATGAGCGTCACTTTTGGTCTCCTGCCGCCAGAGAAGGAAATTCACCGGGTGGTTGAACGGGAGAGGGATCCGGACATCGTTGCCAACGGCAGTGCCAGTGGTTTTCTGCAGCTGCGGAATAATGAGCTCGTGACTGGCAGAGCTAAACGCGGCGCGTTCCTGCTCGTCTAAATACATAGAGGTCGTGACGAGTTCAAGATCGACGGCCGTAAGGACATTAGTGGCTTTAGGCTGATTGAGCTTTAAAATTACATTAACGTCGTGAAAGGCTAATGAAATTAATGGTAACGCGAGACTCGCGTGACGGGAGAAGAAAAAATCTAGAGGAATGTACAGGACTTCGTTCTGTTTGAAACTCCCACCAGTTGCCGAACCAGTTGCCGAACCATCCCAGGGGTCGATCCCCGGCGTCTTTTCCACGTGACCGTTCAGCAGTTTGTGCGCGGCGTGCTTGAATGTGCCGTAGAGCTTGTCGACCTCCGTCCCCCCAATCTCGAGCGAGGCCGTATCAATCATCTGGAAAAGCGACGAAGTGATTGTCGCGTTCCCGGCATTTGTGACCTTCAGAGCCACGGATTTGAGAAGGTCACCCGAGCGAGGGATGGCCACCTTGTAAGTTTTGGTGTTACTATCGAGCTTATCCATGGCAATGTGTTGCGTCTCGATCGAAAAATTACCGTACTTCTTGGTAAATTTCTTGAAGTAAGTCGATTCGGGATCGTGCGTAATGAATTTGTCCTGAGCACCAGAGTTGGAGGCGAGCATAGTGAGAGCGGCCATGGTACGCCGGTTGGAGAGAGAGTGTGTACCAGGGATATGAGAAAATAATCGTCAAGGCCCGGGGGCGCCGTGTTCAACGATGCCCCCCCGGTCATAGGGTCCGGAGAATCTCGATGTGTCTGTGTGGGGTTAATGCGGCGCGGACTCTGTAATTTAGATCCACGCCAAATAGACTTTTCCCGGTGCGAAGGCTGTGAACGAGCTGAGCCCTCTCTAACCATCTGAACTCCTTGATTTCGTCATTAGGTGGGGGCATCGCTGCAGGCAGTGTCACTTCCCCAAAATACATCACGTACTTACTCGTCCGATTCCACACACACAGGCGGTGGAGCTGCGCACCGTCGAAGACGTTGGACGTTTCCTCGCTGAGCTCTCTTTTTGCGGTGGCTTCCGGAGATACGTCTCTCGCCTCCCTTTTTCCACCAAAATCGGCCCAGCAAAACCGACGACCGCCCCACTTCTCGGTCGCGCCGTTGACCTCCTGCTGGCCCAGAAGCAGCGCCGTCACGGGGACCACCTCGCCCGTGCAGCCCCACAAAGTCCGCCGCGCGTAGCACAGGACACCGGCGGCTCTATAGAAGGTTTTGATACTTTCAGGGAGATCTAGGCTGTGATATATCCCGGATGGGGGCATTGGCAACTGTTGCGCAGAGGCCTCCTTTACCCCCTTGTTAAACAGGGGGGCCTCAGGGTTGGACGACCCGTTGGACGAGCTGTCGGGCAACGTGCGAGATCGGGACCATGCCCCCCCGGGGGGGTGGGGGAATCTGATAAAATATGACTTTTTCATCGTCACATTGACCACTCCATTATATAATTTTTTCAATGCTTTCCGGCGGCGTCCGTATATATCACTCACGCGTCAAAAGTGAGCTGCTCTCCGGCGCCCCACGGACGGGTGATCGGAGGCTGCTGGATTATGGTTGCGGACATGGTACGAATTCATAATTACGGTCAATACCTGAGTTAACCCACTCAGCCTACCCACTCAGCCTATACTTTGAATCTTGCAGGCCCGGATGTGAGAAAATGGACGCAGTCGGGTGGTTACAAGCTTGTTTTTGGCATTGATCCAGATGTTGAGGCGGTGTCACGAGCAAACGAGCGAATACGCCAAGCAGGTCTATTAAATATCTACCAATGCGTTGCAGCCGAAGATCCGGCACAAGTCATTTGGACACTGCCAGAGGGCTTTTTCGATGTTTGCAGTTCGTTTTTTTGTCTGCATCTTGTGCCGAACCTCGCAGCTGCGCTGGGGGCAATTGCACGCGTCCTCAAAAGCGGCGGAAAACTCATTGGCACCATTCCGGACTCCGACAGGGTTTCTCGTTTGCCCGTTGGAGACGGTCCGGCTTTTATGCTAGCTGACGGGAGGTGTCGTTTTCAATTACCCCCCAAGTCCCCTTATGCTGCCCGCATCGGCACTCAGCATGTTGATGAACCCGCTCTGAGGGGTGCCACTCTCATCCAAGCCGCGGACGCCGCAGGATTTTACCTCGATTTCGTCGGCCCGTTCAACAGTGTCGTGCCCGTGCCCTCCGGGTTGACTCAGGATGACTTTGCTCTCAGTAGCTGCTACACTGCCTTCTGTTTTTTTAAGAAGTAATTGCTCAAGAAATATTTGCTCTCCCAAGGATCCTAGCAAGTCACCAAGGACACGGCCCTCTCTCCAGTGCTTCTCGAACTCTTTGAGCATGTCCATATCCCAGGGCCCAGGGACGATCTTTGGTCTGTCAATCGTGGTACACAGGAGTGGTAGTAAATATTCCCGCTTCAGGGTTCTTAGGTAGCGTAAGCGTGCGAGCTCTATAAACTGGTGTTCATCTGTGCTCCAACGGTCCAGAGAGAAGGACTCCCATGACATCACGGTTAGTAATGGCGTCCAGGCGCCCCGGTACAATAAATACCTTGCTTACTCATCTTGATTGTTCATTACCACACTCCTCCATAGTAGTTGCTTCTCGAGCCCGCTCCCCGGCCACATACAGGCGCCCTCCACACACCTGCTTCGCCACATACAGGTGCCCCGTCCTGCCCTGTGCCCCGCCCCGCCCTGTCATGTGCCCCGCACAATTGCCTGTTTCCAAAAAGAAATTCTTTGAACAGGTGGACGCCGCCTCTGGAGGTTATATCATTAATCCGCGTGCGTAACCCCGCAGGAATGCGGAACCGGAACAAGAGCCAGGCGGCAGCTCGCAATGCGTGGCACGCCATTGAACTCAAGCTAGGGCAAAAAAACGCGCCGCTGTTGACGGTGTGCTCTGGGATCAATCCAGTGGAAGAACTCACTCTGGACATTAGCCTTATTGAGCATGGGCTGAAACTAGTGGACCGGTCGCAGATTCATCATGATGAAGATAAAAAGAAACTCCAGCAAGCTGAAAACACTTTGAAGTGGTTGCAGGTAAAGTTGCAGGCAAAGTTGATGTTGGAGATAATTAACAAGCAGCAGAATCTAGTGATGGAGCAAATTATTACGGCTTAATACAACATCTAGGCTGGGGCCCACTACTTTGCCGGCGGACTGCCTGTAATGCGGGTCGTCAGCTCCGAGGCGTCTTTCACGAGAGAGGCTAAGCCATTTACAGCTGAATTCCAATCCTCGTCAGCCTCGTCAACCACCGGGTCTACGAGCATGCGCTCGAACGCCAGGGATCCCTCGTTCAGCTCCCATCTTAGGCATTCTAGATCTATTTCGCGCCAGTACGAGTACGCGGCACGCCACTCGGCTTCGAGCACCGCCATTATTGGTAGCGCGCGATTTTCGCGTGTGCCTTTTTCTACCGCCCGCGCCGCGTCCACTATCCAGGAGGGCATGTGCCTGTCTGGGAATCTGGCGGTCATGAGGGCTGCAAGGAAGAGCCGCTCGCGCGTGGACCGGGCCTTGTTTTTGACAAGCAGCCTCACGAAAGCGCCCTCATTGGGTGCTTCGCGCGCTTCCCGTACGACCTCGCTAAAGGCTATTGAGCTTCCCCTAGTTTCTGCCATTGTGTGGTCTGGTGTATTTTATTATTAATCAGCCCAATTGTTCTCCATCTCCACCGGGTCTAACCAGGAGGCTCCCTCGGGTAGGTCTAGCTCGACGGCTTTCGTATCCCGGCGGTAAGGCGCGCGCCCATTTTTGGCCAAATGCAACTTCCACCACTCGCTGAACCACTTGCCTTCGCACGCTGGAACGCCACTATCAATGCAGGTAATCCCTACCTGTTAGGCAAATTTTGAAAGTGAGGTTGTGTTAGGGTTCTGGCGCCTCGCTCACATGGTGATGGCTGCCATCATACGCGCATACTTTCACTTTGTACCGACGTCCACTACTCTCGGTAATTTCAACAAGGGGCGACAACCGGTTTGAAGGCACGTTGCGCATGGTGTGGTCAATTTATGCCTGGGACGGTAAATATTATTACCCCCGTTACCGCGGACTCTACCGCGGACTCTACCGCGGACTGAATTTTATTTTATGTTGTCCTAATAAAGAAATCATGGTGGTGCCGAGTGGGTCCCGCTATAAAGCCAGTACGAAGAGCAAGATAACGGGCAAGTACAGCCGTGTCAAGGCCTGGAACCAGGGGTACAAGGGTGACAACAAACCCGGAGCTCTCAAGAAAGATGAGAGATCCGGGCGCCTCGTCAGCAAGTCCGCGAGCAGGGCTGCCAAGCAAAACCCATTTTTCACGGCGCTCAAAAATGCACGTGAGAGACAAGTTACAGTATTCGACTACCCAAAAAAGGTGTACACAAACGTGAATGGAAATAAGGTTCAGACCGGAACGAAGATGCAGAGATACGTGCAAGTAGATCCTAGGGATATTCGAGAGAAATTCGAGGGCACTAATATGGCCAATCCCGTTGCAGTATACAAGCTCGCTGGTTCACCGGCCTCCTCTAAAAGAAAGTCGTCTCCACGTCGAGGGATTTAGGGCGCCTATTCAAGGAAGAAGTCCCCATACTCATCTTCGTTCGCCGAGGCAATCAATAAAGGTACTCACAATTTACACACTGGCGATGGACGCAATCCCCGGGCTGCTCGGAGGGATGGGTACCATCGACCTATCTAGTTATATCCCGACGCGTGAGCTGGCTATGAAAATGACGGGCGGAGCCGCTATCGCGTACTCGTTGCTTTCGTTGGTGGGACATCTTTCCGACGGCTTACGAGAGCCCTTAGGAGTGACCGGGCTCACCGGTGCTGTTGAAACCGACCCTCCGGTTCGTGACGCGCTATTGACTGTCTTATTTGCCGATAATCGGGGGCCACGGAGCCAAAGGTGCGCACGCGCAGCTGACGCCTGCCTGCACCTCTGCTCCCAACCGGCAGCGCTCACACGCAACGCTTCCGAGAAATGGGCGCGCATCGTGAAAGCGCAGGACGCCGCCAAGCGCTGCCTCAAGGCCGCCCGTGCCATCCAGAGAGGTCTGCCCCGGTCGGACTATGGTATGCACAAGGAAATCGACGAGCATATTATTTCACTTGAAGACGCTCTTCTAGAGGCCGTTGGCAATGCCCGCATGGACGCCGGCTCATCATAACGCCGCGGCCACAAGTAGTAAACGAATTTACGCTTGATGGGAATAAAATGGAAGCCAACAGGCCCCCACCACGGCTCAGTATTACCGACGTTTCAACATTAATCAAAATCATAGATCTCGCTTCATCGAAGGGGGCTTTTAGAGGGGCTGACATGGTTGAGGTGGGTAGAATATATCATATATTAACCGAAATTGTTGCCAATGCGTCACAACAGCAGCAGCTCCCCTCGCTGCCCCAACAGCAACAGGCACCCCCGCAACCGCAGCCACAGCCGGCGGTGGCGCTCAGCAACCCGCCAGACCCCCCGCCCGCGGACGCTTCCACGGAGCCGGGGACGCCCCCGCGAACGTACCCTGACACCCGGGCAGTGACCCCGACCGCGCCTAGGAAGCAGAACAAGAAACAGGTTCACTTCAACCGGTAAGAACCCAAGCGGTCGGCTATCCCCGCGCCTGATCAGTAGTAGGAGCACACCCGTCCACCGATGTTAACAAAATATGCTCTCCGGGTCCCGCCGCTCTGGCCACCGCCGACAGCCGCCCCGCATCCGGGTGCCTGTCAAACAAAGCAATCGCCGACCCTAAAAACATCCGGCTCCCCGTGTCCGACATCAAAACGGGGTTGCAAACGTAAAGCGCTGAGCAGAGAGTAATTATACTGCGGTGGAACGTCTGGCTCTCCAAGCGGCACGGGAACATTACGGCTACGGGTAGCCCCGTCCTCGCGTGGTGTATGGCGACAGCCTGCGAGTTTTCATAAATTCATTTCAGGAGTTCTGTTTGGTTTTTGGGGCGGGTGGGTGCCTCCAGCTCGGAAGACGCCGACGCTAAGCACCTGGTGTCTGCGTACCCAGCTTGCCTCAGTAAATTCTCCACCGCAACCAAGGTTTGAGGCTCCGGCGCCCTGAAGGGCTTACACCACACGCGCGCGCGCTGCGACGGTGGTGGTGGAAACGGACGGCCCGGTGGCAGAAAAATTACGATTGCGAGCGCCACCGGCAATGGGCTTTCGTAACCTTCAAATGCCACCGTTCTATCCAAGATTCGGACCTCACTCGCAACACCGAATACATAACGGTTCCAATAGTTGGTCCACGGCCTCGCTGGGATGAGGAACACCGATGCTACGCCGCGCGTTAGCTCCTCGACCGCGTGCTTTAGAAACCCCTGTTTAGGTCTTAGGGTTTAGGGTGTAAGGCGCGGAGCATATATGGTTCAGGGTCGGTGGTGCCTCACAATCATCATAGGGCGGATTGACGAACGCCGTGGACTGCCCCGAGCCATTTCCCCATGGGATGACCCGGCCGTCGTAGCCATCCGCTTCGCTCCACCCCGCCGGGCATGGATCGAGAGTGAAATCAAACTCCTCATGCAGGCGTTGCAGCAACCACCCGGGAGTCCGTGCCGCCTGGTCTGACCCGGTCCCTGCAGACTGCAACTTCACATATTGCCCCTTTCGGTGCCCCATCGCAGGCTTCGCCGCCATAGCTGGCTCCGCCATGCACCACCGTTAATGTTTTCTCGCCGCCCCGTTGACCGCACTTTTTTTAGGTGGGTAGGGGCACTATGGACCCGGTGGAAGAGATTCTCACCCTGTCTCAAGATAGTGGAAACACTGCATCTAAGGAGTATACGGTTAACTTCGGAAAGCCATTCAATTTGACCGCTGTACAGATACGATCTGCTACAGTCAGGGCAAATCTCAACACGGTCAACAGCGGTACAAATGAGGTTTTATTTGAGGAGGAACAGCCTAGTTATATTTTTTACACCGGCTTTCTAAAGGGCACTTTAACACCGGAGGGGTTACGGGTCCTAATCACTGATATCGACCAGACTAACTTCTCGGGCAACCTGTTAGAGCTCGAAAACGCGCTCCTCGTGAACGCCGAGGACCCTTCTCGCGAGTTCCACGTTGTATCTGCCTCCGACGGTCCCCAGGGATTCATACAACTTTCACTTCGGGGATCTGCTTTCACTAATGATGAGTTGGCCTCACCCTCGCGGAAAAATTACAACGTTGTAATGCCATTCCTAGGATCCGCCGAAGACGGAATTGAAAAGATTATTCGCGTAGACCCGTCAGTCGCCACAACGCTCGCCGCTCAGAATCCTGCATCTCCCACTCTGGCCGTCGTTGTGTCTAGCAACCAGCTGCGCGAGTTTCACGTGGTTCAAATTGTAAATGACACGCTGCTGCTCGACTCTAGCACTCAGTTCGATTCATCGGATTTAAACCAACATTCATACGTCATCCGCACCGCCAAACGCCTGGAATTCAAGGCCCGGCTGCCCACGATGCGCTTCATTGAGACTTCCGTGGGCGACAGGGCGGATATCCCAGCGCTCCAGATAAAGTTCAGCGAATCGATGGCCGCCGCCGCCTGCGTTAACTACCCGGGGCCTGAGTCGCCCTTAAACCGATATACGCTTGCAGTAAAGGAGCAAGCCGTTATAGTGCGCGCCGTGAATCGCAGCACAGGCCCCCTCGCCATCGAGTCCGCTCAGTTGTTCAGAGCTTTGGACTCCTACACTACCGACACAAAGCAACAGAAACATACCATTCTGTTGGCAAACCCTGGGAGCATTAAAAGAGGAGCGTTGATTTCGCTAAAAGATTCGATGGACTACAACCATTATAAAGTTACCGAGCGATATTGTGACGTCACCTGGCCCGGGATCGCTATTCTAGGAACCATAACTGTCACTTTTATCGTAGCTACTAATATTACAAACGTCTGGGGAACGGACACTGAATTTAGCAAACTCGCGGGCAAAAGGCTAAGATATGATGTGTTCGATGGTGGACAAGTCAAAACATGCTACGTGGATGTGCCCATCGATCAGCCAAGTAACGCTGACCTATTCTTCTCCCTGGCCACCACTGCCGATCACGCCGCGGTCGTTGGGGCCGACGCGTATAGCACTATCAAAAAGGACGTTCTTGTGACTGAGAATCTCCCCAACTCTTCCTGGCACAGGATGGGGTCTTATGCCACGTATAATGTTTATTACCCGAAAGAAACCCTGCCGTGGCGCACCAAGCCCAGCTCTCTACTCAAGGAGCTGGGATTTCCCGGGGAGAAAAATTTCACAGACCTCCAGTTGAATCAAGCTTTCAAAATCATATCCATCGGAGCATATATCAACGGGTATCAAACCATTCAAACGGGTAATAATCATAACCTCATCAACGATCTTTCGATTCGGATTCACAATATAACCATGGGCGGCACCTCCGCGTCTAGTGATACCGAATGGACAGGCTTAATCGTTGCTGAGCGCGCGAGCACGATGGAGGGGCATTCCTTCAAGATCAAGACTTCTTTGGATAATTACTTAAATCCCTATAATGAGGACAGTGGCACAGCGGCCCCTTATTACACACGCTCCGGCTCAATCCGGTCGCTAGGTTTTGGAGCATGGGACTATCACCCGCATAGCATAGTCTCATTTTCGCAGCCGCCAGAGACGTTTCTCAGCGATGCGAATAACAGCCCATTTTATCTCGAACCAGCGTTGTTGACCCTGGGCTCTGCGCTTTCTACGATTCACGTGAAGCTCGAGATCAACGGTTTCGAAATAGTGGGTAAGACCATCTGGGAGAGGGTGTGGAATGATGAGTCTCAAAATTACGTAACTTTGCAGCACAATTATTTCGATACTATCAACATGGAGAATTTTATCAGCGCTGATTACAAGATGCTTTCAAACTTTCCTAAGCAGAATCTGAAAGGCAGAAAGCTAGTGACGAATGGCAGCCAGGTGAGCATTCGCTTCTTTACTAAATATCACACGTCATACCCTTTTAATACACCCAGTGCGTGGCAGGTTCAGCTTTCACTTTTCACCGAAAGATATACGTAAATTTATTTCTACAACACAAAGCAGCTAAAGAGGCCACCATGGCCCGTGATGACATTGTAGTGGCTGTCCTTGTACTGTGTGCATGCCTGCTTATGTTCCAGCAAATGTACACACAAGTGCCCATGTCTCAACAACCGGTTTTCAACATGGCCCCCCAACAGTTTCAACAGCAAAAAATAACACCTCCGAAGGTTGCACCTGTTCCTGCCGCGAGCCTGCCCGTGTATAATAGTTCCGCTTCAGAAGCAATTACCCTGACTAAGAGAGGTCAGGGTAACACTTTTAAAACGGAATTTACCGTGGACCGCCCCGTCAGGAGACTTGAAGTTAAGAATGTTAACTTCTTGACTAGCAGTCCAATTACACAACATCAGACGAATCTAAAATTCAAATACGGCGGCCTACAAGTCCAAACCCCAATTGAAATCGTCTTCCGCCCGCGAACAAATATTGCCAACGTGGACATAACACAGCAGGCAGTTGATGCTGCTAACCTTGATTTTGAAGAAGCGCTTTACTATACATACGGTGCTCTTAATGTGACACTTCCAGTTGAAGACTCCCCTTTTCTCAACTATGATGCATTTTCTGGTCACGTAAGCTTTTGCTACCTCCCTACACTACTCTATCAAATCTATAACAAGGGTGAGCTACTTTTTTCCGATGGATTAAACACTTTCACTGATACTCTCGTTCAGAATCAGGGCACTTCGAATGCCTTCCTTGCGCGTACTATTCACACACACGCCAGTCTCATGGCCCTCGGTCTGACCGATACCCATATTTCTGAACTATTGGTTCACCAATACATTAGAGGATATTACGCTCATGAGATCTCACCCCTTGACTCCACGGGCGCCAAGATCTTAGGCTTACCGTTAGACCTTAATTATACCGACCTCTCTCTGGACATGCACGAGGGTAACGCGTTTAACGGCGCGACTGTCACAACGACAGTCAACCATGGTGTACCTATTGGGACGAGATTATGGGGGCGCATTCTCGTCTCTAGCATCCCGGCGGACGTGCGGCGTTTCACACTCACAGGGACGCTATCATTCTATGAGAGTGCCGCTACCGTGGTAGGGCTAAACACTAAGTTCACAACAGAGCTTTACGAAGGCATGACACTCACATACCGGTGCATTGGAGGCGACCCGGCAGTCGAGTACAATATCACTGTCACTGTCGATAGCATCACTAGCAACACACAACTCTTATTGACGGCCATTATAAACGAAAATGAGGGGGCTGCAGACGTCGAGGCGCAGGGCGACATCCCAGCTTGTACCCTATACTCCTCCATGGAAAATAAGCTCTCTGTCTATGGCATACCAGAAACTATGAAAAATACGGGTCAGATACGCGGCCTCCGGCTCATTAATACTATTTTAGGGACGACCTGCATTCGCGACGTCGCGGGCCAGGAGTCAACCTTGAAATTCAGCTGCAAGGACAACCAGGATTTACTCGGGGGGAAATACACCGTTAGCGGCAGCGACATCCTTTATGTCGCTAACACAAAGCCACATTCTCTCGAGTCCGGGGCGTCAAACGTGCCTTCAGGAAACGGTATAACTTTTGCCAATGCGCTTGTGCCCCACGTGAAGCACACAATCAACCTCAAGTGTACGGACACGTATGGACCCATAGACCCAGGGGATATCGACATAAATTGTGTTGCCTTGTATTCCCCATAGCAGGGTGTGACCAAACCTCCAACCTTGACACACCCGGCAATTCCCGGCCTCGGCTAATAAATTATTTTCTTTTGGAGTTACCATTAGCACATGGCGCTAGCCGCGGCTGCAACTGTAGCGTCGCTTGCGTTTTTATTGAACCAGGTTAGGCCCAAATCCAGCCCACAAGTGCCAGCGTTTACTTCATACGATTCATACGCAGGGGGGGCAG
>CEOP01043890.1_pt1 | contig 11976 bp, 9 predicted proteins | sample 361301 | NCBI WGS metagenome assembly CEOP01 (sample SAMEA2619548, study PRJEB7988) | marine metagenome | biome: marine biome (ENVO:00000447); feature: deep chlorophyll maximum layer (ENVO:xxxxxxxx); material: "saline water (ENVO:00002010), including plankton (ENVO:xxxxxxxx)" | depth 55 m
AAAAAAAATAAAAATTATAATAAGCTGGGATTTGTTCATCTTACTAAAAACAAAGCCCCTTTTATGGGGCTATTTTTTGTGTTTATCTAATTAAATTAGTTAGAAGATCTTCGCAAAGCAATCTCAGTAAAATCACTTTCTTTTAGATTTACTTCAAAATTATAATTTTGAAAAAATAATTGTGTTTCTTTTTTACTTTGATGATTTACCATTTCGAATTTACTGGCTCTCCAAAATTTATTTTTGTAAATTTTATAATCTAGATATTTCAAAGTTTTTAAAAGCGCTCCTTTTCTATCGAAAAATTCAATAGTTTCTAGACGGTACCCTTTGGCTTTATTATAAACGGCTACTCTTTTTTTATAACCTGATTTAGGATCCACAGGATCTTGTTCAATATATAAAAAGTCTCCATCCTGTTTTATGAATTTATATGTGTTTTTCTCTAACTCGATAGATGAGAGGTCTTCATAGGCGAATTCACTTCCTACAAAAGGCCCTGACTTATTACTTGAAGAAATACGCTTTGTTCGCTGAATAGATGGCAAAAATAGCCATTGGTCATCTGCACCAACTTTATGGGTGAACGTTAACGTTGAAGTCCCTTTTATATCTTTTGGACTAGTAAAAACAATCATTGACTTATCTCCGTCTTCATCTAATTCAAGTGTTTTATTACTTAGCGTTCTCTCACTCATTTGTCCATTTTTATTTTTCAATACCATTTTCAAATCAACGCTAGAACTTCCAAAACCCCTATCAGCATCGATTGCCTTTGAAACAATTTGGTATCCTTTTTCTTCAGCCGTTTGAGAAATAACGATTAGTGGAGAAAATAATAATAGTGTAAAAATTAGTTTATTCATTTTTTATAAATATAGTTATTAAATTATGCTTCTTTTAATATCGATTTTTCTTTATATAATAATACAAGGATTGAAGGCAGTAGAATAAAATCGATCACTAATGCAGAACTAATTATTACTACTGTAATTCTTGCCATATAACTGTTCAGTGCAAATGGTGATGTGGATAGTACTGTAAAACCTGCAACCAATACAATTGTGGTTATGACCAAGGCTCTTCCAACTGTTTCAAAGGCATAAATTACAGAGTCCTTAGCATTATAGTTTAATTCTCTTCTTGCTCTAAGAAATTTACTCATGAAGTGAACGGTGTCATCGACTATAATGCCCAATGTCATTCCAAAAACAACAACCATTCCGGTATTTATTTCGCCTAGATAGAGTGCCCAAAATCCAAAACCTACAATCACTGGCGCTAGGTTGGGAATCAAACTTATTGCTCCCATTTTAAAACTCTTTAGAGCGATCATCAAAACAAGTGAAATTAATAATAGAGCAATGATATTTCCTTTAATCATACCATCGGCTTGACGAAAACCGAGTTTTGCGAACATTACCGTGGGACTAACTCCTATCGCATGCATATAATTTGGAGTATTTTTTTTCAGCCAATTTTCAGCTCTTTTTGTGAACTCTAACATTTTCTTACTTCCGATATTTTGTAATACTACATTCAATCTGGTTTCCGATTTATCAACGTTTATTTGATTATTTAAATCCAAACCAAAAGGAAGAGAAAGTTCATAAAGCAACAAATACTGAGCTGCTTCCTGTCGGTTTGTAGGTACTTTATAGTATGATTCATCGTCGCCGTGCATAGATTTATTTATCTTTCTGGTTACCTCAGCAAAAGAATTTACATGAATTACTTCCTCTTGTAGATGAAGCCACTTTTCAAAGGCATTTAATTTTTCTAAATAATCTGGATTATTGATTCCTCCACTTTCACCACTTCCAATAGAGAACTCCGCATTGTATATACCGGTAAGATTGTTATTTATAAAATCACTATCGGTTCTAAATTTTACCGTTTCATCAAAATAATCAACAAAACTATCATTGAAGACATTTTGAAGCGCAAGAAATGTCATCGACAAAATAAAGCACGAGGAAATTACTGTTAGGCGAACGGGTTGCTTTACAATAAATTGACCCAACTGATTGTAAAAGGTAGCTTTTTTATCTGTAACCTCTTTCTTTGAGCCTCTCCAAATAGGGAAAATAGCCATCAAAGCAGGTAGGGTAGTTGTAGAGTATAAAAATGCCATACACATCCCAAATGCAGTAATATTTCCCAAATGCCAAAATGGGGGCACCTCGCCAAAATTTAAAGTTAAAAATCCAACTATTGTAGTCAAACTGGTTATAAAAACTGGCATGAAATTGAGACGCATACTTTCAATAATCGCTTGCTTTTTTTGATATCCTTCTTTTCTAAATTTTTGCAATAGAGTCACCAAGATGTGAATACTATCTGCAACAGCCAAAGTGAGAATCATGGTTGGAAAAACAGATGAAGGAGCTGTTAGTTTGATTCCACTTAAACCGATAAACCCTACAGCACTCATGATAGATAACATGACTACCACTAATGTAGCAAGAGTAGCAAAAATATTTCTTGTCAGTAGCAAGGTAACTGCAATTACAATCAAAAACATGATTCCAATAAGTTCTAGATCATTTTGAGATGATTCGAAAAATGCAGTACTCAAAGGAACATTTCCTGAAACGTAAACATCAAATTGAGAATACTTTTCTTTAAATGCTGCGATCATTGCACGGTTGGCCTCAGTAATTTCTGGAATTTCTTTTGCACTGTCTAAACCGGGTAGACGAACTGTTATGTTGATGGCTGCAACGCTTCCCTCTTCATTTACTAATCGGTGAACTAAAACCGGGTCGTTCAACGCAATATTTTTTATTTCTTCAACTTTTTCAATGGTAAGACCTTCAGACTCATATGATAAATCCTCAACATATAAATCATCTCCTTCTGCTCGCGTATGCTGATAATTCGTTAATGCATCGACTCTGGAGGAGTAAGGCGTATTCCAAGCATCGGCAGTTAATTCCTCTATGGCAATTAAGTTTTCTTTAGTAAAAACGTTTTTGTTTTTTGGGGCCAAAACCATAATAATGTTGTCTACCTTGGAGTACTTTTCCTGCAATGCATCGAAGGCTTCCAATTCTGGATTTGATTTACTAAAGAAAACATGGTAGTCGCCATCAAATTCCATTTTACCCTGTGAGGCCAGGCTTAAAGCTAAGATGATTGAAAAAATAAGTACGGTCCATTTGTTTTTTACAACAAAAGAGCCCCACTTTACTGCGTAAGATTTTTTGATTTGGTTCATAGTTAATAAGTTCATTACAAAGGTAATTCTTTACAAGTTACCTTATGTAACTAAGAAACTATTTTTAATTTTTTTTTTGTAATTTGTTGATACGATGTGTAGAAAAGAAACTTCATCTTGTCACATAACCAATGTGATGAAGATTTTAGGAGGTAAATGGAAACTACCAATACTTTATAGATTAATGGAGGGTAAAATGCGTTTTTCAGCTTTATCTGAACTTATTCCGACCCTCTCTCGAAAGGTTTTATCTGACCAACTCAAACAGATGGAAAAAGATGGCTTAGTGATTAGAAAAAAATATAGTCAAATTCCTCCCAAGGTTGAGTATTCCCTTACAAAGCATGCGATTAAATTGAGACCAATCATTGAGTTTTTATCGGGCTGGAACAAAGAAATCTCTAGCATAGATTAATTAATTTTCTCAAAAATAGCTGAATATCCTCCACCTCGAGCCAATGGAATATGAATTGTTGATTGTGAGTCTAGCTCTACTGTTTCGAATTTGTAATCCATTGCATTTTTATCAGCATTTTTTCCATCTTTGAATATCTGAATTTTATATTGAGTATTTGGATTTAAGAAGGAAAGCTTTACATCGAAATTTCTCTCGGTGTTATCTGTCATAGCCCCGAGATACCATTTTTCGTCTTTTTTTCTTACCACTACTAGGTAATCACTTATTGCTGCTTTTAAAACTTTTGTTTGGTCCCACGTGGTTGGGATTTGTTTGATAAAGTCAACCGTCTCTTGTTCCCTTTTATAAACAGAAGGTGAATCACAAAGCATTTGTATTGGGGATTCAAAAACAGTATACATGGCTACCTGATGTGCTCTCGTACCCAGGGTCATTGGTTTATTAAAGTTAGCCTTCATGTTTTGGGGTTTATTGATATTGGTCATTGCCCCAGGGGTAAAATCCATTGGCCCTGCTGCCATTCGGATAAATGGAATAGTCAGATTATGTTCAGGGTCTATAGGAAAAGAAGTTTTTGAATAGGGAAAATGTTTTACTTCCCATTTTACTTGTTCGTTACCCATAACCCCTTCATAGGTAAGGAGATTTGGCCAAACTCGTTCAATACCAGAGGGTTTAAATGCTCCATGATAATCCACTAATAATTTATATTTTGCGGCTACTTTAGCTATTCTTTCATATGAATTAACCATATACTGATCTCCCCTTTGCATAAAGTCAACCTTAATACCCTTAGCTCCCCATCTGGAATATAACTTGAGTAGTCCGTCTGTATCTTCATCTAGGGGTTTCCATAAAACCCATAGTATAATACCTACATTTTTTCTTTTACTATATGCAATTAATTCTTCAATATTAATATATGGATTGGATTCATAAATTTCAGTAGTTGACTTTGTCCAACCCTCATCCAGAATCACGTATTCTAAACCATTGTCTGCCGCAAAATCAATATAATATTTATAGGTCTGTTGATTGATTCCACTTATAAAATCTACACCAGTTATATTATTGGCATTCCACCAATCCCATGCTACTTTTCCTGGTTTTATCCATGAAGGATCCTTTATTTTAGATTTTCCCGAAAGTTGTGCAACAAGATTACTTTCAACAAAAGTCGCATCATTATCAGATATAATAAACAATCTCCAAGGAAATGTTTTTTTCCCACTGATCTTGGCAATATAGTCTGCCTCTTTCGTAATAATTTCATTACGATCTGGTCTCCAATCTTGATTAGGAATAGCTTCTAAAACATATTTTGGAATCTTAGTAGCAAAAGTATTTTTTCCTTTCTTCTCTAAATACATTATAGGATAATCTAAAACAGCTGTTTCAGTAAATAATAGTTTTACTCCATTAGTTTCAAAAAGGACTGGCAAGCTACAGAAATTCCCTTTTTTTAATTTGGAAACATCTGTATTATTATACAGTCGTTCGTTATTAGAGTACATGGATGTCTCCCATGGGAAATAGGTGGTAGATTTTTCAGGTAAACTTAAATCCATTTTTTCACCTATAATTTTTTTAGGTTTTTTGTCTAAGTCTATAAATCGATAGGCAAATCCTTCATTATAAGCTCTAAAAATCACTTGATAATTCATACTAAAACTTAAGATTAGCTCGCTGTATTTATCATTAACGACTTTGTCTTTGTTAGGTATAGTTATCTCAGTAATGTCGTTTACTTTTTCTGTTTTTGAGCTTTTTAATTTAGGAAAAAGTCCTAGGGTCCTTCCATCGCTTAACTTAATACTGATTGGCGTTTTCTCAATTATTTTTTTTTCTTCAAAGAAAACATTCATTGAAAGCTGATTAACTGTATTAATCTTAATATTAATTTTTTGATTCGGAGAATTTAATTCAAAGATTTGGGCATTAATATTTTTGATAATAAACAATACAGAGAAAACTGTGTAAAGGCTAAACCTATTTATCTTCATTTTTGATTTATTGGTTATTAAATATAAAAAAAACTGAAAAAAACTAATTTTTACATTACAAAAAAGTAATTGCAGACCCTTCTTTTCCTGCACGCCCTGTTCTTCCTATTCTATGAATATAGCTCTCCCTGGAGTTTGGAATTCTGTAATTGATCACATGAGTTATGTTATCTATATCTATCCCCCTAGAGGCAACATCGGTGGCAACTAGAACTTGAACATTACCGGATTTAAATTTTTGAATTGCCTTTGAACGGTATTGTTGTGACTTGTCACCATGGATCTCGTCTACTTTTACTTGGAGTTTTTTTAATTGACGACAAAGTTTGGAAACCTGTCTTTTTGTTTCTGAAAAAATTAGAACTTTTTTAAAGGCTTGCTTGCTTAGAAGATCTAATAAAATTTCAATTTTTTGATCATCACCTTTTGTTTTTATAACCTCTTGATAAATATTGTCAGTATTTGCTTGACCATCTGAAACCCTCACTCTTTTATAGTCACTGACAATACCATTAATGATGCCTTTCTGTTTTGCATTTTCAGTTGCTGAAAAAAGAATGGTTTGTCTCCTTTTGTGCATTTGGTCAATAATCTTTTGCACTTCTTTAAGAAAACCCATATCGAGCATTGTATCAAATTCATCCAAAACCAAGTTCGAAAAATCATTAAGTTTAAGTGCACGACGGTTAATCATATCATTAATCCTTCCAGGTGTACCTATAATTACATGATTTATCCTTCTAAGTTTATCTAAATCTTTATTGATACTTGTACCTCCAATAAAAAAACTACTGAATATTTTTAATCCTTTACTTAGGCTCTTAAATTCCTGTTCTACTTGCTGCGCTAACTCCCTTGTGGGGACTAGAACCAATGTTTTATGACTTTTTTTATCGATAATTAGTCGATTAATGATAGGAATAAGAAAGGCCCCTGTTTTACCTGTACCTGTATTGGCAATTCCAATAACGCTGTCACCACTTGATAGTAATTCAAAAGTTTTGTCCTGAATTTCGGTAGTAAATTCATAACCTTTTCTTTTGATTTTTTCCTGAAGCAGGGAATGTATATCAAGCTTCGCAAAAGCACGTGTTTTGATTTCCTTTTCCCCTTCTTTAACTTTAATAGTTTTGTTGACCAGAGTGCTTGGATCTAGGTCTGACTTTTTGAATCCACCTCCAGATCTTCCTCTAAATCTTCCTCTCTGGCTTGGCCTTGCACTTCTTCTACTTGCCCTTTGAGAGGTTTCTCCTGTATTTCGATTTTCTCTCGAATCACTTTTTTTATTATCACCACCTGATTTTCTTGTTGTAGGAATTCTTTGATTCCTGTTAGAAGCTTCATTGTTACTGTTTCGTTTTCTACTATTTTTTTTTCGTGGGGGATAACTTTTTTTGTTTTTTCCTCTCATGTTAATGGGTGAATGTAATCCTGAAGTTTTATTTGAAAATAATTAGTGTTGGTGCCGTTTGACCTAAATAAGGAAAGATCAAAAATTATTTACCCTTCTCGTTTTAAGCGAGTGCAAACTTAGTGTTTTATAATTTATTCATTTTCAAATATTGGTTTTATTTAATCCCTATCTATATATCCATAATGACTTTTACATCTGAATTTTGATAACAGCGGGCTAAGGTATTTTTTATCATTAAATATTGGATATATCACTAACATTTTGTGAGCAAATGATTAGTGGTCTTTTTAAACTAAACTCATCGTTCTACAGAAGGAACAAAGTCAATAATACCATATCAAGCAACTACAAGTAAAACCTTAGTTTCTTTGATGGTTTAATGTTTCGGTCATTATTTAATTAATTTAAAGACTTTCCTCCTTTTTCTCCAGTTCTAATTCTGTAAGCCTGTTCAACCGGAGATATAAAAACTTTCCCATCACCAACTTGATCAGTTGCAGCGGACTTCAATATCGCATCTATTGTCCTTTGAACAAATTCATCATTTACAACAATAGAGAGATAACGTCTTTGTATTTCTGAGGTACTGTAAGTAATTCCTCTATAGACGTGACCTTCTTTTTCGTTCCCAACGCCAGTGACATCCCAATAGCTAAAGAAATTAACTTCTACATTATGTAGGGCTTGTTTGACCTCAGTAAATTTTGATTTACGGATTATTGCTTCAATTTTTTTCATTTTTTATATTTTTAATTATTCGTTAGAATATGATTTAACTCCAAAGGAAACTGAATCTATACCCGCTTCTTCTTCTTGGCTTGTAATTCTAATACCAACTATGTTTTTTAAAATTTTCATCAATATGAAAGTAATACTAAAAGAAAAGATTATAATGGTAAAAACACCTATTATTTGGGTTATTAGTAAATCAGTCGAACCGCCAAAAAATAATCCTCCTTCACTAGCGAAAAGACCCACTGCAATAGTTCCAAAGAGTCCATTAATTCCGTGAACGGCAATGGCACCTACCGGGTCATCAATTTTTATTTTATCAAAAAATAAAACAGCGACATCAACTAATATTCCTGCAATAAAACCTATTATAATTGCAGACATGGGGTCTACTACATTACAGCCTGCGGTAATTGAAACAAGTCCAGCTAAAATTCCATTGATGACCATAGTTATATCTATTTTCCCATAAGAATAATAGGTGTAAAACATAGTAGCGATTCCACCTGAAGCAGAAGCTAAAAAAGTATTTACAACAACAGAACCAATCAATTCCCAGTTTCCAACTGCTCCCAAAGTTGAGCCTGGGTTAAATCCAAACCACCCAAACCATAATATAAAAGCTCCAACAGATGCCAATGGTAAATTATGACCAGGAATTGTATTAGAAGTTCCATCCTTTGAATATTTTCCAATTCTAGGTCCTAGAACCATAGCTGCAGCGAGCGCTGAAAACCCACCCATTGCATGAACAGCTGCTGAACCAGCAAAATCGTTAAAACCTCTAATAGCCAACCATCCTTGAGGGTTCCATACCCAATTGGCAATTAAAGGATACATAAATCCACAGAAACAGACAACTAATATCGCATAAGACCACAGTTTCATTCTTTCTGCCAAAGCACCTGATACTATTGAAATAGCCGCAATAGCAAATCCCAGCTGAATAAACCAAAATAATTGATTTGAGACCGTAAGATCTAGGCCTAAATCTCTTTCTATTATTCCAAAGTCAAATGCTACCCATCCATTTGATACACCATAGGCAATACCGAATCCTAAAACAAAAAAAGCAACACCTCCAAAAGTTATATCGATAATAACTTTGGCTATAATGCTCATTGCATTTTTTGCTCGTATAAAGCCTGCTTCAAGAAGAGCAAACCCAGCTTCCATAAAAAATATAAGTGCTGCGCATAGTGCAACCCAGACCGTATTTATCGCACTAATATGTTCATTAAGTAACCCATTTATATCGTCCATTTGTTTGTTTTTATATTTCAATTAAATATAGTGAATATAATTTTGGGCGAACTTTAAAGCTTAATTACTAATAATTAAACTGAAAAATTATTGCTTAACAGAATTTAAAAAGAACTTAAAAAATTGGTGATCAACAAAAACATAAGGATTAAGTTTTTATTTAAATCGTTATATTGTGAATCGTTAATTAATACAAATAAATAAATATTAAATTGAATCTATTTTGTTTTTTAATTAACAAACATTATTATGTTACAAACTAAGTCTAATGGTTAAAAATCCGTTTTTAAACAAGGATATATTTAAAAATAAATTCAAATATTATCTACTTAAAATCGCCCCTAAGGGGTTTATTGTTTCCATAGAATTAAAAAATAATATAAAATACAAATTAAGAGGAAGAGTTGCAGATAAAACCGTCTTAAAAGAAGTTTGGTTAAAAAACATGTATAATCAATTTGGGGTGAAAGTAGAGGATGGAGATTTAGTGATCGATATTGGAGCTCATGTTGGTATATTTAGTACTTATGCTGCAGAAAATAATAAGTCTGGAAAAATTTTTTCATTTGAGCCTTTTCAAGATAACTTTAATAGATTAAAATTTCATAGAGACTTGAATAAAAAGTCAAATATTAAAACATTAAACTACGGTATTGCCGGAGAAAACGGAAAAAAATTTTTCTACGTCAATTCGAAGAATTCTGGAGGTAATTCTTTTATAAAAAATGTTGAAAGAAAAAAGGAAGTAAAAATTGAGGCCATCAAACTATCTGATTTTTGTAAGAAAGAAAAAATAAAAAAAATTGATTTTTTGAAAATCGATTGTGAGGGCGCCGAGTTTGAAATATTTCAAAAAGATGAATCATTCCTGAAAATCGTTAAAAAAATAATTATGGAATGTCACCCTGTGGATGGGCAAAGTGTATTTTCTATATTAAGTACCTTAAAAAAATATAATTTTAAAATACATAATGAAGCCGAAATACTTTCTGATAATAAATTGAATATGATCTATGCATCTAAATAGTTATGTTCAGCTATAATTAAATCTTAAATGAAAGACTTAAAATATATTTTTGCATATACCATTCCAGCATCTGCTTATATTTCATTTATATCGACAGGTATTTGGACTTACTCGACTGTTTTTTATGCTTTTTTAGTGATTCCTATTTTAGATGTTTTAACTGGAGAATCAAAAGAAAACCTTTCCGAGGAAGATGCCTCTTACAAAAAAACAAAATGGGTTTTTGATTTGATGCTATATTTAAATATCCCAATTGTTTTTGGCTTGTTATTTATATTTTATTCAAATATTCAACTGTATAATTATCAAGTTTTTGAGATTGTAGGTTTAGTATTATCTGCTGGAATCCTACTTGCGACCAATGGTATCAATGTAGCACATGAACTAGGACACCGTACTCCATATTTTGAACGTTTTTTTAGTAAAATACTATATATGCCTTGCTTGTATATGCACTTTTACATAGAACATAATTTTGGTCACCATTTAAATGTCGCTACTCCTCAAGATGGCGCCTCGGCTCGATTCAATCAGACTTTATACTCTTTTTGGTTTACATCAGTTACCAGACAATATAAAAGCGCTTGGAAGATTCAAATTGAAATGTTAAATCGCCAAGGTTTATCTTTTTTATCAATTAAAAACGATATGCTATGGTATCACTTGATTCAACCATTCTACTTACTTATAATATACAGATTATTTTCACCCAAGGTTGTGGTGATTGCTATTATAATTGGGGTAGTAGCTTTCTTGTTTTTGGAATGTATAAATTATATAGAACATTATGGGTTACGTAGATTTAAAACCGAATTTGGTCGTTATGAAAGGGTACAACCATATCACTCTTGGAATTCAAACTTTAATATTGGCCGAATCACATTATATGAACTAACCAGACATAGTGATCATCATTATAAATCTTCCAAAAAATACCAAACCCTTAAAAGCCATGAAGAAAGTCCTTCACTCCCTTATGGATATCCGACATCAATATTGTTAAGCTTAGTCCCACCCCTTTGGTTTTGGGTAATGAATCCGCTTGTCCCAAAAGCTATGAAATCTCACTAGTTTATATGCTTTTTTAGAAATATGATTTTATATTCGATTTGTATTCTGTATCAAAAAGGAATCTATTTTTAATTAAATCCCCCCTAAAAGCAAAAAATATATGACAAAAAATCCCAAATCCTCAATCAAAGAATACATTACCTCTTCCTTTATGGTAGGAACTATGCGACTAGGAAAATGGGGCTGTAATATGTCGAGTTCTCAAATTGAAAAATTTGTAGAAGGGTGCATTGAAAATGAATTGGTGGATTTTGATCATGCAGATATATATGGTTCATATACTACTGAGTCTGACTTTGGTGCAGTTCTAAAGATCAGATCAGATTTAAGGAATCAAATTAGAATTACCACTAAATGTGGTATTAAAATGGTATCTGAAAACCGCCCCAAACAAAAAATAAAATCTTATGACCTTACAAAAAAACACATTAAGAGTTCTGTAGAGAACTCCTTGACTGCTCTTCAAACCGAATATATTGACACACTATTATTACATCGACCTGACTTCTTATTTGATCCTTATGATATAGCTGATACCTTCATTGAGCTTGAGAGAGAAGGAAAAGTGAATCACTTTGGTGTCTCAAATTTCTCAACTTCTCAATTTGATTTATTACATGGAATTTTTCCACTAATAACCCATCAAGTTGAAATATCGTTATTAAATAGAAAGTCATTTGAAGATGGAGTTTTAGATCAATGTCAAAAGTATAGGATTAAACCTCTGGCATGGTCGCCCATGGGTGGGGGAGTACTATTAAAAAAATCAAATGACCAATCCATAATGAAAATCCAAAAACAAATATCACTATTGTGTGAAAAATACAA
>CEOP01070756.1_pt1 | contig 11974 bp, 19 predicted proteins | sample 361301 | NCBI WGS metagenome assembly CEOP01 (sample SAMEA2619548, study PRJEB7988) | marine metagenome | biome: marine biome (ENVO:00000447); feature: deep chlorophyll maximum layer (ENVO:xxxxxxxx); material: "saline water (ENVO:00002010), including plankton (ENVO:xxxxxxxx)" | depth 55 m
AACGAAGCTTCCATGCTGCTAACTCATCTATGAATGGATACTCTTTTTTATATCGTTCTATCGCCTTGGTTATTACTGGCAACAGAATCGTATTGAACTGACGAAATGGTGGATATGGTATTTGATTTTTAATCTCCAAGAAATCTACGTTAAAATCCATAGATGTCTTACCTTTCGTTTCAGTTCTATACATGAAAGGAGTGTTATCTGCATCGTTTAATTTATTGAAAGATCGAATGACTGATTGACAGGAATTGGAATCTAATAAATCATCATAAATTTTAATAAAGGATAGATCAGGCATTTTGTTTCAACTCTTCTGTCATCCCTTTGTGCCAATACTTCAAACCAGATAGAGCCCAAGGACCATATCTAAAGCTTGCAGGATTAACGGCTTCAGCAATTTTGACATCTTCTAATGTTTTGTTTGAAATAAACTCACATGCATCATTAAATAAAGGCTCATGTATTAATAGATCCTTTGCATACTTCCAAAACGGAGTGTCATATTTAGAACCAAATTTATAGTGCCAAAGGATAAACGTTTCCACTTGCTTAATATGTTGCTTGATATCTATGGAAGCATGATGAGCAGCCCAACCTTTATTGCCAATGAACTGATATGAATACCTAGCCCATGTTTGATAGGTATTAATTGCAGTCGCTTCCATTGGTTCGAGGAAGAATAATTTATTGCCATTTAAAATCACTCTGCCTTGAACAGGGTTCTTAGCAACGTAGTTATTAAAAGTTGAATGAGATGTTATTTCTACGTCAAAAATTTCTTGAAAGTTTTTTTCTGCATCCTCCCGCGAGGTGATTGTATCGTTATACAAGTAACCAATAGATCTGGCATAGGAAGGAGACTCTGGATTAGTGGGAATTACAAAAGTCCACCCATCAGGAGTAGCAACATGCTGAGTAAATATATCTTGGATATCTTTCTTAGGTTTACCTAAAATTGCTGCATTAATTGGACTAATCAATGTGTCATACTCTTCTAAATCCTGAGGCTTCCCTCTGCAATCAATAACGTAATCAGCATCAATATCATCTAAGTTTTCGACTTTCTTATCTGTGACCTTAAATGCCTTTGAATTTAATACATATTCCTGCATCTCAGCAGGACAAAAATGTACTGCAATTTGATTGCCAGGGAAAGGATGAAAAATATCTTTATTAATCTTGCCCCAATCCTTATATAAAATTCCTAATTTAGGCGTTGCATGAATAGCGTTGGAATAGTAATTAAATTCTGATTCGATAGCACTCCATAACAGTTGAGGTTGAGGAGGAAAAGTTGCTTGTCCAGCTAGTTCTGGGTTGATACTAGAATCATGAATCAGTTCAATCTCTTCAATTCCTCTACCATTACCTCTCCACTTATCCATCTTGGATTGCCAAGAATACTCTAAAGCTGAAAAGCATCCTGCGTTACCAGCTCCAACGATAGAAACTTTAGTCATCGACGTACCTTTCTGATAGTGAGATATAAATTGGAATATGCAGCGATTACTAGTAAGACTAATAGAAACGTATTAACTGTCATCTGCCATCTCCTTTAGTAAAGGTTTCTGAATCGGGTCCTGTAAATCGATCATCGGTTCCCCATTTGTTTCTTTGATATTCCATGAGGAACAACAAGCAACAGCCGGCATGGGCGAGGTGGGAATATCCTGTTTCGGGGTCATTATCCTCTCCTCTCCACCAAGCGAAGAGGTGTCTGCATAGCGCGGCAAAGTAACGCCCCCACTCAGTTCCCCTACACCAGTTATTAGCACTATACTTTCTAGCGCCGTAACCGAGAACGTCAGCGATGTCTCCAACAGCTTGCCAAGGGATGAGATCAAAGCGAGTCTTTTCCATTCATAGTTCCATTTTGCCTAGGATAGAAAATGAAGCAAGTTCTAACAAGTTTTGAAAGGGAATTCAAGCTCTCCTTATAGATGGGGACCACAAAGTAAATCAGGTTTAGTAAGAAAATATTTAGCAAAAGCTAGATCTTTAAATTCTCAAGCACAATCATATGGTGGAAGCACAGGAGGTAGAAGTAGTATCGATCAAGGTTCAGGTATCAACGTATTAAACAGAAGATCAGCAGAACAATCCGAGAAGAAAAAAGTATTTGAGCAAGAAGTTAAACCATTTGCTGCAGGACAAGCTGTTTGGGATGTAAAGAAAGATATTTACGCTGATCTAGGAACTTAGTTAATTGCTTTTGCTTCTACTAAGCGTTGTGTTAGTTGCTTAAGTTCTAATCTATTACCTCGACGTGATTTGTTGTAATGGATCAAATCTGAAGCTGCAAAATCAGACAACATAAAACGGCAAGTCTTACCTGAATTCCATTCAGGATCAGTGTCAGTAGGATCCCACCATAAAACGAATTCAAAGGGAGGTTCCATTGTGGCTTTATACCCAGGTAACGCTTGGTGAAATTTATGAATTCTCCCTGCTAGTTCCGTGATATTTGCATACTGATCTGAATTCAACATTTCTCTTTGAGCTGTATCTACAGGTAATGCGTCTTTCCATGTAATCCAAGAGTCATACACAATAGATCGCACAGTTAAATAAAGATTGCCATCAGGCGCCTTGAATTGATCGGGAGGATTCTCGAATAATTGATTATCAATATCAAGCATGGAAGTCATATGCTTTTCTGCAGCTAATTTGATACGATTTTTCCCAATCGTTCTCGCTGCTATATTCGTTGAAAACAATCCTGCCCATGGAATGAAAAACATTATGGAAACGAGATAGTCCTGTCTGGAATTGATCGTGTTGAACTGGCGGCAAATAAATGATTGCCGACCAATCTGAAGGAGATACGTTCCTAAAATTTTCTAATTCATCGTCATACCACATAGGACGTAGTCTCTTAAATGGAATACAAACTGGGAAGTCCCAAATCCAAGGAGCTCTAATAATTGCTTCATTATGTGCAATCCAAACGACCGCGTGTTCTATATGACCTGCTCTGTATTCTTTTAATGTCTTATTTAATAGTCGCCTAGTTAAGGCTGCACCTGTAGGCGCTCCAACAAAAACACGTTTAGAGGAACTATGAACATCATCTGCATACCATTCTTTTCTAACAATATCTTCTAATGTTTCTTCTTCTCGATCATAATATCTACTTGCTCCAACAAGTCTATTAATATCAACAGTTGAATAAGGATCAAGATCAATACTCCCTAAGACAGATTTAGCTCCTGCTACGACATCTGCAGGTGGCGCTAAATTGCACTTATCAGGTGAATGACGGATCTTGTCAATCATTCTTATAAAGCACTCATCAAGCTAGCAATTCTTTTAGCAGGATTATCTCTAGGTAATGTTGTGCAAGACGCTCCTGATTTATCTATCAATATGAGACATATCTCTTCTTTGAAATTTGCATTTTGGATTACTCCTAAAGCTTCTTTGCAGAAATCAACTACCGAAGAATCTTTATTAGCTTCAGCATCTTTGAGATCCTGAGACAGCATGAATTCGTTGACGTAATTAGATCTATCCGGATGCTTCTTGTCTGCTACTAAATTTAATATTGTTGCACCTGCGCCAAGGTAACCGTAAGAGGTGTCAAAGCGTTGGATCATGTCAGACATAATCGCCTCACAAATCCTAATATTTAATTCTTTAGAGGCTTCTTTATTAGCTGAAGGAACCGTCTTGTCTATTAATTCTGGAAAGAATTTAACAAGAAACTCTGCTGGTTGAGGTCTCGCCACGAAGGAAATTGCGTTGAATATCTACTAACAAGGAGTCGCAACGCTCTTCTGCATTTTCCGCTAAAGGTTTCAAATGTTTGAGTTCAGGATCTTGAGATATTGAACCGATTAAATGACTAAGGGCGTCATGTATTTCGGTCATGTCAATTACATTATCCATTAGACACTCAAATCTGTTTTTGAACGGTGGGTATTAGACCACCATGAATAAACTTCTGGAACCCAAGCGTGAACATGATCAGCAATAAGGTCTGCTAAACTCTTTGTTTCGTAAGACCTATTAGGTCTCGAACAGCTATCGAGTAATCGTAGCCATGCACGAAGACTACCTGAAGCTGTAACATTCTGCAACATACACATCGTTAATAACTGTTGTGCTTGTATAGCACTAGCACCTGCTTCTCTGTATCCGTTGTAATCAATAGCTGAAGAATATGCAGAAGCTAACTGGTTGTCGTGATCCGCTTCACTCCATGGGTGACGATGTCCTGTGTAATCTGGATAATTTCCTGGGCATCTAGAGTGAAATAAATTTTCTAATGGATAATTCTTCTCTTTCACTGCGAGACGAGTGTTTTCAGCAGCTTCATATAAGGGTTGCAGACTGAATTGCATATCATTTCTTTCTGTGCAAATTTCATGCAATGTACTATGGTCTGACTTTATAAATAAAGATAAGTGAGGGTGTTCTAAAGCAGCAAATGTTCCCCAAGAAGGATGCGTCTGACTAGTGTGTCGATAATGACTCGTTATAAGGTTCCCGCAAGTGTCTTCTGCAAACGCATGCTCTTGTACATCTTTTTCTTTTTCTATATCGTCTATCAGGTCACCATGTTTATTCATATATAAAGCTGTATATATTAATCTTTGAGGCATTTCGGTCGCTGCAATTCGTTTGACCACAAACGATTCAATTGCTGATTTGGTCAAAATACTCAGTACATCTTGGCAGAGAATATCACCACTTCAGCAAGAAGCAAGTGATCCTACCTATTTCAGTTGTAAAGTTTTATTACGCGTTATCTTCGTTGCCGTAAAGCTTGTCATAGAAGTAATTAAACATTTCTTTTGGATCTTGATAATCTGGAATATTTAATTTGTTACCAATAACCTTACCATCATCGTCACGTTTGTAAGTTCTGCCTTGGTGATAGTGCAATGCTGCCCCTGTTTCTAAAGTTCCTAGGTCAACATTTGCTTTGCTTTTAGGTAGATAGCTTGAATAGAAATGATCAGTCATCCTATTACCAGCACTAGACACAGCGTCTATGCCATCGTTGATCTCATACTCTGGCAGTGTTGGAGCAAAGTTACCCCAATCCATATCTTTCCAGTCAGGATTTGGACTAGGAGTTGGAGTTGGAGTTGGTTTTGGATCTGGATCTTCAGGTCCAGGTGTTGGCATTATTGGTGTTGTGCCGCTTTCGTTGTGTTTCTTCCACTCAGGAGAACGACGAATATTCGCTAGGACTTGATCTCTAGTTTGAGCATTATTCTTCATGTCATTCAACCAATAGCTCCGCCCTTCGTCTCCTGCGTCACGTCCTAGTTCTGATTTATAAGTATCATTCAACCATTTTTCATTGCTTAACCCGATATCTCTTTCAATATCTGCTTTAGATTTGCCACTACGGAATTCATCGCCCCAGTAGTTGAGACCTTCCTCCCCAACATCTCTACCTAGATTCTGCTTATAAACATCTCTAAGCCAACCAGCTGTAGAAGGATCTTTAGTCCATGCATCTGATCTTTCTATGGCAGCTTCTGCTGCACTTTTCCCTCCTAATGCGGATGCTGCAGATTTAATTGTGCTGGACAATATACCTGGCGTTAGCAAGACCATGCTATGAACTAATAATTATCTAGTTTCTATTTTAGACGACTTCCTTATTCAACTCAGCATAAATAGAATCCTTGCTCACGCACATTTGAGTTTTATGAACATAGAAGCCACCTTTTTGATGACAAGAATACTCTGGAGATAACATTATATTTGCTAACACTTCTGTTCTTGTTTGAATTGGTCTCCCTGCGTCTCCTCTAAGATCACCTCCCCAGTAAGTTAGACCTTCTTCATCGACGTCTCGTCCTAAGTGTTTCGTGTACATCGCTTGCAACCACTTGGCATTCTCAGGATCTTTGTCCCAAGCAATGGTACGAGCATCAGTTTCTGGTCTATTGAAAAGAGAACTCATAGCCATGAGTTTTGTTGCAAAGTGTTACAAGACTAGCTGGTTTTGCTTAATTATGCATCGTCCCACATGCTGGATATCAAATTTTTAGCAACGGCATTACTGGATTGTCTGTTATTTAAGAAGTCGCTGAATCTACCAGTTTTATAACGATTGTTATATTGAGAAGAAGTAACGAAAGGAATGGAACCCATTTGCTCGTTGGGAGTTAAATCAACTCCTAGTCTTCTTCCTGAAGGATTCCAACTGTCTGCAAAATATTCTCCGTATCCTCCAACATTTGGTTCAGGAGTAGTTGTTGCTCCAGATGGATCGGTAGGATCAATCGGATCATCTGGTGTAACAGGATTGACTGGAACTGTATCTTTCCCTCTGTTATAGCCATCATACTCAGGACTTCTCCTGATATTTGCTACAACTTGTTCACGTGTTTGGCCTCTCTCATGTATATCGTCAGTCCAATATTTTCTACCTTCTTCTCCAAGATCTCTACCAAGTTCGTCCTTGTAAACACCTTCTAACCATGCTTCGGTACGTGCTCTTGCTTCGTCAGCGGCTGACATTATAATTTTGAATTGACAATAGTTATATCTTAGTTGATCTAGTTTTTATTCTTTTCTTTAATAATGGAAGGACTTAAGGGGCCATCAGCGGCTAATCGGAAATCAATCCACATACGATTTGCTGCTTGAATTTTTTTAAATCTTTTAGGATCCTTATCGTGAGTAGTTTCTAAAAAGAGTTGAGTCTCATGAGTCAATTTGTTAGACGAAAATTCTAAATCAACTGTTTGGAGGTGTCGGTTATGGAAAAAATGAGGAACTCCTTTAACTCTGAGATGTAACGGATTGCAGCAGTTATTGTCACCACACACTGCTTTAATCGGAAGTCTTCCTATATCTCCCCATGTAAACCAAACTGCACATCTTGGAGCTGAGTATTGCCGACCTGACCCCCAATGCCTGGGCATAGCAAAATAACTAGAGTTTGATCTGGAATGATATTTGCCTCTCCAAGGCCAACATTCTTCAGGTCCTCTAATCTCTACGAAAGACCAAAACTCTAAGAATCGACGTCGATATTTTTTCTCAATCTTATGTACATCTAAAGCTAACCTTCCTTCTGTTAATGAACTTATGCATCTAACGCAAGCATGGCTATCCGTGTATCGAGGAATAAGTCCATCCTTAGAACCAATCGAATGATCGCAATGGAAACAGATTGGTCCGCCTTCTGTTGTTGAATGTAGTTTCGGAGGTAAAGCCCATTGAGACATTATTTGAGATGCAGAGGGAAACCCTTAGGTGCTTTAAATTTACCTCCTAATCCTTCTAATTGCTGAGAAAGAGGTCTTAATTTTGTTTGAATTTCAGGCCATAATTCCTTACGAGTACTGCCTTCTATCGCTACTGGCACTAAATTATTGTACGGACTACTCACAATAAAACCGTTACGACCATCACTAATATTTGTGACACGATGTCCCAATTGGAGGTCTTTCATGATATAAGACTGATCTATCTATCCGATAGAGTAGCTTAATTATTCTTCTGGCTCTTCTAAATCGCCTGAGAAAGGAATACGATGAACTGCTATACCTGCTTCTACACACATTTCTCTTGCCTTATCAAATGATTCTTGCCATCTATAAGGCTCAACAAAATCTGGCACTATAATCTGAGCGATATCAGCTTGAATTAGAACTGAAGCACATTGACTACATGTCATAAGAGGCCATACATACATCGTTGCACCTGCTAAACAAACTCCATTTCTTGCAGCAAATGCTACACAATTCATCTCTGCATGCACAGTCATAGCAAGCCTTGTCTCTCTATTCTTAAGTCTTGAATCTGAGTCGGTTAACCCTCTAGGAAGTCCGTTGTAACCTTCGACTAAGATACGTCTATCTCTAACAGCCACCGCTCCGACTTTCGTACTGGGGTCTTTTGACCATCCTGCGAACATTCGAGCTGCATGTAAAAACCGTTGATCCCAATTCTTTGGTGTTTTCGGCGCTTTTAGAGATGACATAGAATATAAATGTAAAGAGGGCTAAAACCTTGCTAGAAGTTTCTGCTGTTATTGGCTTGGCTGCTGCAAGCGCGTTGTGGCGCATGGCATTCACCCAAGGAAGCATGAAAAGAGGTATGGAGGCTATTCTCCATGAAGTTCAACTATTAAGGAGTGAACTAGGTAAGGATATAGTAATTTTAAAGGAAGATGTTAAAGATCATGAAGCGAGGATAAGACAACTCGAAAAAATTAAGAGAAGGTGATCCATGGATTGGGACACAGAAAACAACCTACAAAAATGTGAAAGCATGCTTACTGTTTACCAAGACCATATCGAAGAACTACAAAAAGAAATTAAAGCCAAAGAAACGAAGATTAAATTTTTAGAGCAACAGTTGGAATATAAAACAATGGGACCGCCTGATAGTGAACCAGTAGATACTCAAGCGTTTTTATCTATTGGCCGGAACCAGCTATAACGTCAGCTCCTGAACCTATCTCTTCGTTGATCCAAGCTTCTTGTCCTGGTCTCCATCCGCTTTGCCAGATGCTCCTAGATTTTGCATGGAGATCATCGGAAGTCTTGTTCCACTTATGAAGCGCCATGATAATACTATTTCGAAGAGCTTCACTGCTAGGTACGCCGCTATAACGTAAGAGAAGTCGAGATGCATTGGTGATATCGTCATTGGTTAAATCTTGCAGGTCTTTAGAAGCTAATCTATCCGCGATTTCTTTATCTGTCTCGTAGAGTGGACTAGACATAGTGCCAGGGTGCCAGGGGTGACACGGTAACTATAAACTTTTTTTAGTTATATCTCTCTTCTTTTCTTATTTATATACCAACTCGTCACATATCTAAATACTAAGTGTTAGAAAAAGTGAACAACTTTTCTTTTAGCTAAGAAAGGTTTTCAGAAAGGGTGACACCTATGGCACCTTTTATGAGACTCATTCCAGCAGAAGAGAAATAAATACAAAGACCCTGGCACGTTAGTACCAAGGCCTCATAAAAAAAGACCACTGATTAAGTTATGTCAGCAGTCTTGAAGTTAGATTATGTTATCTAGTCTTGAGAATCTCAGACTGGACCAAGCCAAATACGCTGACTTTTTCCATTTCTTTTAATTCTTTTCGGTTTGTAGCCTAATCTTTTTAAGCAATCAGTTACAGGAGTCGTCATTTGATTTTGCTGAGCGACATTAACTTCTACCCAAGCAAATAAATCTGCAAGGACAACGTAGGATCGCCCTTGATAATATCCACTGCTATTCGTTTCTAAAGCACGAGTAACAACAGCATCTATAGGCGAGTCACGAGTGAATGAATCTTGATAGTCAGCAATATAACTAAGCTCATAACTAGAGAAGACATGTACAGGATTATCTAAATAAGCCTTATATGCTGCAGCCCAAATAGAATCTCTATCTTGCTTCAGCCTGTCTAAGTCAATGATCTTTAAATTAGGATCTTCCTTGGAAGGTACTTTACCTTCAACAATGATTGGCATAAATCTACGATTGCCAGTTGGATCGCACAGGAAGTCTGAGTTATTTGTTGCTGCTGCTAAAACAAATGCACGAGGATAAGACTTTTCATTCTCATATTTACGAGCAGACCTGTCTACGGAAACAGAGACTAAGTTTTTCAATTCTTCTGAATACTTTCTCTTGCAGTAACGTTCGAATTCATCCATAACGACAACAAAGCCAGCATGCAAAGCATGAGGTTTTTCTTTTAAATATTCAATACCTTGCTGCATAGTTACGACCCACGGATAAGTGCCAGGATCGTCTAAAGATGGAGGTGTTAAGTATTGGAAAAAGGTTGTTTTACCACAATTTTGGCTGCCGATTAAAATTGGCATCCAGTCATGGCGACATCCAGGAGTGAGAACCCTTGCGACTGCACCAATCAGAAAACGTTTAATAACAACATCTGCTAATAGGTTTCCGCAAGGCATTACAGGATTCTGTATATCGTCTTTTGGTACTCCTAATATTTCAGATGCAATCCTATCGAAGTAATTGCAAGGACTAGCACTAGCTGCACATCTTTCTAAATATGCTTTAACTGGATGGAATCGATTCTCATAACCAATAACACCTGCTAAATCGAAGACTAAAGTCTTAGGAAAAACTTGTCCTTGTCCTCTAGATATATAGACATATGCTTGAGAAATATCATGTATCTCTCTCGGTTGGTGTTCAGGACCATAAACCAATTGTTGGCTCATACAATTAAGTCTTAAGCCGTTGTAATAGTTATCAAGCAGATCCTTAATACGTTCAACTAAGTCTTCGTTATTACCGTTATTGCTGCCTCTAGATCGAGCAGGTCTTAAGTTTTGGTCATGATCAAACGTGACGACTTCAGCCGGTTCATTTTCTTCTTTTGGCTTTTCTATAACTGCTATTTGAGTCCAAGGCTTATCTTTATCGAATAAACCTTGAGATGGTTCTTCTGGCTCTACTTCTATATCGCCTAAAAAATCTTCATGATCATACCCTGCAAAACCATCTCCGTGAACGCCTAACTTGAAAGATCCTGTATTCCCTTTCAATTCGGGAGGTAAAGACTTCCTCCAGCCGGGTTGTTGGGTATCGGCAGCCCAAAAGATGGTTGCCAATGATTTACCACGCCATCCGTAAAAGAACTTTTCACTGGTTTGAGATCTGTTTTTTCCTTTTCCATGATGTCCTCGTGAAGCCCACTCTGACCAGCAGGAGAACAAGGCATCTCCTCCAGTGCTGGCTGCTCTGGTGATACTACAGAATTGGTCTCTATCGCCATCGGAAGTAGGATCCAACACGTGCTCGAGACAATAAGCAGCAAGGTTAATCGAATGTTCATCGACATCTGCTGAATGCGAATGGTAACGTTCTCTTTCTTTAGCTGCCCTTTGACGAGCATCTTCTATCGAAGATTCAGGCAGAACAGCTTTAGGTTGCCATACAGGATGTTGAGCACGACTATTACCGTAAAAAATCCTGCATCGGTCAGAACAATTAGCGTCACCTCCTAATGCTTTAATAAGCATTTCAGTGATTGACTGATAGAGTTCACCGTCGGTTACCCGTTGTGGCAACTGGAAAACAACTCTAAACCGATGCTTGTCTTTAGTAGGATTATGACTAGCAGAAGTGTAAACCCATGCAGCCAACCGAGCTAAAGAGTGCTCAGCGAATTGATCTAATGTTAAACCATTATCGATATCAACCACTACTAGGTCTGCATGATCAAAGGCAGCACTATTCCTGTGGTCTGACACCATGGCTGCTGGGATAAAAGCTCCGCCATGAGAGATATGATCTTTTAAATCTAATAATGTTCCTTTCTTTCTTTGCCATTGCTTACCGAAAGAAGGAGACCAAACAGATGGTTTATCTTTAATTGTTGGATGAATACTGAATTCAATTGGTTGCACTTGGTTCTACCTCTTTTAAATGTTGTTGTGCTTCCTCTAAGTCATTACAAAAACGACAAGAGCCTAAATAGCAAGCTAAATGACGTACAAAAGTGGACTTGCCACCAGTCAATGGATAAGTGTGAACTGTTCCCCCAAGTGGAGTTGTCAGAATAAGTTCTGGCTGGGTTGGCATCTTGGTTTTACAATTTAGTACACGCATAAGGAGTATGCCGATTATTCTTACGAATTGCAAATTTACTCTTTTATTCTAAAATCTATTCAAAGTCTATTTTTATCATGACGCTGACAAATAATAATTGGTTTCAAAAGACAGCTGTCGTGGCTGTCGCAGGTACTTTTGGACTCTCTCATTTATGGATGATTGGTTTACTAGCTAACAAAGAAGCTGGTTTACCTAAGTTTAATTTACCTGTTGGTCAATACAGCCAATACACAATTGATGCTAGTAAAGATGGTTACAGCATCACGCATCGAATGAATGATCCAAAGGTGATGGAGATGAGAGAAGATGTTATCGTCCCTGGCAAAACTGGATTATTCGGTGGAAGCAGTAAAGATAAGAAAATTTACAAATTCGAGCAATACACTATGGAGGGTCATCA
>CEOP01221354.1_pt1 | contig 11971 bp, 17 predicted proteins | sample 361301 | NCBI WGS metagenome assembly CEOP01 (sample SAMEA2619548, study PRJEB7988) | marine metagenome | biome: marine biome (ENVO:00000447); feature: deep chlorophyll maximum layer (ENVO:xxxxxxxx); material: "saline water (ENVO:00002010), including plankton (ENVO:xxxxxxxx)" | depth 55 m
TTTTTATATAGGTTTATGGTAAGATGATACTCGTTATACTTCTACTTATCATAAACGTGTTACTATTCGTAAATACGAAAGAACCACAGGAAATAACCGAGGTTCGTGAAAAGTATAGAATTCTCAGGGAACATCTCATAGAAACTGAAAATAAGAAATTTGAAATGTTACAGACGGAAGTACCTATAACGGCGCATTACAGTATTGCTAAAGGGGCTATAGGGTATAACACCAATAAAGGAAACGAAATAGGTTTGTGTATAGACGGAGATACGAACGAGATTTTTCACGTTTTAATACACGAACTTGCGCATTCGACGGTAGACGAGTATTCACATAGTAAAGAGTATTGGAAAAACTTCAAGGAGTTACGCGAAATGTGTGTTAATTTAGGTATATACCAAAAAATACCCAAAAAAACGGAATTCTGTAATAAACATGTTCAGGATAAATAATCTAACCGTATATTAACAATATGTCTGGAAACGTGGCATCGTCCGCTCAAATATTACAAGCTATCATAGCTTGGGTATCGTACATGAGTTTATCGAGTGTACCCATGTTATCTAATAATTACGGAGTTAATTTAGTAACTCTCTTCTTTATCATACCTAACTTTTTACTCTACTCCATGAAAGGTGATAACTTTTTGTCTTACATGGCCATAGATCAAAGGTTCATGTTACTCGCAACTATCGCGGCAACACTTTTTGCTGCGTTGGTAACCCGAGCAACTAAAGGCGCTATAAAAAATATGGAAAATTATGGTAAAACTACGAAGAGTACGGGATCTATTCTTGCACTTCGCGTAGTAAGTTTTCTATTTGGTTTACTTACTGCTTATATACTCCTTAAAAGAGAGGGTATTTTTGCTAATTCTGCTTAAGCATATCTTCTAGCAACGTAGAACACAATCGCAGCAACTGCTCCGGTTGATGCTAATCCAACAACACTCCGGTTCCCTTGGTCGTTAAGAAACGATGGTACAAAGTTTGCGAGTTTTTCTTGAACTGGCTTACTAATTGCTATCGCAGTACAAACCGCGACGACGAGAGCTTGAAACTGTTCATCAGTTAAATTAAATGGGTTTTTATTTTCGGTTTTTTTATCACTTCGTTGAGTAGGCTGCTGTTGCGCTTGCATCATTGGTGTTTGCATCTGCATTTGAGTCATTCGTGGATCCTGTGCCATCATTGGTGGTTCGAGTGGCGCTTCTGGTTGTCCCATTATATCTGAAATTGATGTAGAGTCCATTGTCTGTTTATTTTCACTCACATTTTTTTCAGCCATAAAACTCGGCATTTGCTGCTGTTGCTGAATGGGTGGTAGTTGTGGTACTTGAGATGGTCCCGAATCATTCGGTATGAAATTAGTCGTATGGTTATTATTGAGGTTAACCATACCATCCCCGTTATCAGAAAGGTTCATTGTGTAAACGTCCGTCATATAGTATACATGTGTTTTTCGTTTTTTTACGTTTACGCGTTAGCCTGGATTATTTACGTAAAGTATAGTTTGGGTATAAACAACCAAATGTTTTTACTATTCTGGGTAAATCGTTTAATTCGTCATAATTAGACATGTCGTGATCAATATAGACCGTTTTTGTTTCGTGACAAACATCGACTAATACACGGTACCCGTCGTCTGTATTATATGTAGTACTGGTTATTTCGTTAAACGCTGGATATACCAACGATATATTTTTAGATGATGATACGTGTTTTATGTTTAAAGCCGTACATAGTTTTCTAGATAAAACTCGTATCATTTCTTCTTAGTAATTTTTAATGCAGTCGTCTTTTTAACTGTGTTTCTATCACCTATTTTCATGTTACCGTGTTTTGGATTGAACATCTTCTTATGTGTTTGCCAATATTGGGGCGCACCGACCTTAAAGTTTTTCCTAATCTTCGCTTTATACCAAAATACACAATCTTCTATTCTATTACTCTTAGACGTATTATCTAATACCAAACACTCATAATTTTCAGTACAAGAGTCCATAACTTTATTGAACATTTCGAACGTTGGAAATATACCAAAAAAGTTTTTAAATAGTTTCTCACGGTTTTGAATGATATTTTCACGTAAAATGAAAATGTAATCTATATTTGCCCTGAGTGCTGGTGGGAGGTCCATACAGTATTGCATAGTTAACATGAAAAATATCTTCCAGTGACGACCGTTCATAAAACATTGACGAATACAGGTATCTTTCATAAATTTTGAATCATACATACAATCGTCCAAAAGTAAAAACGCTCCACAATTCGGTTTACCCGCTCCAACAAGTTTCCTCTGTCTATCCATAACTCGTTCAATAGCTTCCCTATCGTAATCTCCGTATATAAACAAGTCTGGTATATACTGTTGATAATAATGATTTCCTTCTTCCGTTGCTGATAAAACTATTCCTGCTGGTAAATGCTTTTTATGATACAGGATATCAGTAACAAGTGTTGATTTACCCGTATTACGTTTTCCTATGAATACACACACTTTATCATCGGCCATACCCTCGGGTTTGAATTTTCGAAGTTGAAGATTCATCTAATCTAGTATATTGCCTCGTTTTATTTTATAAAATTTTACTCACATACAATAAGAATGGCTGGTAGAATAAACCTTGCTATCACAGGAGCTCAGGACCAATGGCTTACTAATGAACCCGAATTTTCCCATTTCCTGATGAACTATAAGAGGCATACAAAGTTCTCAACTGAAAATGTAGAAATTCCTTTCGACGGTGATCCAAATTACGACACATCTGTAGAATGTCGTATACCAGATAATAAAGGTGATCTTGTACGAAGTATGATGCTTAAATTCACTTTACCACAACCAGTTACACCCAATAAATCATTTATAGTGACTGCCTCTGGTGGTAAATATTTTATAGACGGTGATGAACAGGCAACACTTACATTGTACGAAGGTACAACGTATACCTTCAACAATGCAAGTCACCCAACGCACCCGTTTAGGTTTTCTACAACGGCACCTAGTACTTCTGATTACACAACTGGTGTTACTAATCCCGGTACAGCTACAGTTACATTTACACCCACTTCAACTACACCCTCAATTTTATACTATTATTGTGATGTACATTCAAATATGGGTGGTCAGATAAACGTGAAAAGTCTTCGGTACCGTGAATCTATAGGTGCACAGATAATAGACTACGCGGACTTACGTATAGGTGGTCAAACAATTGAACGTATAACTGGTGATTATATATACATGTACAATCAAATACACCACACGCAAGACGACACTGACCAAGGACTTTATTTTCTAACGGGACATGGGCAATATATATCAACGAGTTCCGATTGGGATTATAGTGTTATGTTACCGTTTTACTTTTTCAGAAATCCAAGTTTATCTATACCCGTGTGCGCACTCACAAAACAGGTGGTTGAAGTTGAATTAAAATTTAAAAAACTCGAAGACGTAACTGTTTCGTATACAAGAACGGATGGAACAATTTCAAATCCACCTTTAGATGTATCTTCATCTATAAAGAAAGTATCACTCGTGACGGATTTCTTTTTCGTGACGGAAGACGAGAAGAATTTCATAATGTCGAGACCTATTGAATATGTTATCACACAGCTTCAAGTGTCACAGTTTAAATTAAAAGCCGGTATTTCTAAAAAGTCTGGTATGCTTAATTTTAAACACCCGGTCAAAGAAATGTTCTTTCTCGCTGTAAGTGACGATGTGTATAAATATAATCCAATAAAGAACGTTACAATGAAATTCAATAATAACATTATCATAAACGCAGATAACTTGATGTTAAGTTATGAACAACCCCTTAAATATTATACGGGGTTAACCAATAATAACTTCGGTGTATACAGTTTTTCCTTAAAACCTGAATTGTATTACCCAACAGGACAAGTTAATATGAGTAGAATAGCACATAACTTAATAGAAATAGAACTCGATAATCCAAGTGTAAATTTCGGACACAAAGTGTATGTATATGCAGTTAACTATAACGTGTTACATATAGAAAGCGGTCTTGGGGGTTTAAAATTTTAGTGAGTTATACTAGTAATGGCTGGTCGTATTCAATTAGAAACATCCGGTCCACAGGACGCTTTTTTTACAGATGATCCCGAATACACGTACTTTGTAAAAAATTTTGAAAAACATGCTAATTATGCACCGTTCATGACGGATTTGGATGTACACGGTGATTTGGAATTTGGAAATACGTTAAGGTGTACCATACCACAAAACCAAGGTGATCTTATAAAAACAATAAGTTTTAAAATAAGTCTGGATGCCATAGACCAAACAATAAAAAGTGCTTTACACACTAACACAACATCTGTTAATTGGAACGAGTCTATAGGTCATGCGATGATAGAACACGTAGAACTTTTGATTGGTGGTAAAGTTATTCAGAGACTCACGAGTGATTTCTTAGCTATATACTTCGATAATTACGTGACACAAACCAAACAACACTGTTTGGCAAAACTCGTAGGTAAACCACCGGAAGAACTTTCGGGAACATCTGCTATAAGTACATCTATCGGTGGCTATCTATCGTCGTCCGCTCAAAACTTATTTGTCGATATACCCTTTTATTTTTATAATAATCCAGAACTTGCTATACCAATTTGCGCGATAGATAAACAGGAAGTCGAAGTTGTTGTAAAACTCCGTGATATAGATCAGTGTATACACTCTATAAGAAGCGATTCACCATACAACGGATACATTTTATATACGGGTTTGAAACCAAAAAATCTTATAAAAAGTTTCAAAGTTACGACGGAAATGGTATCGTTAACGGATAAAGAAAAGAAATATATTAAAACAACACCGAAAGATTATACAATTACACAAATACAAGAAAGTCGTTCCCAGATAGAACAGAGTAGTGATCTTAATCCAGTCGTTATAAAACACAAACTTAGATTTGTAAATCCCGTTAAGGAACTATTTTTTATAATTCAAGGTACCCGGAAAACTGTAAATGGGTTTTACAATGCAACATTTGACTACGATAATTCATACAGGGACCTCGATAGTGTATACATTAACTACGAAAACTTGAAGAAACTCGAACTCCAACTCGATGATTCATACCCCATAGAGGGTGCTTCAGGTGAATATATAAACTTACGGGCCGTTCAAAGTGGAATTCATCATTCAAGAACACAACTGTTTAGACGGTATTATTCGTATAGTTTTGCTTTAGAACCCGAGCGATGGTACCCTACAGGTCAAGTTAATTTTAGTTTAATTAAAGACCAAGATTTGAAACTAACTTTGAATGCGGAAGACGAGTGTAAAAGGGAACTTAGAGTTTTGGCGCATAGTTATAATATACTCCGTGTAGAAAACGGTACTGCGATAACACTGTTTTAAAAATGAATCAACAAGAAAAAAATGCAACAATGCAACTATTAGAACAATTTCAACAAACTGCTATAGATGTAGTTCAACCTGTCATGGAACAGGCCATCATATTTGCGGCCGAATACGCAAAGGCGTGTGGTCGTGATATCATACTCTCTAAAGACATGGAATATGCAATGAAGTATTGTGCAATGAACGAAGTTGGTAAAAAATCAGGGTCATATTTTCCAGAGATTTATGACGAATCTGAAAGTGATGAAGATGAATTAGAAATAGAAGACGAAGAAGATATAGAATTTGTAAGATATTCAGGTCGAGAATATAAGTTTGTTAAAATGAACATGTCGTATGATAATTGGGATACGTGGGTGCCGAAAAACCCGACAGAACAGATGTTAAAAAATGCTATAGATAGTAATGGATATCTCTGAAGAACCAGAGGGATGGATAGACCCCAATGATAAATATTTTAAAGTAATAGGTGATAATAGTTCTTCATCGTGCGACGATACAGATTCCGAAACCGAAACCGAAACTGAATCTGAATCAGAATCTTCATCAGGGTGTAGTACGTCTTTGAAGGAAGGAAGTATCAAAATATTAAAAGGATACATGAAAAATACGAAAAAATATAAGAAAATTTTATTCGAGGAAGATTTTCTCCCAGAATAAAATGTATATTTATAGTATAAAAATGTCTATCGCTAAAGAAACTATTACACTTGTAGCATCCGAACTCGAAACTCAATCTCTCAACGCCATCGTTGCCGGCTTCTCATTTGCTGCCGCCCTCTCGTGGATGGACTTGGTGAGATGGTTGGTTAACCAAGTCATCAAGGTCAACAAAAACGGTGGTATGAACTACACCCTCACTGCCTTGCTCACAACACTCTTGTCTATCACTGTGTTTATCATCGTGTCTAGAGTGTCCAAAAAGGTCAGAAAGCCAGCGCAACCAGTCTTCGCGGTTACTCGATAATCTTAGAACGTGGTTTTTTTATAATCATAAGTAAAAATAATCCAGTTGCAATTACCATCATTATTGGTATAAAAGAATCCCAACTATGTACATCCTCAAATTCCTTGGGGATTTCCATAGGTGTTGGTAAGGTCTCGTCTCGTCTATATTTAGGTATATTCACGAACTTATCAGTAGTACAAGTAACGGCAAGTTTTAGTATATGATTTGCGTTTCTAAAATTATAAGGTATGAGACGATTATTACTACTATAGTAAAATTGTACACGTAAACTCGATATTGTTTTTTGTGCACCACTATCGAAATTATGCTCTACAGCATCGTCTACACCGGAATAATTAATCACGTCTCCACACATTAGTATTCGTCCAGTATAAAAAGGTATGTCTGAAAATATAGTCTTGTTAAATTCGTCAGATCCACTGCTTAGCTTTACAATAATACCATCCGCGCCTTGTAGATTAACACTTCCGGTCTCTAATGTATAAGGTGAAGTTTGAGTAGAATCCACGTCACTCGCAGTTAAACCTAAAATATCGTGTGGTGTAGTTTTACCAGTTACTAAAGTGTTACTGTACCCATTCGTTCCAGTATAAAACTTAAGTGTAAATGGGTTATTTGCTGTAAAAGTTATCGCATTTGTATCTTTATCAAACGATGAACTTTGTATTTTGCTACTCGAGTTTGCTACAACGTTAGAAGCTAAATCTACACCGTTATAGTTACCGTTGGGTATAGTTATCTCATAATCCGAACCACCTGAATTTAAAGTAAATGTGTTATTTCTTTCATTTATCAAATACTGACTATTATGTATACGCGCTGATATCATGGATATCTTAGTAACGTCATAAATTGGTGATTTTAGAGAAACAACATAGTCTGCCGGGTTTGGGTAAAGTACCGGATCTCTTTCACTACTATCTATATCTAGAGTGTGTACCTTCATTAAAATATAGGAGCATTATTTTAATGAGTGTTTTACATTATTATTATTTATATTCGATTACGAAATGTTATGTGACAATGGGTTACCCATAAGTTGACGCTTTGCAATGTCTAAACCACTAGATGTTGCATTTGGATTTTCCATTCCCTTGTATGCGTTGAATTGATGATAATCGTTATTTCTGTATTGTTGCGTCCATCCACCGTCTGCTGAATTCACTCTACCATCTATACGCGATGTATCCGAACGAACGCTTGTTACCATACCTCCTTGATTGAGTGGATCAGCTCGGACATTCATACGACCCGCGCCGGGTGTACGACCCACTTTACCTCTTCGGTCTGTTGGCCTGAGTCCAAATTTAGTAAGTTCTTCAACTGTGTATTTATCACCGAACGTGCGTTTTTCGCCTATTTTGGAAGATGGTGAATTCAAGTAACCGTGTGAGAATTTGTGAATACCTGGTGCTGGTGCATTGGAATATGTGTAAGCTTCGATATTACCATCCTTCTTGTTTCGGGTTGGTTCCGCTGCACGAGTTAACGCCGAAACGGTTCTCTTGGGTGCAGCTGTACTTAATGTATCCGTTCTAAGACCAGTTTCTGAACGATTTGTCGTACGTTTTGTTCTTTCCTGTTCGCCTCTTGGTACTCTACCCGACATTCCCTGGGCACGCCCGGGAACGGGTGGAAGTCTTCCAAAAAGAAACGATGTTTTCTCTGGTCTGTTATTACCAAGTTCACCCGCAACTCCTCGTCTACCACCTTTTCCATCAAAGGCTGGACCAGAACGCCCTGGTAAAGTTGTAAGTCTGTAAGCACCGACATTTTCTGGGTTAACTCTGAATAATTGCTGATGACCACCGACTGCTGGTACATTTGGATCAACTCCCAAACCTGGACCAACTTGTTGATGTTCGATTGGTGACAGATTATTCATTCTACCACCGTCGTACATCATACGATTTCTCATATCCAAAACTTCACCGCCAGAGGAACGAGATTGTGGAGAAATATCTCCAAATGTTGACATCTCTTGTTTTGATGAATACCCAGGTTCAACTAATGGTGATGGTGCACCTAAATATGAATCATTGATTGATATATCTCTACTGTATAAATCATCAATTGGTGGTGGTAAAACTTCTTCCTGTCCTTGTATGGAATTTCCTTCAACTGTATATTTTTCATCCGATTTGCTCAATTTACGACCAGCGTAAACGAGACCTGCTATAGCCAATATAGATATAGGGTCAGCCATTCTTACTTGTTATTAACATTTTTATTGATATATCTTTGCTGAAATAATCCATTTTGAAGTTCGGCTCGAGTGCTCGATGGTTCGTATGTTCTCGTTCTAAGAGGTGTTTTACAAGCAACATTCTGGAGTGGATGAAAATTTCTTTCGTATGTTTTTGCTAATATTTTATTAAATCGTGAAGTTGACTGTGGTCTAAGAGCATCACTCACTTCTATGTGTTGAGCTGGGGAACCTTTACCTGCCATGTATGGAGCAGTTCCGTACAACATTGTATTTGGTCTCGATGAACCATAATTTAAGGTACTGGGCTGAGGATATACAAAGACTTCTTCAGTTGCACAAACGGATGGAACCGCTTTATCGCTGACCATTTTCATTCCTGGTTGAAGTTGATACGCCATTTACTATTACAAAACATTTTGTTTATGAAAAATCGAGTATCTACTAACGATGACTATAATATAAAATTAGGCAGAATGACCAGCTGGTAATCCCGAACCTCTGTGCATGCCACTTCTTTTATCACCGGTTGGGTCTAATCCGGCGAAAGCTTCGAGTTGAACACCTCTCGCATCTGGATCACACAAGCGTGGATCTTGTCTACATGTTGTTTTCCCCTTTGATCCATGTATAAATTCATAATATGGATCGTTACCTAACGAAGAATTCGCGGTTGGTGTAAATTGTCGCGCTAAAGCGTTTCTTTGGAAACGTGGTAATGTTGATCTCGAACGAGAAGGTCCGTATTGTATACCATTTGTTATATAAGAATCTGTATTTTTCTGAACGGTTGGTCCAAAACACGCACTTGGTCTATCTGGTCTGTCCGTATAATCAGTCATGAGTACATTAGCGCATGGGTTATCCTGAGTAGGCATCTGACAAGCCGACCCGAAATTACCGTGTGCTGACCTGGGTGGACCCTCCTTTATCATATCCGACTGTTCCATTATGTAAAGAACGCCCAAAGCTGTACCCCCTAACACAAAAATACGTATATCTCTATTAATAAGGTATATTATACACGTTGCATAAATGATAAATCTCGCTGTGGCATTAATTCTCTCTTCTGAAGAGAGAGATTTTGATGGCCAAAATTCTAATACTTTATCTGTACGAATGAGCTGTTTTGGGTCTTCAAACCAAGAAGTCATTTATATATATCAAGTTTATTTTTTACCACCTAACATGCCACCTAACATACCCTGCATGGTTTTCATTAAAGCAGCTTCGTCCAATTCACCATTTTCACCTGAACCCATTTTGTCTGCACATTCTTTAGCCACACTCTCTATCATTGAGAGCGTGTCTTCTGGGATAGATTTTATGGTAGTTCCCAACATGTAAAGCGTTTGTACGTATTGCCAAATAGCATTTTTTGTATTTTCAGAACACGTTTCCCAATGTTTTTCGAGATTAACACCTTTCATGAAATCTAGATTCTTAGATTCTTTAATGAAAAATGAATCGTCCTTCGACGAAATCTGATCTGCGTATGGTGTCACACCGTTCATAAATCCATCAACAACCAGCCGTGGATTTGCTTCTTTCATTAAATCGAAAGCTGATAAACACTTTTTTAAACCTTTTTCTTCTGGAAACGTCTTATGAAGTTCCACAAGAAATTGCCCCATCATTTCGTTAAATGCTGAAACGGACGTCATTTTTGTATATAATCTATGCTAGATATCTTTAAGCTAAGAAATTAAAATGGTTCTGTACTGATACTCTCTTTCTTACCTAAACCGTTAGATACGATAAAAAATACTAAAATAGCAACGAGTGCAGCTGGTTTTGTATACGCACTGACTGCGAGTTTACCTTCGTTATTAAGTTTCGATTTGAAGTGGATATACCCTGCTGTTATAAATCCAGCAATCAACCCTGCCCAAGCTGGATCTCTTAAATAATCTTCAAACTCCATTTACTTATACATGATGTTTTTTTGACGGGCTTCGGCTGCATCTGGGAAAAATACACCATCGTCATCCTGTGTGCGTTGCATAGGTTTATGAGATTGTGGTGCAGTATTTATAGTTCTAAATTCGTTATTCATGAAAGAGCTGTTATTTCGTTCTTCCATCATTGGTTCTTCCATCATTGGTTCACTTCCCATTGGCTCTTCCATCATTGGTTCTCCCCCCATTGGTTCTTCCATCGTTTGTTCTCCTCCCATTGGTTCTCCTCCCATTGGTTCTCCTCCCATTTGCTGTTCACTGTCAAATGGTTCTTCCGTTGTTTCTTCCATGCCATTGTCCTCAATAATATCTGGATCTTCGGAGTCACCAATTTCTGCGTCACCCAAATCAAGATCTTGTCCTTCTTGTTGTGACATGTACGTTTGTAGTATTTGTTGGACGGGTATAAGTTCTTTTACTGCATTTTCAATACACACTGAAAACCTTTCAAATAACTTGTCATTTCTTGAGTGTTCATTTTGTGAATCGTGGTAAATATAAGGGTCGTTATAAAGAGATTCTGCGACTTTATTGTGACACATTTGAATAAATACTTCATTTGTTGGTAGTTTAAGGGAAATCTTTTTGTTGTCTTTACTTAATCGAACGGCTGATAAAATTTTAACGCAACTTACAAATACGGCTGCCAATAAATCATTAAACCACGCACATCTATTCGCTATATTATCAGTGTGTTGTTTTGACATAGCGTCGCTCCAATTAGGAACTTCTTTTAACAATTTTTGATACATTACTAAAACTTTTCGACCCTTTGATAATTTATAAGCCTCTTCGTACATTTCTTCAAATGTCTCTATCATAACTGGGCACATCAATAAACAGAGTTGGCCTAGGTATTCACGTTTAGCTTCTACTAATATGTTGAGGTTGTCCATTTATGATAAAGTAGGTTTTTTTATAGGTCATTATTATCGCGCCGCCCTGTACTTATTCGCTGTCTTTTTCAAATTAACAAGTGTTGGAAAATCTTCGAAATCTTCTTCTGGTTTTTCTTCCAATTCTTTATTAACTTTTCTAGGTCGCCACGATATACACAGTTCAAATTCTCCTATGTGTTGAACATAAAACCCACTTATTCGAAACTGTCTAATCAAATAATGTGTTGCTTTCGTCCTGTCGAAGTGTGGAAATCCCATTACAAACGATGGTATTTGCACAAATACATATTTTTGACCCAATTCTACAGATTGTCGTATTTTTTTTGATATTTGTTCATGTAATTTGACATACGTTTGTTTCCTCAACCTTTTACGTTTTTCGTCTAGACGAGATATTTCACTAATACTTATCATTACAATACCGTCAAATTATTATTTTTAAAATATTACCCGTTTTGTATTTTTATTAATTGTATAGAGAATACAAAACCTAAAAGACGTAAATTTTCTAGGGCTAATTTTTCTGTACCCACTTAGA
>CEOP01022247.1_pt1 | contig 11970 bp, 10 predicted proteins | sample 361301 | NCBI WGS metagenome assembly CEOP01 (sample SAMEA2619548, study PRJEB7988) | marine metagenome | biome: marine biome (ENVO:00000447); feature: deep chlorophyll maximum layer (ENVO:xxxxxxxx); material: "saline water (ENVO:00002010), including plankton (ENVO:xxxxxxxx)" | depth 55 m
CCTTGTTCAGGGCTTTTAATACAACATTCCCACTCCATAACCGCCCATAAATCACAACCATATTCCGTTAATTTAGTAAAAATTTGCTTAAAATCAATTTGGCCATCTCCAGGTGATCTATATCTTCCAGCTCTATCAATCCAGTCGCCATATCCCCCAAAAACTCCTTTTTTACCATTAGGTCTAAATTCAGAATCTTTTACATGAAAGGACTTTATAAAACTGTGATAATGGTCTATATATTCTATATAATCTAATTGTTGAAGAACAAAATGACTTGGATCATATAAAATATTTACTCTTTTATGATTATTTGTTGCTTTTAGAAATCGTTCAAAAGTAATCCCGTCATGAAGATCCTCTCCAGGATGAATTTCATAACAAACATCAACACCTTCTTGATCAAATTGATCTAATATTGGAAGCCAACGTTTTGCTAACTCTGAAAAACCCATTTCTACAAGACCTTCGGGCCTTTGAGGCCATGGGTGCCATGTATGCCAAAGTAGTGCACCTGAAAAAGTAGCATGAGTTTTTAAACCAAGCCTTCTACTTGCTGTAGCAGCTTTTTTTACAGTTGATATAGCCCATTCAGTTCTGGCTTTGGGATTGTTTTTATATTTTTTTGGGGCAAAGTTGTCAAACATTAAATCATATGACTTATGAACTGCTACAAGTTGCCCTTGAAGATGAGTCGAAAGCTCAGTTATTTCTAATCCATAACTATTGATTCTTCCCTTTAATTCATCACAATATGTTTGACTCTCAGCAGCTTTGTCAAGGTCAATCAGAAAAGATTCCCAAGTTGGGATTTGAATACCTTTATATCCTAGATCAGAAGCCCACTTACAAATTCCATCTAAAGAATTAAATGGAGCTACTTTATCTACAAATTGTGCTAAAAAAATAGCTGGTCCTTTAATTGTTTTCAATACTTTAATTTTTAAAGTTCAACCCAAATATTACCTTTATTATTTGAAGCTATTGCCTTTTCAATAAAAAGCATTCCTCTTACTCCTTCAGATAGTTTGGGATATTCTCCTGAGAAGCATTTTTCATTATTTATTGCTTTTGCAACACCTTTATAAATATTTCCCATGGCATCAAAAATACCTTCTGGATGACCTGCAGGGATTTTGACTCCATCCTCAGAGAAATTTGAATTATATGGATTACCCCTTTTAAAAATTTGAAAAGGTTTGTTTTCACTCAAATAATTCAAATAGTTGGGGTTTTCTTGCTCCCATTTTAAAGCACCCTTTTTTCCGTAAATCGCAACCGTAAAGTTATTTTCTTCACCAGTTGCAATTTGACTGGCTCTTATGAGTCCTTTAGACCCATTACTCATTCTCAATAATATTGTACCGTCTACATCCATAGGGTTATCTTGATACAAATAATTTAAATCAGAGAGTAATTTAGACACTTTAAGATTAGAAACATATTCTAACATATCAAAAGCATGTGTTCCAATATCACCAATACAGCAACTTATCCCTGATTTCTCAGGATTTAATCGCCATGTGTTTGATCTTTTTTTAATGTCATGAATAATAGGATTAATCCATCCCTGATAATATTGAAGATCAACTTTTTGAATTTCACCTATTACTCCATCAGCAATCATTTGTTTCATTTGCCTAACCATTGGGTATCCTGTATAGGTATATGTAACAGCAAAAACACATTTTTTTTCTTTTTGTAGTAATTCTAATTCTAAAGCTTCAGCATGACTCGTTGTTAAAGGTTTTTCACATATGACATTAAAACCATTTTGAATTAATTTTTTCGCCATTGGGTAATGCAAATAATTTGGGGTCAATATTGAGATTACTTGCATTCTTTTATCAATAGGTAACCTAATTTCCTCTTCTACTAAAGTTTCAAAGTCTTTATAAATTCTATTTTGAGGTAAATCAATTTTTTTTGCAAAATCAAGATTTTTTTCAAGATTAGGATTAAAAACACCACCCACAATTTTAAACTTATCAAACATTTGTGAGGCGATTCTGTGAACAACCCCAATCAATGAATCTGATCCTCCACCTAAAATCCCTAATCTAATTTTATTCATCTTTTAATTTAATTTTTTCATTTTTAAATGTTAATACAAAAAAGATAAGAACTATAAGCGCAAAACTTGAAGGTAAGATCCAGATTTGAGTCCAGTCATGTCCCGTATTATTTGTAAATTGATCTGTTATGTACCCTGCTAACCTGAAGCCAACGAGCATTCCTAGCCCATAAGTAGCAAGAGTTATAAGCCCTTGAGCAGAACTTTTAAATTGGTCACCTGCTTTATAATCAGTGTAAATTTGTCCAGAAACAAAAAAGAAATCATAACAGATTCCATGTAAAATAACTCCAAAAATTAACATCCAAGCATTTAGACCAACGTCTCCATATGCAAAAAGAATATATCTAACAACCCAAGCCAACATTCCAACAATTAGTGTTGTTTTTATCCCATATCGCTTTAAAAATATTGGTAGAAGAAGTATAAAAAGTGCCTCAGAAATTTGTCCCAGAGTCATTACTGCAGCTGCTTTTGGCATTCCAACTTCATTTAAAAATTGATTTGCGTGCTGGTAGTAAAATGCCAATGGAATACAAATCAAAATTGATGATATGAAGAAGATTAGATATTTGGTGTCTTTAAGTAGAGATAATGCATCAAGTCCAAGTATTTTTTTTATACTAAAATCACCTTTTTCAGCTGTAGGGGGTGTATTAGGTAAAGTAAAACTAAAAATTCCTAAAAATGCAGATGCTGAAGCAGTTAGATAGAATGTATAAGTTAAAACTTCCTTAGATTCCCAACCAAAATAACCAATAATTAGCCCAGCAAGTATCCATCCGACTGTTCCAAAAACCCGAATAGGAGGGAATTCTTTTGAGGGATCATTCATTTGACGAAAAGCTACAGAGTTAACTAAAGCTAATGTAGGCATGTATAAAATCATATAAATTAAGATATATGGATAAAATGATAAAAAGTCACTTGATGAACCAGCTTTATACAATAAAATCGCTCCAAAGAGATGAAGAAATCCAAGAATTTTTTGTGCTGAAAAATAACGGTCAGCTATTAATCCAATAATAAAAGGTGCTATAATTGCACCTATTGATTGAGTTTCGTATGCGATGGCAAGTTGAGAACCACTTGCATTGAACGATTGAGACAGAAATGTCCCCATTGTGACAAACCATCCTCCCCAAATAAAAAATTCAAGGAACATCATTAATGATAATTGAAATTTAATTTTGCTCATTATTACATATTTATTTTATCCATATTTTAATAATAGATTCTTTGTCGCCACTATTCCTTCTTCTTCAGATAAGTTTGGCCCTTCATATTCCACACCTATAAATCCAGAGTAGTTGGCATTTTTGACTATTTCTAACATTTTTTTAAAGTCGACAACTTTTTCATCTCCATTTTTATCAAAATCATATGATTTCGCGCTAACTGCAAATGCTTTTGACATCATTTTAGTAACACCAATATATTTATCATATTCATCAGAACACCCATCAGATGAAGCACCCCATTCATTTGAAATGCAAAAGTTCCCAAAATCAGGTAAAGTTCCACAATTAGATCTATTTACCTCTGTTATAACATTCATCAAAAGGTCTGCGTCTGAGGAGAAGCCACCATGATTCTCTACAATCACATTAATATTAAAATTTAATGCATAATCACTTAAAAAAGCTAAACTTTCTTTAGATGAAACCTTCCATGATTCAGAATCATTAGAGCTGCCATTTAGGTTTACTCTAATTGAATGGCATCCCATTTTATTTGCAGCTTCAATCCACTGTATATGATTTTCTACGGCTTTTAGTCTGGAAACTTTATCTTTTGATGACAAGTCTCCCTCGGCATCAATCATTATTAATAAATTTTGTAATCCATATTGATTTGAAAGCTGAATATTTTTTTTAACAAAGTTATCAAGAGCATTTTTTTTGTTTTTAGCATCCATTACATCTCTGTACAAGTCATTTACATATTCTAACCCTTCAAAGCCCCATTTTTTTGCTAATTCAGCAAATTTATAGGGAGAAATGACCTTATCTTGAATCATCTTATGGATTGACCACTGGGCAAGAGATAATTTAAAAAAAGGGTTTTTAGTTTTCAAAGAGATTTTTTCTTTTTTTATTTTTTTATTACATGCTCCTATTCCAAGTGTGCTTAATCCAATCCCTGCATAAGAGATATCTGATAAAAATTTTTTTCGATTCATTGGTTGTTATTAGAATATATTTGGATTATCTAAAAGTAATTAAATATAGTCACTAAAAAAAAACATAAATAAAATTTGGAGTATAAATTATTTATCAAACAAAATTAATAATGAAATCATTTTTTATAAAAAATTTGTAAATTCAAACTTTGATTATTTAGTGATAAACCAAAAATTACAAAAAAAAAATCAATGAATGAAAATAACTATGATGCTATTGTTGTAGGAACCGGAGTTAGTGGGGGATGGGCAGCCAAAGAGCTTTGTGAAAAGGGTTTAAAAACACTTGTTTTAGAAAGAGGTCCGATGGTAAAACATGTAGAAGATTATAAAACAATGAATGACCAACAATGGGATTACCCAGCAGGGGACATAATCACAGAAGAAATAAAACAGAGGCAACCAAAACAAAGTAGGACTAATTATGTAAATACTGAATCAACAAAGCATTTTTTCGTTGATGATATTGAAAATCCGTACAATGAGGTAAAGCCATTTAACTGGATTAGAGGATATCATGTTGGAGGAAGATCACTTTTGTGGGGGCGCCAGGTTTATCGTTTGGGTGATATTGATTTCGAAGCCAATTTAAAAGATGGTATTGCTGTTGATTGGCCAATTAGATACAAAGATATTGCTCCATGGTATGATTATGTTGAAGAGTATATTGGAATTAGTGGTGAAAAAATGAATCTCCCACAACTTCCTGATGGTAAATTCCTAAAGCCAATGGAGATGCATTGCGTAGAAAAAGATTTAAAAAAATCCTTAGAGGAAAATTATGATGATCGTGTTTTGACCATAGGAAGGGTAGCTCATATAACTGAGGGAACTAAGCCAGGTCAAGGAAGAGTATCATGCCAATATAGAAATAAATGTAGAAGAGGTTGTCCTTATGGAGCATATTTTAGCAGTAATTCTTCGACTCTTCCAGCTGCTGATGCAACTGGAAACATGACATTAAGACCAAATTCTATTGTTACAGAAGTCATTTATGATGAAAATAAAAAACAAGCTTCTGGAGTAAGAATTATAGATTCACTAACAAATGATGTCATAGAGTATTCAGCAAAAGTTATTTTCTTGTGCGCCTCAACTGTCCCAACCACATCAATCTTGATGCAGTCAAAATCAGACAGATTTCCGAATGGAATGGGAAATGATTCTGGAGAGTTGGGTCATAATTTGATGGATCATCATTTCCAAGTTGGAGCGACAGGCACATCAGATCTTCACAGAGATAAATATTATGTTGGCTCAAGACCTAATGGTCACTATTTACCTAGATTTAGAAACCTTGGTGGTAAAACAGATCAAAAAGATTTTATAAGAGGTTACGGATACCAGGGAGGAGGAAGTAGAGGCTCATGGAATGTTGTCCCAGAAGAAGCTTATGGAGCTAAATTTAAAAAAGATATATTAACTCCCGGAGATTGGGGTATTTCTCTTGGAGGATTTGGAGAAATCTTACCTTATCATGATAATAAAATGACATTAAATTTCAAAAATATTGATAAATGGGGCTTGCCGACGGTAAACTTTGATTGTGAAATAAAAGAAAATGAACTTAATATGAGAAAGGATATGCAACAGCAGGCTGTTGAAATGCTTGAAAATTCCGGGTTTAATAATGTTAAAGGACATGATCAAAAATATAATTTTGGAAATGGAATTCATGAAATGGGTACAGCAAGAATGGGTCATGATCCGAAAACCTCTATTTTGAATAAACATAATCAACTACATAGCGTTAAGAATGTTTATGTAACTGATGGTTCAGCTATGACTTCAGGAGGCTGTACAAATCCATCAATTACATACATGGCCTTAACAGCACGTGCTGCCAGTCATGCAGTAGAACAATTAAGAAAAATGAATATTTAAAAATGAATAGAAGAAAAGCAATTAAAAAAATTGGATTATCGTTTGGTTCAATGGCACTGACCCCATCCTTAGTCAGTTTATTTCAGAGTTGTCAATCTGAAACTGATTGGACTCCAAGATTTTTTTCATCAGATCAACTTGAAATTGTTTCTAAATTTCTTGAGATAATCATTCCTGAAACAATAGACATACCCGGTGCAGCCGAACTTAAACTAATAAGATATATTGATGCCTTTGCAACCTTAGCTAAAGAAGAAGAAACACGAGGAATAAAAAATTTAAATATTCTTGTTAGTAATACCTTAGACTCTGCATCTAAGTCAAGTCTGAATAAGCTAACTACAGAAGATTACGAAAATCAATTAAAGAAATATCTTTTAGCTGGAGACAACATGATTGATCAATGGACAGATTCATATGATAAGTTTTGGCTTGAAGATAGAGATGGCAAAAAAATACCTGAAGAAGCATTGGTTTATTTTTCAATTCGTACAATACGAGAATGGGCAGTATCTGCTTACAGATACAACAATGAATATATAGCAAAAAATGTCCTTGATTTTAGACCCATTCCAGGAGAACATAAAGGTTGTGTCGATCTTCAAGAAGCTACCGGTGGTTTAGTTTGGGCGGTTCAATAATTATTAACTTGTTTTTTAATTTTAGTACTGGCAAAATAAACCCCTGAAAAAACTAAAATCATTGCAATAATTTTTATTGGATCTAAAGAGTCATTTCTAGTTAATATTGCATAAACTATAGCAATTAAAGGTTGAATATAAATAAATGCTCCTATTGTTGAAGGGGGAAGACTCTTAAGTGCGTACATATTTAACATGTATGTTAAAAAAGTTGTTCCTATTACTACAAAACCCATTCTCCAAATAGCATAAAACGGAAGAGCCGTCCATTCGACTGCTCTAAATTCACCATAAGTCACAGGAAAAGACATTATGATACCAATTAAAAACATCCACTTCATAATAGTAACAGTATGATATTTTTCAGTAAGAGGTTTTGAAATAACTAAATAGCCCGCAAAAGCAGAGGCATTTATTAAAAACATTATATTTCCTAACATAATATTTGGTGCATTGTTTGCAATTTTTTTTCCATAAATAATTAATATTAAGGCTCCAGTAAAGCCCATCATAATCCCAAAAAGCTTGGTAAAGCTAATTTTTTCTTTTAAAAATATATATGAAAGAATTAATACCATTATGGGTGTAAGAGTTATTATTACACTACTGTTTATAGGTGTTGAAAGTTCTAAGCCTTTAAAAAACATTAACATATTTATACACATACCAAGAAGAGCAGCAAAGAAGAAACGTAGATAGTCTGCGGTATCAATCTTTTGACTTGGAAGAAATAAACTAATTATGAAAAAAATTAAACCAGCACCAATTAGCCTTAGTTGAATAAATCCGAAACCTGCTATATAGTTTGGCATAACTACTTTTGCAATTGTATGATTTAATCCATATATGGTGGTTGCAGCTAGAGCAGCCAAAATAGCTAGAAATTTAGATTTTTCCATTTAAAAAATTTTTTGCTTGTTCGATTACTTTTGATGAATTACCAATAAATATTTTTTCATCAACAACCAAAATTGGTCTTTTTAAAAAGGTGTAATGTTCCAAAATAAGATCTTTAAAGTCTTTTTCACTAAGATTGATATTTTTTAAATCTCTTTTTTTATAGATTAGAGATCTTTTACTAAACAATGATTCATAGCTTCCAGAAAGGGAAAATAAAAATTCAAGTTTATTTTTAGTAATAGGGTGTTTTTTAATATCTATCAGGCCACTAGACTTAATTAAACCTAATTCCTTGATAATTCTTTTACAGGTAGAACAATTATTTAAATAGTAAAAAGATAACATTAAGCTTAATTTTATATGCAAAGAAAATGTATTTTGATTATATGAGATTATATTTATTATAAATTCAAATACATTTGTTAAAAATTTAAGCTCAAATTTGATGAATAAAAAAATGCATTTTAACTCAAAAGTAATTCATGGGGGTCAAATACTTGACAAATCCTTTGGATCAGTTATGCCTCCCATATACCAAACCTCCACATATGCTCAGACCACACCTGGAGGTCATAAAGGGTATGAATATAGTAGGACACATAATCCAACAAGAACAGCTCTTGAAAATGCATTAGCTAGTATTGAGTCCGGAAAATATGGACTTGCTTTCGGTTCAGGGCTTGCTGCCATGGATGCTGTGCTTAAATTACTTAAGCCCGGTGATGAAATTATTGCAACTCATGATCTATATGGAGGTTCTTATAGACTATTTACTAAAATATTTGAAACTTTTAACTTAAAATTTCATTTTGTTGATTTACAAAAAATCAATATAATTAAATCTAAAATTAATAAAAGCACAAAATTAATTTGGGTTGAAACTCCTACTAACCCAATGATGAATGTAATTGATATTAAAGCAGTAAGCAAAATATCCAAAGAAAATAATATTATGTTAGCTGTTGATAATACATTTGCATCACCTTACTTACAAAACCCACTTTTACTAGGTGCTGATATTGTAATGCACTCTGCAACCAAATATATTGCAGGACATAGTGATGTGATTTTAGGAGCATTAATTGTTAATTCTAACAAGCTGGAAGAACAACTTCGATTTATTCAAAATGCAAGTGGTGCTGTTCCAGGACCAATGGATTGTTTCCTTACTTTGAGGGGAATTAAAACTTTGGCTGTAAGAATGGAAAGGCATTGCCTGAATGCAAAAAAAATATCTAAATTTTTAGTTGACAATCCTCTAATTGAAAAAGTATTTTGGCCCGGTTTATCAGACCATCCAAATCATCTAATTGCAAAAAAACAAATGAATGATTTTGGAGGGATGATTTCTTTTATTCCAAAAGGATCAAGCTATAAAAATGCAATAAAAATAATTGAAAATCTAAAAATATTTACATTAGCAGAATCGTTGGGGGGAGTTGAAAGTTTAGCGGGTCACCCTGCTAGTATGACACATGCCTCAATACCAAAGAATGTAAGAGAAAAAAGTGGAGTTTCAGATTCTTTAATTAGACTTAGTGTAGGTATAGAAGATTATCAGGATCTGATTGACGATATTCAACAGGCTATTACTTATTAACCTTTAGTATATTTACATTTAATGAAAACTTTAACTTTTTCAAAACCTAAAAAAGTATACTTCGCTTCAGATCAGCATTTTGGAGCCCCATCTAATGAGCTAAGCAAGATTAGAGAAAAAAAGTTTCTTGATTGGATCAACTTCATTGAAAAAGATGTTGGAGCTCTATTTTTATTGGGAGATCTGTTTGATTTTTGGTTTGAATATAATACGGTTGTTCCCAAGGGTTTTGTAAGAGTTCTTGGAAAATTAGCTAGTATGTCAGATGACAATATTCCTATTTACTTTTTTACCGGCAATCATGATTTATGGATGGTTGATTATTTTAAAAAAGAACTTGGCATTAAAGTTTTTCATAAACCCCAAGAGTTTTATATTAACGGTAAATCTTTTTTAATAGGTCATGGAGATGGCTTAGGCCCTGGAGATTATGGGTATAAGAGAATGAAAAAAGTTTTTACAAATCCCCTCTCAAAATTTTTATTTAAATGGATTCATCCAGATATTGGAGTTAAAATTGCTCAATATTTATCTATTAATAATAAGTTGATTTCTGGAGATGAGAATATCAAATATGATGGTCCTGATAATGAAATTATTTTTCAATATATTAAAAATGAAAATAATCAAATATCAAGGGATTTTTATGTTTTTGGACATAGACATCTTCCGTTAGAACTGCCATTAAACAATTCTATGTACATTAATCTTGGGGACTGGATAAGTCATTATACATATGCTGAATTTAATCTTGATGAACTATTGTTAAAAACATGGAACCCTAATAATGATTGAAAAAAAATCATTTGATTTTGAGAAAACTGTTTTAGTTGGAGTTATTAATCTTGGACAAAATGAAGAAAAATCGATTGAATATTTGGATGAACTTGATTTTTTAACACTTACTGCAGGCGGCAAAGTAATAAATCGATTTACACAAAAAATAGATATTCCAAATCCAAAAACTTTTATTGGAAAGGGAAAGTTGTTTGAAATTGAATCTTTTGTTTCTGAAAACAACATAAGTACAGTTATTTTTGATGATGAATTATCTCCAGCTCAACAAAATAATATAGAGAAAATTTTAAGATGTAAAATTTTAGATAGAACTGGTTTGATTCTTGATATTTTTGCTCAAAGAGCAAAAACCAGTTATGCTAGGACCCAGGTAGAGTTAGCACAATATCAGTATCTACTACCAAGGCTAAAGGGGCTTTGGACTCACCTAGAAAGACAAAAAGGTGGAATAGGAATGAGAGGCCCTGGAGAAACAGAAATTGAAACAGATAGAAGAATAGTAAGAGATAAAATTTCACTTCTAAAAAAAAAGCTCACAGTTATAGACAAGCAAATGTCTACTCAAAGAAGTAATAGAGGAGATTTAGTGAGAGTAGCTTTAGTAGGTTATACAAATGTTGGAAAATCAACATTAATGAATGTTATTTCAAAAAGTAATGTTTTTGCTGAAAATAAGCTATTTGCTACTTTAGATACTACAGTGCGTAAAGTTGTTATTGGTAATCTCCCATTTCTTATAAGTGATACAGTAGGGTTTATAAGAAAACTTCCAACTCAGTTAATTGAATCATTTAAAAGCACTCTCGATGAAGTTCAAGAGGCAGATTTGTTATTACATGTTGTTGATGTTTCTCATCCAAATTTTGAAGATCATATTGATTCTGTAAATCAAATACTTAATGAAATAAATAGTAGAGATAAACCTATACTTATGGTTTTTAATAAAATTGATATTTACACTCCTTATCTTTTAGATCCGGATGATCTAATTACCAAAAAAACCAATAAAAATTTTACAATTGAAGAAATAGAAAATTCATGGTTAAATAGAAATAATATAAAAACAGTATTTATATCTGCTATTAAAAAAGACAATTTTCAAAAATTTAGGGAAGAAACCTATAAATCTGTTCGAGAAATTCATATTACAAGGTTTCCATATAATAATTTTTTATATCCGGAAGGTCTTGATCAATACTAATTAATTTGATTTATTTAGTACGTAAGCTCCTGCCTGATCAGTAGGTAAAACAGTCAAATCAGCGATGTTCATATGTTTAGGAGTATTGATCATATAAGATATACATTCAGCAATATCATTTGGAGATAATGGTTTGTAGCCATCATAGACTTTTTTAGCTCTTTCTTTATTTCCTTTGAATCTCACGCTTGAAAAATTAGTCTCAACTAAACCAGGATGAATAGCTCCAACTCTAATACCAAAAGGATTTAGGTCTAGTCGAAGGCCTTCAGTAAATTTTTCAACTGCAGCTTTACTTGCACAATACACATTTCCCTTTGGATAAGTTTCTTTTCCTGCAATAGATCCAACATTTATTATTTGACCTGATTTATTAGCAACCATGCCGTCTAATATTGATTTTGTAACATAAAAAACTCCCTTAACATTTCCATCGATCATTTCCTCCCAATCAGATATATTTGATTCGTGAGCAAAATCTAATCCATGAGCATTTCCAGCATTATTAATTAAAACATCGATTTTTTTAAATTCTTTTGGAATTGATGAAATTGCTTGGAAAACTTCTTTTTTATTTCTGACGTCAAAAGTTAAAAAATGAGTTTTGTAATTTAATTCTTTTGATAAATCTAAAAGTTTTTTTTTATTTCTTCCGCATAAGATTAAAGAGTGACCTTGATTATAAAGTAA
>CEOP01141951.1_pt1 | contig 11963 bp, 9 predicted proteins | sample 361301 | NCBI WGS metagenome assembly CEOP01 (sample SAMEA2619548, study PRJEB7988) | marine metagenome | biome: marine biome (ENVO:00000447); feature: deep chlorophyll maximum layer (ENVO:xxxxxxxx); material: "saline water (ENVO:00002010), including plankton (ENVO:xxxxxxxx)" | depth 55 m
CTAAAGCTACTAAGCCTAAAGCTAAGAAGACTGCTTCTAAGTCAAAGAAGCCTGTGTCAAGATCAAGTAAGAAACAAAGAGGAGTTAATCTTAATATGAGACCAAGAAATTATGCAGCTGTTATTAAAGTTATCGGTGTTGGTGGAGGCGGTACCAATGCGGTGAATAGAATGATAAAAATGGGTATTAAAGGTGTTGACTTCGTAGCATGTAACACTGATGCTCAAAGTTTACTAGGTTCAAAAGCTGATCTTAAGTTAGATCTTGGTAGAAAATCTACAAGAGGTTTAGGAGCAGGTGCTAATCCAGAAGTAGGCAGACAAGCTGCAGTAGATTCTGGGGAACTAATAAACGAAGCTTTAAAAGGTGCTGACATGGTGTTTATTGCAGCCGGTGAGGGTGGAGGAACTGGAACTGGAGCTTCTCCAATACTTGCTAATATTGCTCATGAAATGGGAGCTTTAACCGTTGGAGTTGTAACAAGACCTTTCGGTTTTGAAGGTAGAAGAAGATCTGTTCAAGCAGAAGAAGGAATCCAAGCGTTAAGAGATGTAGTAGACACACTTATTGTCATCCCGAATGATAGATTATTACAGATAAGTGATAAAGATATAAAAATAAGCGAAGCATATCTTAAGTCTGATGAAATATTAGCAAACGGAGTTAGAGGCATTACTGGTTTAATTACAAATCCTGGTGTAATAAACGTTGACTTTGCTGATGTTAAAACAATATTAAAAGATGCAGGAAATGCTGTTTTGGGAATTGGACGTTCAACTGGCGAACAAAGAGCACCAAACGCAGCTCAAGCTGCTATATCATCCCCATTGTTAGAAGCAAATATGGATGGAGCAGAAGGTGTATTGATAACAATTGCTGGATCAGAAGATCTTAAGCTTCAAGAAGTAAACGAAGCAGCAAGAGTTATTACTGAAAGAGCTGATGATAATGCTGAGATTATATTTGGCCACCTAGTTGATGAATCTTTAGGTGATGCAGTTGAAGTAACTGTGGTTGCTGCTGGATTTGGACAAAGACCTAATAGAAGAGTATCTTCTGATTTTGATGAAAATGGGGGAGAAAATCTTCCTGATTTCATCAGAGGATGAATAATTCAAATTTAATAAAAAACGTAGTATTTCAAAATAAGCATAAATCGCAAAAAGATCTTAATATTGGTTCGTATGCAGATATGAATCAAACCCATAGTGACGTAGTTTTAGAAATTGACAAATACGGCAAATACGAAGCTGATGCTTTAGTTACTGAAACAGAAAACTTAAAACTTGTAGTAAAAACTGCCGATTGTATGCCTGTAATTCTATCTGATGGTGTAAAAGTCGGAGTTATTCACATTGGATGGAAAGGTCTAGAAAATAAAATTTTTTTTAAAACAGTTAAAAAATTTAATCTTAAAAATTTAAAAATTTCCATTGGACCTCATGCACAAAAATGTTGTTATGAAATAAAAGATGACTTAGTTCAGAAATTCCCAGAATTTATATTTATCAAAGAAGATAAAAAATATCTTGATTTAAGTAAAGAAATTGTAAATTTTTGTATTGATAATAATCTTGAATTTGAAAATTCTTCACAATGCACAATTGATAACAATTCCTTCAACTCATATCGACGTGATAAAACTAATTTAAGACAACGGAGTATGATTTGGATTTAGATAAATTAAATGAAATTTTGGAGTTAGTTAAAAAATATAACTCTAAACTCCTTCCTGTAATTAAAGGAAGAAATAAAAGTGATATTTTACAAATTTATAATCAAGGATTTAGAGAATTCGGAGAAAACAGATTAGATGAATTATCAGATCATAAAATCTTTTTGCCAGAGGCAAGCTTCCATTTTATTGCTCCTCTTCAATCAAGAAAAATTAATCAAATTATGGAAAATTGTAGTTTTATTCACACTGTATATAGATCCAAAGAGATTAAAGCCATAAATAAATCTTATAAAAATCAAGATATTTTTGTTCAAATTAATATTGATGAAGACCCTAATAAAAGTGGAATTCAAATTAGTGCAGTAGATGAATTTTTTTACAAGTTTAAAAATTTAAATTTTTTTCCAACCGGAATTATGTGCATACCTAGTTTGAAAACTGACCCTAAAAGTTCATTCAGCAAAATGTATAAGATTAATGAGAAACTAAAAAAAGATTTTAAATTATATAAAGGAGAATTATCAATGGGAATGTCAGGGGATTATAAAATAGCCCTGGATTATGGTGCTACAATAATACGTATAGGTAGTAAAATTTTTAACTAATGCTAGAAAAATTCTTAATTTCAATCGGTTTAAAACAACCAGAATATGTTGAAGAAATCATTAATGAAAAAACACGCACAGTTCGTCCCTTATCAGAAAATAGATTTGAAAATGAAGATTACACAGGTGATTTAAAAATCCACCAACCAAAAGATGAGGTTGAAATAAAAGTTTTAAGGTCTTTTAATGATAGCCATCTTATCGGTCCACCTATAAAAGAAGGATATATTGTTGCTGTAGACATTAGAGATATTAGTGATCAAAATATTAGACAAAGAATAGTTGATTTTATTACTGGAATTGCTTTTATTAGTGATTCAAAAATGAGAATTATTCATAAGGATGGTGTTTACTTGGTTATGCCTTCAAATATGTCACTTCCATCTACTGAACGAGAGAGGTTGCAAACTCTTGGTCTATATAAAATAAATGTGTAGTTTATTTTTATTGGGATTTAGGCTTTTAAGCTATTCATTATTTTTATGGATCATTCTAAGCTGGATACAAGTATCTGACGATCACCCAATTGGACAATTAAAAATGATTTTGGATCGCTTTTACGGAAGACTATTAGAGCCGATAAGAAGTAGAATTGGTCCACTTAGAATAGGAATGGCGGGAATTGATTTATCTCCAATAGTTCTAATATTAGGAATTAATTTTCTTCAACCAATTATTCTCAGATTTGTTTGTTAAATTTTTTCAATAACTGTATCTAATTTAAAATCTAACAACATATTGGTTGCCTTTTGATCAATTAAATTAATTTCACTAGCAAGAGTTTCTTTTGAAATATAGTCACTAAAAACTTTGAAGCTTTCCTTTGCTTTTTCATCATCAGTTATAATATTTAGTTTTATTCGATCAGTTATGTCAAACTTCATATCTTTTCTTTGATTTTGCACAATTGATACAATCTCTCTAGATATTCTTTCATAAAATAATTGATCTGATATTTGAGTGTCTATATTAATGCTAAATTCTTCGATTATTTCATGACTATCTAATTCGTTTACCTTAACAAGTCTCATATCTAAATCACTTACAGAAATCTTATAATTTTCAAAAGACATCTCTTCATTTTTGATTAATTCTTTAATATCTTTTTGTTTTAGTTTTTTTAAGTAACTAGCAAGATTTGTAATTTCACTCCCTAATTTCGGACCTAACTTTGAGAAATCTGGTTTACATTCATATTTAAACCAATCATCGACTTCATTTATAAAATCAATGTTTTTTAAATTAAGTTCATCCAATATTATTTCTTTTACACTTTCAATATTTTTAACTAGCTCATCATTGTTTGATATTATTAAAATTTTTTCCAATGGTTGTTTATTAGGAATATTTAAATTTAATCTTATATTTCTGGCTGTTTTGATAATTTTTTTAGCAATAGTTATTTGTTCTTCTAGTTCCACATTAATTAACTGAGTTTTGGCTTCAGGATAATTTTCGAGATGAATGCTTGAGTCCTCTTCTTGTAACAGTCCTTGATATATTTCTTCACAAATAAATGGAAGAACAGGCGCCATTGTTTTAGAAAACTCTAAAAGAACTTCATGTAAAGTTTTAAAAGCATTTAATTTATCAATATCATTAACATCTTTTTCTTTCCAAAATCGTTTTCGATTTGTTCTAACATACCAATTTGTAAGCTCATCAATAAAGTCTATTAGTGGAGGTATTACTTCATAAAGATAGTAATTTTCCATTTTTTCATTAACGGTTTTTATAAGTGATTGAAGGCTCGAAATGATCCATTGATCCATTAAAGCTCTTTCTTCTACTGGAGCAGCCTTATTTAATTCTTCAATTGTTATATTGTCTGCATTTGCATAATTTGAGAAAAATGAAAAGCTATTCCATAAGGGTAAAATTACATTTCTAGTAACGAGTTTTACACCTTCTTCTGAAAATTTTAAAGGCTCTCCTCTAACAACAGGCGAATTTATCAAGTATGCTCTTAAGCTATCACCACCATACTTGTCTAGTAAATCTTCGGGATCAGGATAATTCTTTAAACTTTTGCTCATTTTTCTGCCATCTTCAGCAAGGATCATTCCTGTAGTAATACAATTTTTGAAAGCAACAGAATCAAAAAGAGAAACTGCCAAAACAGTTAATGTATAAAACCAACCTCTCGTTTGATCAAGTCCTTCGGCAATAAAGTCAGCAGGAAAACCGTCCATAAAATTTTCTGAATTTTCAAACGGATAATGTTGTTGACCGTATGGCATTGAGCCAGATTCAAACCAACAATCTAATACTTCAGGGGTTCTTGTGTATGTTTTACCATCTATTTCAATTTTTATTTCATCTAAAAAATGTTTATGTAAGTCATCTACTTCTACTCCTGAAAGTTCCTTAAGTTGCTCTATCGAACCAACGCAGATTATGTCATCAGGATCATCATCATTTATCCATATTGGAATACAGCTTCCCCAGTATCTATTTCTACTAATAGCCCAATCTCTCGCATCAGCTAACCAGTTTGAGAAACGTTTCTCACCTATAAATCCAGGAACCCAATGTGTTTGAGAATTAAGTTCCACCATTCGATCGCTTATTTTTTCAACATTTACAAACCATGTTGGTATAGCTTTATAAATTAATGGAGTACCTGTTCTCCAGCAAAAAGGATAAGAATGCATTTCTCTTTTTGAGCTGAAAAGTAACCCTCTGTCATCCAGTTGTTTAATAATTACATTGTCTGCTTCCTTTACATTTAAATCTTCGAGCCCCGCTACAGATTGATCAAACTTACCAGCCAATGTTACCGGATCAACTATTACGGTTATTCCTGCATTTTTTAAACAATAGAAATCACTTTCACCATAAGAAGGAGCTTGAGAAACCAAACCAGAACCTGATCCTGTATTTGTATCATCACTATGAATTAATTTAAAAGCTTTTCCTATATTTTCCTTTTCAAATTCAGAATATGCGGGTACATACTCTCCTCCAATCATATTTTCACCATCACATGAAACTATCACTGAATAATCATAATTGTCCAGTTCATGCAATCTTTCAGTCGCAATCCAATAATGATGACTATCAATTTTCACTCTTGAATAATTAATATTTCTTCCTACTGCAATTGCTAAATTTGCAGGTATACACCAGGGAGTTGTTGTCCATACAAGAAAATAGTCACCTTTTTTAATATCGTTAAAGTCATTTCTTGCTTTCAGCTTAAAGAAAATTGAAGGGTCTTCAACATCTCTATAATCCATATTTGCTTCAAAATTAGAAAGAGGCGTTGACGCAGCCCATGAATATGGAAGAACTTTATAATCTTTATAAATTAGGCCTTTATCAAAGAGCTCTTTAAATACCCACCAAACGCTTTCCATGAACCCAACGTCCATTGTTTTGTAATCATTTTCAAAATCAACCCATCTACCAATCTTTCTTGTTATCTTCTCCCAGTTCTCAGTATTAGTTTGTACTTGAGATCTACAAGCTTCATTAAATTTATCAATTCCGTAATCATCAATATCTTGGGGGTCTTCTAATCCAAGTTCTTTTTGTACTTCCATTTCAATTGGAAGTCCATGGACATCCCACCCAAAACGTCTCTCAACAAAGTAACCCCTCATAGTCCAATATCTAGGAACAATATCTTTTATTACTCCGGCAAGTAAATTACCATAATGCGGGCTTCCAGTTGGAAAAGGTGGCCCATCATAAAACCTGAAAACTTTCGAATCTTTTCGTATGTCTAAAGATTTTTCGAAAGCATTAATTTCATTCCAATAGTCAGAAATTTTGTTTTCATTTTCCGCAAAATTAATGTTGTTGTTAATTCTTTTGAACATATCCTTAGAATTTTAATGTTTATTCAATAAAAGACTTATTTTTTTACATATTTATAATTATTTAAAATATCTTTTTTTTAATTGAAATTTTACTAATATACGTTCAACAATAAAAATATATATGGCTAGAAAACTTTCACAAAATACAGTTAATAAATTTAAAAAAAGGCTTGAAGCTGAACGAGAGCAGCTTTTATCGATGTTAGAACAACATCAAGAAGAAAGGGAAAAAATCAGGCTTTCAGAAGCATCAGCTGAAAGAAGTCCTGATCCTTCTTCAGCAGATGGAGGATCTATGGCTTTTGAGCTTGAAAAAGAACTCACACTTGATGAAAACACTAAACATTTGCTCAACCAAGTTGAACATGCTCTTGCTCTAATTAAAAAGAAAAAGTATGGAAATTGTGAAAATTGTGGTGAACCTATTCCAGTAGCAAGACTTGAGGCTCTGCCTTACGCAACCTTACGCAAAGAGTGTGCTGAATTACTTGATTCTTAAGCATAATAAAAAACCTTTAATTATCTCAGTATGTCTAGGAATTTTAGATAATATTCTAAAAACATATATACGTTCAAACGATTTTAGTGATTTAGTAATAATTGAAAATGTTTTAGAAATTGACCTTAATTACAATACTGGAATTGCTTTTGGATTTTTAAAAGATCAAGCTTCATTTACTTTTATTCTATCCGTAACAGTCTTAATATGGCTAATTTTTCAATTCAAGAATAAATTTAATAACAGAATTGAAGAGTATGCTTTTGTATTAGTTTTAGGTGGAGCTTTTGGTAATTTGGGTGAAAGGTTTATTAATCTTATTAACGGTAATGATGGAAAAGTTACAGATTTCATCGAATTATTGTTTATCCCATCATTTAATCTTGCTGATGCGTTTATAAGTGTTGGAATATTCTTATTACTCTTATCGGAGCTAATCGATAAGAGTGATTGAAATTATTTACAAAAACGATGATTTTATTGTTTTCAACAAACCAAATGGTGTTTTGACACACCCTGTAAATTCAGATTCAGGGATTTCTGTTCGTGACAAATTGTTAGAAATTAAACCTTCAATAAAAGATTGGGGGATTGAAAACAGGGAAGGAATTGTTCATAGATTAGATAAAGTAACTTCTGGAGTTATTGTTGGTGCGTTAAACCTAGAAACTTTTATTTATTTACAATCATTATTTAAAGAAAGAAAAGTTTATAAAGAATATTCATGCTTGGTTGAAGGTCATTTAAAAACCCAATCTGGTGTTATTGAATTACCACTATCAAAATCAAAACAAAATAAAATTAAACGAGCTGTGAGCAATGAAGGAAAGCTTTCAACCTCTCACTTTGAGGTTATTGAAGAATTTAAAAACTTTAGCAAATTAAAAATCAATTTAATTACTGGAAGAAATCATCAAATTAGATCTCAAATGGAGTATTTAGGTAATCCCATCATAAATGATATTTTATACAGTGCACAAAAAGTTAAATCGCTAAATAATGATCAAATTTGCTTAGTGTCTAAAAAACTTAAATTTAATCATAAAAATAATGATTATGAATTTGAAGCTGACGAACCAGATTTTTTTAATGTACTCATAAATGTTTAATTGAGATAAATCATTTAAAATAAATTTATGGAAAATTCATTTGTTCACCTTCATGCACATACAGAATATTCTATGCTTGATGGCGCTGCAAAAATTGACTCTTTTTTAAATCGTATTGTGGAATTAAATCAGCCAGGCGCTGCTATTACAGATCATGGTAATTTGTATGGTGCACTTGAATTTCATAATTCAGCCATAAAAAAAGAGCTTAAACCCATCATAGGTTATGAAGCTTATGTCATTGAAGGAAGCAGATATGAAAAACCTGACAGAGATAAAAATAAAAGATTTCATTTAACACTTCTTGCAGAGAATACAGAAGGTTATTGGAATCTTGTCGAAATAGCAAGTAAAGCTTACACACAAGGATACTATTACAAACCAAGGGTTGATTACGAGCTCTTAAAAGAACATAGCAATGGAATTATTGCACTTTCTGGTTGTCTTGGTGGAGAAATTGCTCAATTGCTAGCTCCTGATGCCTCGAGAGAAGAAGGTAACCAAGGTCAAGAAAGAAGTTTTGATCGGGCTTTAGAAAAAGCTATCTTCTATCAAAATTTATTTGGCAAAGACAACTTCTACATCGAAATTATGAATCATGGAATACAACAACAAGAAGAAATTCTTCCTGATTTATTAAAAATATCAGATACAATTTCAGCACCATTGGTTGCAACTAATGATTCCCATTATGTTCATGACACTGACTCATCAGCGCACGACGCTTTATTATGTGTTCAAACTAATGCAACTTTAGACGACGAGAGCAGATTCAAATTTGACGGTAGTGGGTATTTCATAAAATCTTCTGAGGATATGAGGAAATTGTTTCCAAATAGTGATTTTCCAGATGCTTGTAACAATACCCTAAAAATACTTGATAGAGTTCATTACGAGTTCGAAAAAGATGCTTATTATTTACCAGACTTTCCAATTGAAGACAATTCTCAAAATGCAGAGGAATTTTTAAAAGACAAAGTCTTTGAGGGTGCAAAAATTTTATATGGAGATTTAAATGATGAACTTGAAAATAGAATAAATTACGAACTTGAAGTTATAAGCACCATGGGTTTTGCATCTTATTTTCTGATTGTTGGAGATTTAATTAATTATGCAAAATCAAAAGGAATCAGAACAGGGGCAGGAAGAGGCTCTGCTGCAGGATCTATTGTTTCATATTGCCTCGGTATAACTGGTATTGAGCCACTGAAGTATGGCCTTTTATTTGAACGTTTTCTAAATAAAGGTAGAAAAGAATTACCAGACATAGATATGGATTTTGACGAACGTTACCGGAATGATGTGATTGATTATGTTTCAGAGAAATATGGTAATGATAGAGTCGCCCATATAGTTACATTTGCAACTATAAAAGCAAAACAAGCAATAAGAGATTCAGCTAGAGTGTTAGGACTTCCATTTTCATCAGGTGACAAGGTAGCTAAATTGATGCCACCAATGATCTTAGGTATCTCAGCGACTTTAGGAGAGTGCCTTGATAAAGACGATACAACACAAAGTGGTTACAGCAAAGAATTCTATGCAGCTTCATCAGAATTGAGAAAAGAATATAAAGAAAGCGCAGAAGTTAAAAAAATAATTGACATTGCTCGAGGGCTCGAGGGTTTAAGAAGGCAGGATGGAATTCATGCAGCCGCAGTTGTAATTTCTCCTGATAAGTTAACTAAATTTTTGCCAATTCAGCAAAAAGGGGCTGGAGCAGAATTAGTTACACAATATGAAATGCATACAGTTGAACAGCTTGGTTTGTTAAAAATGGATTTTCTTGGACTTAGAAATCTCTCAATTATTGATCGTGCCTTAGAGTTAATCAATAACAATTCCTTAGATATTGATGATATTGATCTTAATGATGAAGCTACATATCAGCTATTTTCAGAAGGCAAAATGACAGGTGTTTTTCAGCTTGAAAGTCGGATTGCTCAATCAGTTTCAAGAAACTTAAAACCTAAAAGGTTTGAGGACCTCGTTGCTTTAGTTGCATTAATTAGACCCGGACCTTTGGGTGCAGGTATGCATACAGAATTTGCTGAAAGAGCTACTGGTAGAAAAGAAATTGAATATCTTCATAATGACTTAAAAGAAATTTTAGAAGAAACATACGGTGTTATTTTATATCAAGAACAAGTTATGCAAATAGCTCAAAGAATATCAGGTTTTGAGTTAGACGAGGCAGACGATTTAAGAAAAGCAATGGGTAAGAAAATTCCAAAAGTAATGGAGCAACAAAGAAATAAATTTATAGACGGAGCATTAAAAAATGGCTATTCAGAACAGTTTGCAGAAGAACTTTTTGATCAAATAGCATATTTTGCAGGTTATGGCTTTAACAAGAGCCATTCAGTTCCTTATGCCTTATTAGCCTATCAAACTGCTTTTTTAAAATCTAACTACCCAGCTGAATATTTGTCTGCATGTTTAACTGCAGTCAAAAGAGACAAAGACAGAACAGCAATCTTTTTATCTGAAGCGCGTGAAATGGGAGTTAAGGTGAATACACCAGATATAAATTTAAGCTCTGAAGATTTTTCAGTGACTAATGGAGAAATCTTATTTGGTTTATCCGCAATTCGCAATGTTGGAGATGTAACCGCACAAAAAATTATTATTGAAAGGCAAAATTCAAATTATGAAAATATTGAAGATTTTTTAACAAGGATGGACTCAAGGTCTTTAAACAAGAGAGGGATAGAGGCCCTTGTTCAAGGTGGAGCATTTGATAAATTTGGATTTCCAAGGAAAGGTATATTTGAAAAAATTATAGATTTAATTGAAGATGCAAAAGAATTAAAATCGAACAAAAATAGTGCGCAAGGTTCGTTATTTGAATTTGATGATAATGGAGGTAACAAAACCATCATTCAAGATGTTGAATGGGATAAAAAGGAATATTTAAATCGTGAAAGAGAGATGCTAGGCTTCTTCGTGAGTGAAGATCCACTTGATGGCTATGGAGAAGTATTAAGATCAGAATCATCTCATTCGATTATTGAATTAATAAGTTCAGAAGACGAAGAAGAAATTAGTGTTGTAATATCTGGTTTATTTTCAAATGTTCAAAAACGAGTTTCAAGAAAAGGCAATCCCTGGATTCAATTTGATGTCCAAGACACAACGGGAACGGTAGGCGTATTATTGTTTAACAAACTTGTAGATAAATTTAATAATGATGTTGATGGGGAGAACTATGTCAAAGTAACTGGAACTTTTGTTGGTGGATCTGAAAATATAATTAGAGCCAGAGATTTGATAACAATTGAACCTTCCAAAATGTTGAATGATTTAGACACTACTCCAATGAGAATATCAGTTGAGGAAGAGACATTAGATAGACAAAATTTAACGATGTTGAAAGAGTTATTACAGAAATATCCCGGTAATTCAAAGGTTGAACTTGAAGTAAATTCTTCTGACGGAGTAAAGCTTCTTGAACTAAAATCAATAAAAATTAAAAAAACTCAACAACTCAAAAACGAAATTAATACATTACTTACTAATTAAGTAGTATCTAGATATGTCTTTTAATATAGAAGAATTTAAAAAAAGATTTAAAGAAAGAGCAGATGCAGTAAAAGATAGACCTATGCCACCAGTTGGTGGAGATGAAAGAATGCTTTTTATGAAACAAGCAGAACTCGACTATCAAGATTACATGATAATTTCAGACTCATTGTTTGAAGTTACAGATGAATACTTAATTTTTAAATATAAGCTTGATAATTAGGTTAAATTTTTACCCATAGGGAAAATTTTATTGATAACTTCTGCGCATGCTTTTGCGATTTCCATATGTTCTTTTTGTGTTCCATTTTCTTCTCTTAGTTGAATGTAATGTATCCAGCTTCTTAAAGTTCCATTCATATAAATCCTACTTACAGTATTTCCCTCAGGTAATACAGATCTAGCTTGTTCTTTAGCTATGTCGTTTTCAATAGCCCAGTTGTAGACCTCCTTAGCTTTGTCTATAACTTCAGATTGCATCTGTTCCCATTCTTCAATTATTTTTTCATTATCTGTATTTATAGAATTTTGTCTATTTTTGGGATCTTGTAATCTAGCTTCTCGAATAACAAATTCTAAATCCTCTACTGGGTTTGCATACCTCTGGCTAAATTCTTGAAAACTAAAAGATCTATGACGAAGTATTTGCCTCGCAATATCTCTTGTAGTTTCAATCTCTAAACATGCACTTACCATTTCAAGAGGAGACCAGTGAGCATTTTTTAT
>CEOP01244697.1_pt1 | contig 11932 bp, 7 predicted proteins | sample 361301 | NCBI WGS metagenome assembly CEOP01 (sample SAMEA2619548, study PRJEB7988) | marine metagenome | biome: marine biome (ENVO:00000447); feature: deep chlorophyll maximum layer (ENVO:xxxxxxxx); material: "saline water (ENVO:00002010), including plankton (ENVO:xxxxxxxx)" | depth 55 m
TCTAAATGTCCTTTAACACCACAATAAACTGAAATTACCTGTTCTGCTACAGTCATTGGAGAATATTGGTTTTGTTTTAATAGTTCTGTTAATTTTGAACCTCTATTTAACAATTTTTGAGTTGAGGCATCTAAATCTGATCCAAATTGAGCAAACGCTGCCATTTCTCTGTATTGAGCAAGTTCTAATTTCATGGAGCCAGAAACTTTTTTCATCGCTTTTGTTTGTGCCGAAGATCCAACTCTAGAAACTGATAATCCTACATTTATTGCTGGTCTAATTCCCTGATTAAATAATTCTGTTTCCAAAAATATCTGACCATCAGTAATAGATATGACATTCGTAGGTATAAATGCAGAAACATCACCTCCTTGCGTTTCTATTATTGGTAAAGCAGTCAAAGAACCTCCGCCATGTTCATCACCAAGTTTAGCTGCTCTCTCGAGCAATCTACTATGTAGGTAAAATACATCCCCTGGATAAGCTTCTCTGCCAGGTGGTCTTCTTAATAAGAGTGACATTTGTCTATATGCTACAGCCTGTTTTGATAAATCATCATAAATTATTAAAGCATGCATCCCATTATCTCTGAAATATTCTCCCATTGTACAACCAGTATATGGAGCTAAGAATTGAAGAGGAGCAGCATCTGATGCAGTTGCAGCAACAATTGTAGTGTATTCCATTGCTCCAGCTTCTTCTAGTGTTTTTTCAATTTGTCTAACTGTAGATCTTTTTTGACCTATTGCTACATAAACACAATATAATTTTTGTTTTTCGTCATCGGACTCGTTTATTTTTTTTTGATTTATTATTGCATCTATTGCAACTGCAGTTTTGCCTGTTTGTCTGTCACCAATAATTAATTCTCTTTGACCTCTACCGATTGGAACTAAACTATCGATAGACTTGAGACCTGTCTGCATGGGCTCACTAACTGATTTACGTGGAATTATGCCTGGAGCTTTTACTTCAACCCTGCTTCTTTTAATTCCTTTATCTAAAGCACCTTTTCCATCTATAGGATTGCCTAATCCATCAACTACTCTTCCTAATAACTCTTTACCTACAGGAGTGTCAACGATCGCACCAGTTCTCTTAACGTTATCTCCTTCTTTAACTGCTCTGTCATCTCCAAAGATTACAACTCCTACATTATCACTCTCTAAGTTTAAGGCCATACCTTTTGACCCATCTGAAAATTCAACCATTTCTCCCGCTTGAACATTGTCTAAGCCATATATCCTTGCAATACCATCTCCTACAGAAAGAACCTGTCCAACCTCTGAAACTTCCGTTTTATCACCAAATTTTTTAATTTGTTCTTTAAGAATTTTTGTTACCTCGGAAGGATTTATTTCCATTTATGCCTCTACCATTTTGTTTTGAATTTTTTGTAATTTATTTTTTATTGAACTATCAATCATTATACTGCCAACTTGAATAACTAATCCTCCAATAATACTTTCATCATGTTTAAAATTTAATTTGATATTTTTTCCAAAATTTTTTGAAAGTTCAATTTTTATTTTATCAATTTCTGAGTTATCCAGTTTTTTTGCAGAAATCAGTTTTGCCTCTACTTCGCCTCTTTTATTTGAACAAATACTTAAAAAATCTTTAAAAATATTTTCAATATAAAAAATTCGTCTTTTAAAAATTAAAAAATTAATAAATTTTTTAAGCAGTTGGTCAAGCCCAAATTTTTCCGATATTAAAGAAATAATGTTTAATTGATCCTCTTGTTTTAAAGTCGGATTTTTTATAGTTGAAATAAAATCTTCACTTTCAGTAATTAGCTTTGCTATTGCAAAAACTTGTTTTTCTATTTGATCTAATATTTTATTTTCTTCAGCTAATTCATAAAGTGCAAGAGAATAACTATTATGAGCTGATATTGAGAAGTTTGTGTTAGTCAATTTAAATCCTTATTATCTAGAAGATTTTTAAAAAATTGGTTTTAATTAGCATAACAATAAAGCCTCTTCAAGCGGCAGATTTGTAAAAACACCTAAATTTAAGCCATTAATTAAAGTTAATTGGGTCGACATCAACCGTCAGTTTTATTCCGGAACTCAAATTAAAACTTTTAAGTATAAAAGAAAGTTTTTTTTGAATTGTTGACACTTTTTTAGATCTTATCAAAAGTCTATTTCTAAATTTTTTTTTAATTTTATATACTGGTGCATTTACTGGTCCTAAAATTTTAGCATCAATTCCTTTTGTTAATTCAACCTTTAATCTCAGAGCCTCGCTCTCTAATTTTTTTTCTTCACTTCCAGTAATTATTAAACTAATAAATCTTTCATAAGGTGGTAAATTATTCCTTTTTCTCAAATCAAGCTCATTATCTAAAAATTTTAAAGGATCTTGATGTACTATTTTATTAATCAAATCAGATTTTAAGTTATATGTCTGGAAATATACTGTTGCTGGTTTTCCTGTTCTGCCAGCACGTCCAGATAGCTGATGATAAAGTTGAAGATTTTTTTCAGCTCCTCTAAGATCGTGTCCAAGAGATGAAAGATCAATATCTAAGACAACAATACAATTTAAATTGGGAAAATGATAACCTTTAGAAATTAATTGTGTACCAATCAATATATTTATTTCATTATTAATTATTTTCTTTAAATAATCTTTTGAAGCTTTTTTGTTCATTGTATCACTTGAAAAAATAAATGATTTGTAATCAGGAAATATTTTTTTAACCTCTTCAAATATTTTTTCAACTCCTGGTCCACTAAAAACAAAATCACATTTCTCTTTTTTATTACAGTTTCTATCTAAACTTGATTTAAAACCACAATAATGACATAGCAAACACTGAATTTTTTTATGATAAACTAAATTAATTGAACAATTCGGACATGAAAAAACTTGTAAACAATTTTTACATAATACAAAAGGTGAAAAGCCTCTTCTATTCAAAAAAAAAAGTACCTGATCCCCTTTGTCTAAATGAAACTGTACTTTTTCAATAGTTTTTGAAGATATCCATGATTGTTTTCCTAATTTATACTTTTTCAAGTCTATAAGTTCATGTTTAGGTAATTCTGCATTTTTAAATCTCTGTATAAGCTGTGAGTGAGAATATTTGCGTTTTTTAACATTTTGATAGGTTTCAATTGAAGGAATGGCTGTTACTAAATTAATTGGAATATTTTCAAATTTTGCTCTTGCAATTGCCATATCACGAGCATGGTAAGTTACTCCTTCATCTTGTTTATAAGATTGATCGTGTTCTTCATCGACAATTATAATGCCAAGTTTTTTAAAAGGGAGAAATAAAGCTGATCGAGCTCCTATGACAACATTAATTTTACCAGAAGAAAGACCACTCCATATAATTTTTTTCTTCTTTTTTGAAATGCTGGAATGCCATATTGCGGGCTCAAAACCAAAAAAATCTTTAAATTTTTTTTCGAATTCGCTTGTTAAACCTATTTCAGGAAGAAGAATTAAACCTTGGAATTTTTTTTCGATTAATTGTTTTATAACATTGAAATAAACTATAGTTTTACCTGAACCGGTTGTGCCTTGAAGCAAATGAACATTAAAACTTTCGATATTTTTAGTAATTTCATCTAATGAATTTTTTTGTTCTTTGGATAAAGTATATTTTATGTGTTTAGTTAATTTGTTATAAAATTGATATTCTTTTTCACTAAAATCTTCTACTACTTGTTTGCTTAACATATGTAGTTTTAAACTCATGCCTCTGGGGACTAAATTATAATTTGAGAACCAATTTAGAAATTTTAATGTATTTAAATTCATAGCTGAAACAGAGTGTTTTTTAAATATTTTTTTTAATTCAAAATTTTTATTATCTGGCTTCTCAAATTCGTCCCAAACTACACCTGTCATCTCGGTTTTTCCAAATGGTACTGAGACATAGTCTCCAGGTTTTAATTTAAGGTCTGTAGTATAAGTAAAAGGATGATTAAAAATATTTGGTAAAAGGACTGGTATTTTCATATTATAATATGAAAAGATATTACGAATGTATTTGTCTTTTATCCACTGATAAAGCTGCTTCTTTTATAGCTTCAGAAAAAGTAGGATGCGCGTGACATGTACGTGCTATATCTTCAGAACTTGCTCCAAATTCCATTGCGACTGACATTTCTGCAATCATTTCACCAGCGTGTGGACCAATAATATGTACACCTAAAACTCTATCAGTTTTGACATCTGCTAAAATTTTTACAAAGCCTTCAGGTTCGTTTATAGCTTTCGCTCTAGAATTTGCCATAAAAGGAAATTTGCCGAGTTTATAAATTATTTTATCATTTTTTAATTGTTCCTCAGTTTTACCTATTGCAGCCACTTCTGGAGAGGTGTAAATGACTGAAGGTATAACATCATAATTAACATGACCTGATTGTCCTGATATTAGCTCAGCAACAGCAATTCCTTCTTCTTCGGCCTTGTGAGCAAGCATTGGGCCATCAATAACATCTCCAACAGCATAAACACCTTCTATATTAGTTTGAAATTTCTTATCAACTTTTACTTTTCCACTTTTGTCTAACTCAACTCCAATTTTGTCTAAATTAAGATTTCTTGTATAAGGCTTTCTGCCAACAGAAATTAAAACTATATCAGCTTCAATTTTATCTTTTTTTCCATCTGGACCAGAAACTTCGATTGAAGCTCCATGACTTAATTTGGTTATTTTTTCTACTTTAGTTTTTAATTTAAAACTTACTCCTTGCTTAACTAATATTTTCATAAATTCATTTGAAATTTCTCTATCCATGCCTGGCGTTATATGGTCTAAAAATTCAATTACTTGAACTTTAGAACCTAGTCTCGACCAAACCGATCCCATCTCTAAACCTATGTAACCTCCACCAACAATGACCATTTTTTTTGGGACTTTGGGTATTTGTAAAGCTCCTGTAGAAGAAATTATAATTTTCTCATCAAACTTAACACCGGGAATTGAAGTTGGCTCAGATCCAGTGCTAATTATCGTATATCTTGTATCTATTATTGTTTGATTTTTATTTTTGTCTGTAACTAAAATTTGATTTTTAGTTTTAAAACTTCCTGTGCCTTTAAAGTAAGAGACTTTATTTTTTTTAAATAAAAACTCTATACCCTTTGTTAAATTGGAAACTGCTTTATCTTTATTTTCCATCATTTTTTCTAAATTTAACTTAAGATCACCAATCTCTATTCCTATTTTTTGAAAACTTTTTGCCTTATGATAGTTTTCAGATAAATTTAATAGACTTTTGGATGGAATACATCCAATGTTTAGACAAGTTCCTCCTAGTGTATCTCTAGTCTCAACACAGGCAGTTTTAAATCCAAGCTGGGAAAGTCTAATTGCACAAACATAACCTCCCGGTCCACCTCCTATAATAACTGCATCAAATTTTTCTGACATTAAATATCCAACAATAATCTACTTGGTTCTTCTAAACTTTCTTTAATAGTTTTAAGAAATGAAACAGAATCTTTTCCATCAATAATTCTATGATCATAAGACAATGCTAAATACATTATTGGTCTTACTTTTATTTCACTATCAATTACAATTGGTCTTTCCACTATATTATGCATTCCTAAAATAGCTGACTGTGGTGGGTTTATTATAGGAGTGGACAACATTGATCCATAAACACCTCCGTTACTAATTGTAAATGTTCCACCTTGAAGATCATTTATTCCTAGTTTACTTGAGTTAGCTTTATCAGATAGATCTTTTATACTCTTTTCAATTTCTGCAAATGAAAGTTCATCAGCGTTTCTTAATACAGGAACTACTAGTCCTTTTTCAGTTCCTACTGCAAAACTTATGTTATAATAATTTTTGTAAACTATATCTTGGTTGTCAATTTCAGCATTAATTGCTGGGAATGCTTTTAAAGCAACCACTGCAGCTTTAACAAAAAAGGACATAAATCCAAGTTTAATTCCATATCTATTTTTAAATTCTTCTTGATTTTCTTTTCTCAATGAAATTACGTTGCTCATATCCACTTCATTAAAAGTTGTTAGCATGGCAGCGTTTTCCTGTGCTTCTTTTAATCTTTTGGCAATTGTTTGTCTTAGTCTAGTCATTTGAATTCTTTCCTCAGGACCATATTTTTCTTTTCTTTCGTTTGGTTTGGGATTTGTCCCCATTGCCCCAAGTAAATCACCTTTTAGTATACGGCCATCTTTTCCTGTGCCTTTGATTGTATTGGTATCAATTTTTTTTTCTGTTACGATTTTTCTTACAGCTGGTGATAAATTATTTTGTTCGTTTTCTTTTTCTTTTGTTGTCTCATCATAAAGTATTAGTGGTTCTTCCTCCTGATTTGCTGTAAAGGTCTCTTGGCCATTTAATTTATCCTCTGAGTATTCTTCAACTTTATCATCAATTTCTCTATCTTTTTCATTAATTTCTTCAACTTTTTCATCAATTTCTTCTAATTTTTTTTCTATTTCCTTTGGAACAATTTTTTCAATTTTAACAGTATCTTGTAAATTATCTGCGCCTTCGTTTTTTTCTAAAATTGTTCCTAGTACCGCCCCAACTTCAACTGTATCTCCGTCTTTAAAATTTATTTCAGAAATAATTCCATTTACAGGAGATGGTACTTCTAAATTTACCTTATCAGTTTCTAGTTCCACAATAGGTTCATCTGCATTTACCGTCTCACCTTTACTTTTTATCCACCTGGCTATAGATGCCTCTGTAATACTTTCTCCTAATTCTGGAACTAAAATTTTTTCACTCATTAATTTCTATTTAAATACCTTGTTTATAATTTCTTCTTGTTGAGTTAGATGCCTTTTTGCATATCCAGTTGCCGGAGACGCTGCAGGATTTCTTCCAATATAAGAAATTTCACTATTATTAGCTCCTATATAGTCTAATGTCCATTGTATATAATCTCTCACTGAAAACCACGCCCCCATGTTCTTTGGTTCTTCTTGACACCAATAAAATTTAGCACTTTCTTTGTATGGTACAAGCTCTTGAGCTAAAGATTTTGCTGGAAAGGGGTAAAGCTGTTCAATTCTAATTAATGTAACATTGTCTTTTTTATATATCTCTCTAGCCTCAAGTAAATCAAAATATATTTTTCCAGAACATAATATTACTTTTTTAATTTGTTCCTTTTTCTTTAATTTTATAAAATCATAGCCTGGTACATTCGCATGATCTCCTAAAATTCTATGAAAAGAATTATCTTTAGTAAAATCCTCTAAATTTGAAACACAATATTTATTTCTTAACAGTGATTTTGGTGTCATTATAACTAGAGGTTTTCTAAAATCTCTATGAATTTGTCTTCTTAATGCATGAAAATAATTTGCAGGAGTTGTACAATTCATTACCTGTAAATTTTCTTGCCCACAAAGCTGTAGAAATCTCTCTAGTCTTGCTGAAGAATGTTCAGGACCTTGTCCCTCGTATCCGTGAGGTAATAACAATACTAATCCTGAGGCCCTAGACCATTTTCTTTCGCCAGAAGCAATGAACTGATCAATAACAACTTGGGCTCCATTAGCAAAATCACCAAATTGTGCCTCCCAAACTGTTAAAGTTTCAGGCTCTACTAAGCTGTAACCATACTCAAAACCAAGAACTGCTAGTTCAGACAATAGACTATCTACTACTTCAAAATTTTTTTGATTATTTGATATATTGTTTAATGGTATATATCTCGAATTATCATTTTGATTTCTAAGCACTGAATGTCTCTGGCTAAAAGTTCCTCTTCCTGAGTCTTGACCTACCAATCTTACTGGAAAACCCTCTTTTAACAGAGATCCAAAGGCTAAGGCCTCAGCAGTCGACCAATCTATATTCTTTTTTTCTAAAACAGACTTATGTCTATTAGAGAAAATTCTTTGAATAGTTTTGTGAACATTTAAATCTGGGTCTAATTTATTTATTTTTTCTGAAATTTGAGTAAGTAACTTAAAATCAACACCAGTATCGCCTCTTCTATCCTTGCCTTTTTTAGGCTGATATCTTGACCATGTGCCCTCGAACCAATTTAGCTTAGGTTTATAATCTTTAGCCGTTTTAAATTGTTCGTCTAACAACAATCTAAAATTATCAACTTGCATTTTAAAATCTTTCTCGGTGATTGAATTTTCTTTAATTAACCTATTTCCATAAATATTAAGTGTTGTTGGGTGAGACTTTATTTTTTTATACATAAGGGGTTGGGTGAATGATGGTTCATCTCCTTCGTTATGACCAAATCTTCTATAACAAATAATATCTATTACAACATCCTTGTTAAATTTTTGTCTGAACTCGATAGCAATTTTTGCACAATGAACTACGGCTTCAGGGTCATCTCCATTACAATGTAGTATCGGCGCATCAACAATTTTTCCAAGATCAGATGGGTAAGGACTTGATCTTGCAAATTCAGGACTTGTTGTAAATCCGATTTGATTATTTACTATGATATGTATTGTGCCGCCTGTATTATGCCCTTTAAGACCCGACATAGCAAAACATTCTGCTACCACACCTTGACCAGCAAAAGATGCATCTCCATGAATTAAAATTGGAATCACTTTTTTTCTTTCTTTATCTTTATGAAAAAATTGTTTAGCTCTTGTTTGTCCTAAAACTACAGGGTTTACAGCCTCTAAATGAGATGGGTTATCTGTTAAGCTAACATGCACTGAGTTACCATCAAATTCTCTATCAGACGAAGCTCCTAAATGGTATTTGACATCTCCAGCAGAGTCTTCCTTAGATAATATTTGTTCACCAGCAAATTCATTGAATATTCTTTTATAAGATTTTTGCAAAACATTGGCTAAAACATTTAGTCTTCCCCGATGTGGCATTCCTATTTTTACTTCTTTAACTCCCAATTGGCCACCTCTTTTGATTATTTGTTCAAGCGCTGGAATCAATGACTCAGCTCCGTCCAAACCAAATCTTTTTGTTCCAACATATTTTTTTGCTAAAAATTTTTCGAAACCTTCTGCTTGAATTATTTTATTTAAAATAGCTTTTTTACCATTTAATGTAAAATTAATTTGGTTTTCATTTTTTTCCATCCTTTCTCGAAACCATATTTTCTCAACAGGATCAGAAATGTGCATATATTCTGCACCAACAGTTGAACAATAAATTTTTCTCAGTTTAGTCAAAATTTCATTTATAGATGCATATTCTTTATCTAAATAAGAACTAAGAAATATTTTTTTATGATAGTCTCCCTTTTTAAAACCATGGTCTGAGGGATGAAGCTCATGTAAATATTCTCTTTTCATTTGACCAAGAGGATCTAAATTTGCAATTAGATGTCCTCTAATTCTGTATGCTCTTATTAAAGCTATCAATTTAATCGACTCAATTTTTTGTGACTCTAGGTCTAATCCGACAGATCCATTACGATCTACAATATTCTGTGCTTTATTTATCTCGATATTTATCTTATTTGGATTCCAAGTCGGTCCTTTTATTTCTCTAGCCACAGAGTTAAGATCTTCTTTAAGACTTCTAAAGTAACTCTCCCAACTCTTTGGTAGCGTTGGGTCATTTTCTATATATTTTATATACATATCCTCAATAAAATTAATATTAGCTTTATTAAGAAAAGAAGTTTTTTGGTAATTTAGATTTTTTGATGAACTCATTAAATTATAGCTATTATAATATGTAGTAAATAATTTTAAAGAGACAATTTTTCTAAAAGTGTTTTTCCAATATCTGCAGGCGATTTTGCTACTATAATTCCAGCTTCATTCATAATTTTTATTTTCTCTTCAGCGCCTCCTTTTCCTTTAGAAATTATTGCCCCCGCATGACCCATTCTCCTTCCAGGTGGAGCTGTTAAACCTGCAATAAAGCCAACTATTGGTTTTTTTATCTTATGATTTTTAATAAATTCTGAGGCCTCTTCTTCGGCAGTTCCCCCAATTTCTCCAATCATTAAAATAGACTTTGTTTCTGGGTCATTTAAAAATAAATCCAAGCAATCAATAAAGTTTGTTCCATTAATAGGATCTCCACCAATACCTATACAAGTCGATTGACCAAGGCCGTTTTCAGTAGTTTGAGCAACAGCTTCATAGGTTAGAGTTCCCGATCTAGAAACAATACCAACAGAACCTTTCTTATGAATATTACCAGGCATTATCCCAATTTTACATTCATTAGGTGTAATTATTCCAGGACAATTTGGGCCTATTAATCTTGAATTAGAATTTTTTAATTCTCTTTTTATTTTTAACATGTCTAAAACTGGTATTCCTTCAGTTATGCAAACTATAAGTTCTACAGATGCCTCTATTGCCTCAACAATTGCTGATGACGCATGTTTTGCAGGAACATAAATCATTGTAGCATTCGCTCCAGTTTTATCTTTTGCCTCTTTAACAGTATTAAATACCGGTCTATCTAAATGTTTTTGACCTCCCTTATTAGGTGTTACTCCTCCTACTAAGTTTGTTCCATACTTAATTGCTTGCTCTGAGTGAAAAGAACCATGAGATCCTGTAAAACCTTGGCAGATAACTTTTGTATTTTTGTTAATCAAAACTGACATTTACTGAATAGCCTTAACTATTTTTTTTGCAGCCTCATCTAAATTTTCAGCTGAAATTAATTTAAGTCCTGAATTATCAAGAATTTTTTTTCCCTCTTTAAAATTAGTACCAGCAAGTCTAACTACTAAAGGAACATTAATTTTCATCTCTTTTGCTGCATCAACCATTCCTTGGGCCAACACATCGCATCTCATAATACCGCCAAAAATATTAATCAACATTCCTTTTACATTTTTATCTGACAAAATTATCTTAAATGCAGCAGAAACTTTTTCTTTAGAAGCTCCACCACCAACATCTAAAAAGTTTGCAGGTTCCTCTCCATATAATTTTATTATATCCATAGTTGCCATGGCTAATCCTGCTCCATTAACCATACAACCGATACTTCCATTTAATTTAATATAAGATAAATCATGACGGCTAGCTTCAATTTCTGAAGGGTCCTCTTCAGTTAAATCTCTTAGATTTGAAATTTCTGGATGTTTAAATAGTGCATTATCATCAAAATTAATTTTTGCATCTAAGCACAAAACTTTATTTTCTTTTGTTAATATAAGTGGGTTGATTTCAACCATATTGGCATCGGTATTTATGAACATTTTATAGATTGATTTAATTAATGATATTCCCTCGTTTTTTAAATTTTCATTTAAATTAAAAATTTTAATAATTTTTACGCATTCATCGTTAGATATTTCATCTTTAAAATCTATTTTAGTTGTAATTATTTTTTCTGGAGATCTGATAGCTACTTCTTCAATATCCATGCCTCCTTGATCGCTTGATATAAATGCAATTTTAGAACTTGCTCTATCTACTAAGCATGATAAATAAAATTCCTTTTCAATGTTTGATGATTCTTCAACATAAAGTCTTTTTACTTCTTTACCTTCTGGACCAGTTTGATGTGTTATTAATTTCTTACCAAATAACTCTATCGAAGATTTTTCTAATTCATCAAAAGTTTTTAGTATTTTTACTCCTCCAGCTTTTCCTCTGCCTCCAGCATGAATTTGGGCTTTTAAAACAAATTTTTCAGTTTTTAATAATTTTGCTTTTTTCAAAACCTCTTCAACAGATAATCCAAATACTCCAATTGGTACATTTACTCCATATTTTTTCAGTAATTCTTTGGCTTGATGCTCGTGAATGTTCATTATTTGGCTAAATCAGGATCAATTTTACATGCAGCTTTCCAAAGAGCTTTTACTGCATCTATAGAGTGCATAAATTCTTTTTTTTCTTTCTCATCTAGATCAATTTGTTCTATTTTTTCAACACCGTCTTTACCCACAATTACTGGTACACCTGCATAAACATTATTGACACCATATTCACCATTTAATTGCACAGCACATGGTAGTAATTTTTTTTCATTATTTAAATATGCTTCTGC
>CEOP01035703.1_pt1 | contig 11895 bp, 14 predicted proteins | sample 361301 | NCBI WGS metagenome assembly CEOP01 (sample SAMEA2619548, study PRJEB7988) | marine metagenome | biome: marine biome (ENVO:00000447); feature: deep chlorophyll maximum layer (ENVO:xxxxxxxx); material: "saline water (ENVO:00002010), including plankton (ENVO:xxxxxxxx)" | depth 55 m
ACAAACCTTACCTGGTGGAGTAGAGAATCATGGCAGAATATCGTCATGGGTTAGTGGAGGATTGATTCTCTTCGCTGCGATTCTTTGGATGATAATGAAAAATAGCATGGAAGATGATTTAAATTTAAACACTGGAATGGCATTCTATCTGACTTTGTTTGCTGGGTTTTTCGCAGTAGGTGCTGGCGTACTTGATATGCTAGACAAGCGCGAATAATTGAAAAATACTCTCCGATGTATTATTGAAGTAGATGTTTGACGGCAGTTTGCTTTCTTAGGGGTTGGCCCCGAGGCAGTGGTGAGTTTATGACTGAAGAAAATGAAGAAGAAGACTGGATGAAATATGCAAATTCTGGTTTTGGTCAAACCAATTATTCTCTGTGGGACGAAGTTGTTGAAGAAGAACAGGAAGAAGAGCAAGAAGAATCTGAAGACTTCGAGATTACTGTCCAATTAGATTCACATATGGAAGAAATCCCACGTGCACCCGCCCCTGCTGGATTGAAACATTTGGTAAGAATCGGTTGTTGCAACTCGTGCCTTGGCCGCCTTGGCGGCAAAAAACGATATGAGCAAAGTATCGTTCAATCTGGTGAAGAGATAAGAGCGATTGTCGAAAAAGGAAATTCTCACCTCTCCAATGTCCGTGAAGAGAACCCATTATGTCCGTTTTGTGAAAATCTATTCGAAGAAGTAGACCTACTCACCGATATCATCTATGACTCCATAAGTCCTTACCAATTCAAAAGATTACAACTTGGTGCAAGGTTTCCTAAAAGCCAAATTGAAGAAGAAGATGCTCAAAGAAAAAGATACGGCGCTGGAGGCTGTGATGGACTTAAAACCGGGCTGGTGGCAGAGATTGCTAAGCGTTTAAATCAACGACTTGAAGACGTAACTTTGGTCAATGACAAACCTGAAATTTTAGCTCTAATCGATGTGCTTACGCTCAGTGTAGACTTAGATGTCAGAGCCCATTACATGTATGGAAGATATCGTAAATTAGAACGTGGAATTCCTCAAACCCGGTGGCCTTGTAGAGCATGTAAGGGTCGAGGCTGTGAGCGTTGTGATATGACTGGTTTACAGTATGCTAAGAGTGTTCAAGATTTAATTGGGAATCCGCTCCTATCTATCTTTGGCAGCGAAGAGCATGCATTCCATGGCATGGGTCGTGAAGATATCGATGTCAGGTGTATGGGTCGAGGACGGCCATTTGTTATTGAAATGAAAGAGCCGAAGCTTAGAAAAACCGATCCAATTGAACTTATGAAACTGATTAATGACAATGCAGAAGGTAGTATTGAAATAACAAGTTTAAGAGATTCAAATCGTAGTGAAGTTGTTAGATTGAAAGATACTCCTGCTGAAAAATCATATACTATTCGATTCAAATTATTGCCACTTAATGAAGCGGAGTATACCGTTCTTACCGCCCCTCTAGATTTGACTAAAGAGAACAAGGGGCGTTCTAAGAATAAGCGCAAGAGGCGTGGCGATAATAAGCGAGATAATACAAAGCCACTGCCGACTGAAATTGAAACGGAGAATGTTAAGCCTAGTAAGGACAAACTGATGCTGATGAAAAAGCCTGAATTAGTTGCCCTGTGTGTTGAACTTGGAGTGAAAAAATCCGGAACTAAAGACGAATTAATTGAAAGAATTCTAAGTGTTGAAGAACCTAAAATAGAGACTTTTGACCTACCTGAAGACGAGTTTATAATCAATTCAATACTTTCTCTTGAAGGTGTTAAACTTGCACAGAGGACCCCTGAGAGAGTAGCGCACAGAAGGGCTGACCTGGTTCGAAGAAGAACTGTTTTTGAAGTTCACCAGCCAACGATTGAAATAATGGATGATGGAACTCGAGAAATCGAAGTTACCATGCGCTGTGAATCGGGAACATATGTCAAAGAAACTGTCCACGGCGATAGTGGAAGAACCCAACCAAGTATTGCGTCTCTGCTAAAGGCGAAATGTGAAGTTATTTGGCTTGATGTAGGCGATATTCATGCTGATTGATACGATGATTGAGGCGAAAATCCTCAATTTTTCTGTCGCGGTTCTTATATGTCAATGGTAGGTCGCCGGAATGCTCGGAAGATGTAGAAATGCTGACTCGGGACAAAGGAGGCCAATAAAATGAAGCGTTCAAAGGGACTACGTGTAAGAACAAGAAGCATTCTAAGGCGTCGCAAGAAAGAGCGCAGTCGCTTGAATATTAGCCGCGTCATTCATCAATATGAAGAAGGTGACCGTGTTGCTATTGTTCTAGATGGTGGACAACAAATGGGTATGCCTCACAGAAGATTTAACGGTCGAACAGGATTTATCAACAAGCGTCAAGGAAAAGCATGGATTGTAGCCGTCAAAGACGGAAACATGCAAAAAACCGTTATCGCTCGACCTGAGCACCTAAGACCTCTGGAGTGATATTTATGGCTGAAGAAGAAAGATTCATTGATTTTGCAACTGTTAGACAAATGCTTGCTGATGCACAAGAGCGTCGTGGTGATCTAACCTATGAGCAAGTAGCTGCACTTCAGCATGCTGAATGGGCTGCTAGTGACAATCGTAATGGTTACAAAACTCTTCCTGAGGTCTTTCAAGCCTTGAAAGAAGCCTTGACTGCTCATGAGAAGTTGTCTCAATATCCTGATTTAGCCGCAAAGATTGCTGAACTAATGCCAATGTATCCTGATGACATCAAGGCTGTTCTAGTTTCAAAGAGAATTGCTATCGACGATAGTGAAGTCAATGAGATACTAGATATTGTTCGCCAACATGTTGGCGTTGAATGAACTTATTTTGTGGAGTGAAAACCATGAGTGGTTTCCGTCGTGACCGTAATATCAAGATTCCTACTAGGGGTAAAAAAACTCAACCTAGTTCGACAAATTATATGCCTTCAAGGCCTGCTGAAGGGCGTAAAGAGATTCCTAAAAAAGATGAGAAGAAACCTCAATCTCAACGCTCTAATAATCGTAATAATAGACCTGCACAATCACGTAATCGCCGTTCGGATAATCGTAGGTCAAATAACCAAAAAACTCAGCGACAAAAGGTTGTCAAACCTACTCCACTAGATGATGAGATTTGGGCTCGTGTTGTAGAGCACGATATCGAAAATAATGTCCTTGTTCTTCTAGGCGAGAGCAAAATGCTAATGGGGAGATACCGCCCTAAGAATTCAGGTAATATCCAACCAATAGGTACAAGATTGTACGTTGGAATTGACAAACAAAAGCGTGAGCAAGTTGGAGATATAATTGGTATGGCGCGCTTGGATAGGCTTTCCACTAGCGCTACCAAAGAGTTGCCAATAGTTCTTCAAACCTTTATCGAAGAAAACGAAATTCATTTCATTAAATCCTTTTTTAACCCTGCAGGATACCTTTCTTTGAAGCAACATGCTTATGAATTACTCCATGGAATTGGAAATAAAAAAGCTATACAAATGGTTGAAGAGAGGGGTTCTTCCGGATTTACTTCTTTTGAAAATCTAAATCAATCCTGTAATGTCGACGCTGCCGAATTACTAGCAAAAAGATTCCATTCAGAGATTATTGACCGAAACCTCCAACCACGACTTACTGACCTCCTCCTTCCGGTGAAGGCATGAAAGGTGCACGTTGGCTCGTCGATTCTTTACGTGCTAAACAACCTTTCAACAAGGACTTAGGGCAACATTTCTTAGTCAATGACGAACTTATTGACTTCGCAGTTAAACATACCAGTGTATGTGATGAAGATCATATTTTAGAAATTGGCCCCGGCCCTGGCGTTCTTACTGAAGCATTACTAAATTCAAATTCAAAGGTCACCGCTATTGAGTTGGATGAAGGTGCTGTCAAACATTTAACCGAAATATTCGCTCCCGAAATTGATAGTGGCCAACTCAATGTAATATCTGGTGACGCGTTAAAAGTAAAATGGCCATTGGAGATTACCAAGGTTGTTTCAAACATACCATACCAAATCTCATCACCATTGATTGATAGATTGACTAAATACCTTAGAGAACAAGAGAATTCGGCATTGGAATGCGTTCTACTTTTGGTTCAAGAAGAATTTGCTGAAAGACTGGTGATGGAATATGAAACGGACGTTGGCTCTTTGGGAATGACTGCTTTATTAGATTGGGAAAGTCAAATTATGAAGAAAGTCGCTCCACATAATTTCAGCCCTAACCCAAAAGTTCACTCGTGTTTTGTTGAAATGACGCCTAGTGGAGAAGAATTTGATTGTGATAAACGATTGGTAAAGCAAGTAATTCATACAACTTTTACTCAAAGAAGGAAAAAGATACGCTCTACTTTGAAATCCGTTCCCAAGCGAATCAATAGAATTCCACAATGGCATTCTGGCAGATGGAAGAAAGCATTTGCTTCATTAATCGAAGATGAAAGATTGGATTCTAGGCCTGAAGAATTAGACTTTGACGACTGGATTGAATTATGCTGCAATTTAACCGAAAATAGTCAAAATATTTGAGATAAAACGGCGCAATAGCCTGTTTTATTTGTTCAAATAGTGTCGATTTACATATTTTAACACGGGAGAGCCTTTTCTTAGGAGTGACTTCTCGCCGTGAATTGTCGGAGGGGATGCTATGGCGAAGAAGGACACCTATCTTGCTTTACTAAGACGCGGTATTGACGATACTACTGCACAGCAATTAGCCGATGCAGGATTGAAAATTGGCGACCTTAAGAAAATCGACAAAGACATGTTGGTTGAAAACTATGCCCTCAAGCCAGATATCGCTGAAGGTGTAATTTCCATTATCACTGCTGGACATACCAGTCACGGAAAAGAGCGTTTCCTAGCAAAGGTTCTGGCTCCTGAAAGAAAGAGTGGAGAATCCAAGATTGAGGAAATGAAATTCAAGCGTAAGCAAAAGGACGTTCTAACCGAACTTGCTGAGGAAAAAGAACGTTTGAAAATTGTTCAAGTCGAAGCCTTTAGGGCTAAGAAATTGGTGATGAATAGGCTTGGAAAGACTGTTGAACTAATCGTTAAACTAGAGAATAATCTCTATGATGAAGGCAAAGATGACCAGAAGGTAAAGATTCGCGACCAACTAGAAACCCGTGGTCTTGAAGCTGCAAGAGACCATGAAATGCTGGAATTGGAAGGAACTCCGCAAGATATTGTTGATTTCCGTAGAAAATTTGTTCCTGCTCTTATTTTCCATGCTTGTCCAAATTGTGGTGATGAGATGGACCCTAGGCAAGCTAGAGACAAGGATAGATCCGAAGAGTGGGTATTTATTTGTTGGGAATGTGAAGAAAGTTTCACACCTGAGTTGGCTGTAATTGTCGAAGATAAATTGATGAATGGTAGCAGAATTACCATTGATGAAAATATGGCACCACGTAATCCTGTACCGCCTAAACCTGCTTCGATGGACTTGTCCTCTGTCAACGATATGATTCGTAGAGACCTTGAACAAACTGGCGCAACCGCTGACCAAATGAGCAGGGTTGTCGAAGAAAGTGCAATTGGTGGCGGCCTAATGGAAATCAATGATTGGATTGACCAAACACTGGCTGCTAAAGATTACATTCAAGCACAAGAAGACCGCGAAGATTTCATTCTACGCACAGGTGCCGGTGCTACAAAGTTCAACAAGTGGATGAAAAAGGCTGGTTTGTTCTTCAACAAGCAAACTGGGCGCTGGACTCGTCACAAAGATATGCGCTGAGGGTGTAATATGTCGGCAAAGTCCGGTTCAGAAGGTGATTCTTCGAGTGATAGTCTTGTCGCAGTAGTGCGCTTCCTTCAAGGAGCTAAATTACTCGGACAAACCAGATTGGTAGCGGGTGATACGATTGTTGAACATGCTGAATCTGCCGGAGTGAGAATCCCTACCAACTGTACTTCAGGAACTTGCGGTACATGTATGGTGACATTGGTAGAAGGAAACGTCGACCTCCCTGAAATACTGCCTCCTGGATTGGATGATTATTTGGTCGAGCGATGTGCAAGACTAGGATGTATTGGCGTCCCACTAGATGATGTAGATATTGATATTCGTCCCCCATTGTGAGGTCATGTTATGTTCGATAATTGGACTTGGGTGGAATGGTTAATACTGTTGATTGATATCTTCGCAATCATCGTTGTTGTTTGGTTTCTACGTAGGAAAATCTTGCGAAAATTTGCAGAGGTCGAGGCAAGGCATGGTTTTGAAACTAGGCGTAGAAAAAATAATGATAATAATCAGTGATATCTATCTTGATAAATTCGTAAATCACACGCATCATTCAAGAACCGTTGACCTAATGATAAATTCATGAGAGGGGCTAGTGATTTAACCACAGGCCCGCTTTCGATCGGTAATTTTGTAAATCTAATTCGTCAAACAGTAAAGCAAGATAAATTATTCCAAAACCAAGCCATCAAGGGTGAAGTATCGCAATGGAAACAATATCCTAGTGGACATACATATTTCACATTAAGAGATAATGTTGGCCAGATGAGTGCTGTAATTTGGCAAGGAAGGTGCCTCATTGACCCTTCTATCAAAGAAGGTTCGGAGGTTGTCGTTATCGCTAGTGTCGACTTGTATGCCAAGCAAGGACGGATTCAACTTGTCGTCGATAAAATTGAACCAGTAAATGCGATTGGTAAGATGGAAGAAGCACTAAGAAAACTAAAATTAAAACTACGTCAAGAGGGTGTATTTGACCGTCCAAGAAAACGACTCCCATTAGTTCCAAAGCATATTGCAATCATAACTGGAACTGGTTCAGCCGCATTATCAGACATGAATAGATTGATTGAAAATAGATGGCCTGGACTTCGCAGGACTATTATTGGAGTATTGGTGCAAGGCGAAAATTCGGTTCAAGAAATAGTTCGAGGTTTGGCTGTAGCGAGGAAACTTTCCAACCCTGAAATTGCAAAACAGAGAAATCAACCTCCGGTCGATGTCATCATTGTTGGCAGAGGCGGGGGGTCTCCTGAAGACTTGTGGTCGTTCAACCTTGAGCCGGTCGCCAGAGCAATTATCGCTTCACAAATACCTGTCATCTCCGCTGTTGGTCATGAATCCGATTTACTGGTAAGTGATATGGTAGCGGATGTTAGGGCATCGACTCCTTCCAATGCTATTGAGAGATGTGTACCCGATTATAATGCAATCCAAATGCTATTGACTGATTATAATGAAAGAATCGATAGTGCAACAATTAGACAGTTCAGTGATGCTCGAAGTCGCCTGAAATTACTAACTTCAATGCTAAAGGCAGCACCAATGGCTGGAATAAATAATGTCAAAATAAAGATGCAGCGGCTTGCCATGAGACTCAATAGCAGTAGTCAATCTATCATCTCACAAGAGAATTCTCGAATGGCTAAGTTTGAGGCTTCTTTGAAGGCCGTCCATCCGCAAAGAGTGCTTGAGAGAGGATACAGTATGATCCAGGATGATAGTGGTGAGGTTTTATCAAAACTTGAACAACTATCGATTGGACAAAATATCAAAATGAATTTTGCCGATGGTAAAGCAGAAGCAAATATCGTTAATTTAGAAAAGAAAGGAAAGTGATAATATGAAAAAACCAAAAACATATGATGAAGCAGTAAGCCGTTTAGAAGAAATCGTTGCCTCTTTAGAACGTGGCGGAAAAGGGCTTGATGAGACTCTTCAATTATACGAAGAAGGAGCGATTTTGTTGAAGCAATGTCAAGAAGACCTAAAATCTGCTGAAGGAAAGTTAAACGAATTAAGACTTGAGGATATTGAAAAAGAAATATCTGATGATTAGATAATAACAAAAACAAAAACGGCGAGGGGTCTACATGAATGAGCGGAAATTGAAGGCTCTGAAATTAAGAGTTGTCAAATTATTTGCTAATTGGAAAGAGCCTCATGAAGAAACTACTTACAATCAATCCGATATCGTCCAGTCCATAGATGTATCAGAGCAAGGCATTGTCGAATACACAATCGCTCCAAAGCACCCGCATTGCCCATGCTGCTTATTGGATGCAGTAGATTTGAAAAATAGAATCGAATCTATCAAGGGAGTTAGTAAGGCAATATGTACTGTTGTCGCAATACCCGCAGCAGAAAAATGGAGTCGCTCAATCAATGGATAAGGCTCGGTATTTTCGTAATAATAAGAAGGCAGGAATCGACCAAAGGCCGACCGATAAAACCCAAGCAATAACTGAACCAAGTAGAATTCCATAACCTGGAATTGACCACATTACAACCAATGCATAAACTGCTACGCTCGCTCCACCAAGCATCATTGGAGCTGCTGCACCCTGAGGTACAGTAACTCCTTGAGATATCCATAAAGCAACCATACTAGTTAGAAAAATCGCGGGAAATGCGCTTGCTAATCCTGCAACTAAAGGTTGGCCGATTTGTGCTAAAATCAAAGCAGAACCAATAGCAATAGCCGCAGCAACGCCCCTAATTGAGAGAATCAAAATTGGAACCTTGTTATCTCCTTTAGGAGATGGCCGAGTTTTAATATTGAAAAATATAGAAACTAGAATGAGGCAAACTAATCCCAAAACACCCAGTGTTGCCGGACTAATATCGACAGAGACGCTATAATCAGCGATTGATAGAGCGATATAAGCGAAAAGCGCCCATGTGAATAATGATGCTATTGTAGTGAATAATAATGGAGTTTTTTTGTCAGAAACATACTTCGGTAAAATAATCCAAACACTGAGAAATAATCCATTGACCATCATAGCCAATGGTACTATCGACATACTGGATAGTAATCCTTCCTTTCCGTCTATATGGTAAACTCCTGCTGCTGCCGGTATAATCGTCGAGGGTATGGTTCCCAAAACCCCGCCAACCAATCCTCCAAATCTTTCGATTGCCAAAGTGACCAAAATCGCAACGATTCCAGCAAGTATTGCTGGTAAGATTATGGCAAGCATGAGCGTTGTAAAAAAACGACCTGTATTGTTATTACCATGCTCACTTGTAAGGTTTGATAATTTGGATTAGTCTATCTTCATTAGCGCCGCTCCAATTATCATGTAATTTTCCGTTACTAAAGAGGACATTGAATGGCAAAATATCGATCTGTGAAATCCAAGGGTTTTCAATTTTTATTTTACCAAGGCCTTTCTCACTCAAATTTATTATGGCAAAGGTAATCTCTTCAAAGTCCTTAGAATCATGTAACTTATCTATCCATAACTTGCAATCTTGGCAATCGTCTTTGGTAAAAACTACAACGGATAATGGCGAAGAAATGGCCTCTTGCCAATTATCTGATGTGACTCGAATAATGCTCATTTTATCTTCGATTAATGGTCTTGAAAATTACTAATAAACATACCTCATTAATTATGCTTAAGTTGATATGGGAGGATGTTTTGGCAAGATTGGTGAATTCACATGAAAGGAATGGATAATGACGGAAAGTGCCCAGTAATGCACGGTGCTCATAGCACAAGCGAAACAGGAATGAAAAATACTGATTGGTGGCCAAATCAACTGAACTTGGGCATTCTACATCAACATGACAAGAAATCAAATCCAATGGATAATAATTTTATTTACAAAGATGCCTTTAACTCTCTAGATTATGGCGCATTAAAGAAAGACCTTCATGCATTGATGACCGATAGTCAAGATTGGTGGCCTGCAGATTACGGCCACTATGGACCTTTCTTTATTCGAATGACTTGGCACGCTGCCGGTACATACCGTATCGGTGATGGCCGTGGTGGTGCTAGCACCGGCGCCCAAAGATTTGCTCCATTAAACAGCTGGCCTGACAATGGAAACTTGGACAAGGCTCGAAGATTGCTTTGGCCAATTAAGCAAAAGTATGGAAATAAAATTAGTTGGGCCGACCTTTTGGTCTTGACTGGAATTGTTGCAATTGAATCCATGGGCGGCCCTGTCTTTGGTTTCGGTGGTGGACGTCCAGATATCTGGCACCCTGAAGAAGATATTTATTGGGGAAGTGAAGATGAGTGGCTAGGAGATAATAGATACGGAGATACTCGACAAGACCTCGATAATCCGCTTGCTGCAGTTCAAATGGGACTGATTTATGTCAATCCTGAAGGACCTAATGCAAACCCTGACCCACTACTTAGCGCACAAGATATCCGTGAAACCTTTGCTAGAATGGCAATGGATGATGCTGAAACTGTTGCCCTAACCGCTGGAGGACACACATTCGGTAAAGCACACGGTGCTGGCGATGCTGAACTAGTTGGTTCTGAGCCTGAAGGGTCTTCCATTGAAGAACAAGGATTTGGATGGGCTAATGCTCACGGCTCAGGAAAAGGCCGAGATACCATTACTAGTGGTATCGAAGGTGCTTGGACTTCTAACCCTACACAATGGGATAATGGATACTTTGACTTATTGTTCAAATATGAAGATTCTTGGAAATTAGTAAAGAGCCCTGCTGGTGCAAATCAATGGACTCCTGCTAATCCTGATGCAGAAGATCTCGCACCTGATGCAGAAGACTCCTCAATCAAGGTTGCTACTATGATGACTACTGCTGACATGGCAATGATTCGTGACCCTGAATACAGAAAGATTTCCAAACACTTCCATGAAAACCCTGATGCGTTCGGGGATGCTTTCGCCCGTGCTTGGTTCAAATTACTTCACAGAGATATGGGGCCTAAGGCAAGATATCTAGGTCCAGATGTTCCTGGTGAGGAACTTATCTGGCAAGACCCTGTTACCGCTGGAAGTACTTCCTATGATGTAGAAGGTTTGAAGAAAGATTTGATGAATTGTGGACTTACAATTTCTGAGATGGTCGAAACTGCATGGGCAAGTGCATCCACTTACCGTGGCTCAGACATGCGTGGAGGAGCCAATGGTGCTCGAATTAGACTTTCACCTCAGAAAGATTGGGCTGCAAACAAGCCTGAACAACTTGCAAAGGTTCTTGAGACTTTAACAGGACTTGCAAACTCTCATGGTGCAAGTATTGCAGACACAATCGTTCTTGCTGGTAATGTTGGTATCGAAATGGCTTCTGGAGTCAAAGTACCTTTCACACCTGGTCGAGGAGACGCAACTGAAGAGCAAACCGATGCTGATTCATTTGCTGTGCTAGAACCGGTTTCTGATGGATTTAGAAATTTCTTACTAAAGAATTACAATGTTAGCCCAGAAGAAATGATGCTTGACAAAGCACAGTTACTTGGTTTAACTGCTCCTGAAATGACCGTCCTAGTCGGCGGACTTAGGTCCATGGGCGTAAGTTCTGATGACAGAGGAATGTTCACAGATGGTTCTAAACTATCCAGTGATTGGTTCACCACTCTAATGGACATGAATGTCAAGTGGACAGCAACTGGAAGTAATTCTTATGATGCTCGCGACCGTTCAACTGGAGATAAGGTGCGCAGTGCTACAAGATATGACTTAGTGTTTGGAAGTAATTCTCAACTCCGTGCAATCGCTGAAGTTTATGCTCAAGATGACAACAAGGACAAGTTTGTTCAAGACTTCATTTCTGCTTGGAATAAAGTAATGAATGCTGATCGTTTTGACCTCGCTTGAAAACGAAACTGATATACACCACTGATTATTGGCCTAAATATGGTCAATATTGGAGACACAGCCCCAGCCTTTACCCTGAAAACAACTGACAAAAGTGACATTAGTCTCGCTGATTATAGCGGTCAAACTGTTATTCTTGCATTCTACCCTGGTGCATTTACAGGTGTTTGCGATAAAGAAATGTGTGCTTTCCAAGACAATATAGGCAAGCTAAACCAATCTAATGCAGTCGTTCTTGGCATCAGTGTTGATTCTCCTTGGGCAAATGCTGAATTTGCCAAGAAATATAATCTTGAATTCTCCTTACTTTCCGACCTTGACAGAGATGTAGTCAAAGCATATGATGCTACATTTGTCGGACTCGG
>CEOP01061159.1_pt1 | contig 11866 bp, 14 predicted proteins | sample 361301 | NCBI WGS metagenome assembly CEOP01 (sample SAMEA2619548, study PRJEB7988) | marine metagenome | biome: marine biome (ENVO:00000447); feature: deep chlorophyll maximum layer (ENVO:xxxxxxxx); material: "saline water (ENVO:00002010), including plankton (ENVO:xxxxxxxx)" | depth 55 m
GCATTGAGGATGATAGTGTAATCCTCCATAGTAAGTTCAAATTTCATAGTTGGTGGAATTGGTAATCTAACATTATTCTGCATAAAGAATCTCGCATGAACCATAAGTGTTCTTGTTCTTCGCGAGGTCTGGCAGGTGCTCCTGGCCAATATTTAATAGTTTCTTGTACAGAATAATGTAAAAGACGTATATCTTCTATAGATAAATTTACTGTATAGTCTGGTTCCTTACTCATGGATTTCTTGGGTCGATGCCTAAAGTTTGTAGATAATCAATCCACCAATCTTGATCTTTCATATACCTCCAATTAGGGACAGGTTTTCCTCTTTCAATTGTATAATATTGATAGAGAGAATCATCGATAGTCTGTGCTATCTCCATATTCCTCTTCCTCTTCGTCAACATCTGCATATGCATCTGCCACAAAGGGTCCTCTTTTTCTGAAAGGTTCTTTTCCGACATAAGAGTTTTCGGTGTTAACTGCAGATACCCATACCGCCAGTTTCATTACTATAAAAATAATAACCAGTGGTGTAAAGCAACCGATTAAAATTACTGGATTCATTTATGTTTCCTCGTAAAAGGTTCCCAGTGCTGCCAACTATATTTATGAACTGCCCACATACCTATGATAGGAACAAAGACCAGACACCATGCCATGACTCCTAACCCGTATGGATTATTTAATACTGTTCCACAAAATCTAGCAAACTGTAGTATCATAGTTGCACATAAGCGTTGTTAACTCCCCAAACAATAGTTAATACTATTGGGGTTATTATAAAAAATGCCGAGACAAAAGGTCTCATTGTTTTTTCTTTAGTAAGTTTAAAAAATAACTATCAACCTCATGCAGGTCTCCTCTCGGAGGATTTTCATCAATATCTTCAGACCATTCATGACAGAATGATCTCATTTCTGGTGTTATACCATGAGGTAAAAACATTCTGCCGAATGATGACATGGCAAATGCATACCTCATTCTAATGCGCTGTTCCATTTCCTGTGTAGGCGTCGGTTTCATAATAGTTATTCTCACCTTTTCGTAGCCCGAAATAGATGGTGGCACATACAAAGGGTAGTGATCCGAAAAGTAGGACATGTGCGAAGGTCATAGTGTTACCGATTGAAAGATTTTAGAGCAAACATCGATAGCAACATGTGCTCCATATGCCCCATAAAAAATATACAAGATACCTAACTTGGAACAGTACAGTTCCAGTTCCTGGCATTTTCTTACATCTGTAGTACTGTAATCAATAATAATATCACCCTCTTCAAGTAAAGGTAGAAGCTCATCAAGTGTGTCGTCTACCTTTGCTTCTGGAATAACAAGTTGGAAGATACCAGGAATTTTACCAGCACTAGTGTATTGCTTACTATCAGATTTAACTGCTCGAACAAGGTACTTTATTGAAGTTACACATCCACTGATGTATCCTGCTTCGTATTGTTCTTCTGCTTTTTCGTAGTTGCTGCCATATCCCCAAACTTCAATTCCATCCTTTATCATACGGCGAGACATACTCTCGCCCATACGACCCAATCCAATCATTCCAACTTTCATGATTCTAATTAATTAACGTGAATGACACCAATATGTAGGTATATTTACAATATTTTTATCTTGTATTTGTCTCGATTTCCTCATTTTCAAGCAAGTATTCATGCTTGTAATGGTTTAATTTTTTAATGATTTCAGAATATTCATCCCACATATATTCCGAACCAGTTTTTTCCTGATAAGTCTCACATGCTTTGATCAAACGGGATACATCTGATGCGTTAAATCTCATACCCATGGTATTAAAATATTATTATAACTAGTTATATTAGCAATTCCAAGCACGTAATGATTTGTTAATCCTGCTGTCAGGATCTCGTGACGTTTTTTTGCTAGTAAGTTTTGCTTTCATGCCTTTCATTCTAGCGCAGAAGGATGCCCGCCTGGGATTTCCAACCTTTTTGCTTGGTGCTTTAAGGTCAGATCCTGGATTTTCCTTTTCGTAAGACTTTCTTCCTTTTTCGTTGAGTCCACCTGACTTTTTCTTTCCTGATTTTTTTGTCCAGGCTGCTCCTTCGGAGATGTCATTCCTTAATTCTTTAAAAGACTTCATATTTAGTCTTCTTCGGTATCTTTATTTATTTGCTTGAGCATTTTTTGCAAGTCTGCTGTACTACCAACAAATAAATTGTTTGTTGTTTTGGTGTTTATAGAATTTTTTGTAGGTGCTTCCAGATCTTTCATCTTCTTCTGAAGATCAAGTAATTTATCTGTAGTGTCTGCAACCTGCTTCATAGCGTTTACAGCAACTTCATATGCTCTTGGGTGCCCTGACTCCTGTGCCACCTCTAACGCCCCGTTGAGCGCCTCCTGACCCTTATCTATGAGGTTATATAACTGTGCTCTAGAATACTCATAGTCTTTATCTTGATCATCCTTGTCCTCTTTCTTGGGGACAGGTTTACTTGGTAGTGATTGTGTAGTCTCGATTTCGATGTCAAAAGCATCTTCCATGTTCTTTTCAAATTCGTTCATAACAATTCAATACCCTCATTAAATCCAAAGTCATCTGTACTGACGACAAGTGCGTCATCAGCAGAATCTATTACACCATCAGCATTCTTATCTTCCAATGCTTTGGGTGTATATGTAAGAGCAATTGCTCTCTTCCCAACATCGGGATCGCCAATTGTTTCGTATACAGTTGCTTTCTTGATGAGACCACTCTTGCTGTAAGGACCGTAGATATAAGATCTTGCGGTAAAGTTAAGAGTCCATACAATACTTCTTCTTTCTAAAAAATCTCCATCCCAATCATCTTCGTGACTGATACCATTAAGAATAATAGAAATATCTTTCTTCTCATTCATGTCAGCAATCATATTAACCGTAACATTAAAGTTAGGTTGAAAGTATGGAAGGATTTGCTCAAGGATTTGTAGACCATCATCTTGAGACTTGGCAATGATACCAAGTTCAAATTCCATATTGTAGGGAACTGGAACGTATTGTACTTTTACTTCTGTACCGTCATCATTAATTACTGTACGATACTTTTGTGTAGGTGCAGTTTTCCGTGAACCGTCATAGTTAAGACCAGACATTTCAAAGTATAATCTTGGTAAAGTGATTGCTACTTTGTTAGTAACATCAGCGTTTTGTTCTAGACGAGTCAAAAATTTTGCTTTGGGTCCATAAGCAAGAGGAACTTTCTCTGCTTCAATCACATCACCAGTTGAAGGATCTTTTTTTCTAATTTCAATATTATTAAATAATGTTCCGAAACTGATTACTGTTTTCCTAATCGCTTCGTTATAAAAATGTGGACCTAACATCAGAACTCACCAGTAACTTTTCCAAATTCACCGAACGGATTCCTCTCGGTAAAATCGAGAAGATCGTCGGCTGTAGTCTCAATGTATTTATTGTCGGCGTACTGGACGTTTTCTAATGATAGATTATCTACAGTGACACTGTTCTGTACTGTTCCACTAGTACCACCAGTAATAGATTCTCCTGGGGTAAAGTTACCAGTTCTATTAATAAGTTTGAGTTCGTGAGTATCTCTATCCCAGAACGATACTTCTGCAGTAGTTCCTGTAGTTCCACCAGTTACAATCTCGCCCAATGAATAATGAGTTGTTGCAGTAGTATCCATAGCAAGAGTAATCGAAGGAGCAAAGATCTCTTCGATAACATCAATTTCTTCTACTCCTGTCTCGAACTCGTCATTACCAAGTTCGTAGATCTCTGCAGTCATTGTATAAATGTAGTTCTTACCTAACTGGTAGAACGGTGCTTCTCTTTCTACAAACTTGATCTCATATAGATCATTAGTAAGTGGTAGAAAGATTAGGTCTCCCTCATTAGGTCTACCATCTACAGTTGTAACATCAGCAAACTCTTGGAATACCTGACTCCATCTGTTCTGCGATACCACCATCGTGATCTCATCGGTGATACGTAGACCAAACTTACTAATGAATTCAGATGGTGATCCAAATCCCTCAACATTAATTAGTAACATCTCAATCATGTATTGAGTATTAAACTCCGAATACAAAATGTCGTTTAATGCTACATCTTTAATCATCTTCCGAGGAAGATAGTATACATCACTACCAAACAATTTAATCTGCTCATCCACTAAACTTTGGATAAGTGATTGCTCGGTATTAACACCACCGTGTTGTGGAAAATAGATACTCTTCATCCGATCATATCCATTGGGGGAAGTTCGTAGTAAGAAGAACTCTTCTCCATGAGAGCATCAATTTCTTTTTGTGCATCCTCAAACAACTGTCTACCATTGAGTGATACACCACCAGGCAGTTGTACGTTGTTGAACTTGATTAGATTCTGACCCCACTGTCTCTTAATCAAAGACGTGAGATACTGCTTAACAAAACTATCGTTATAGACCTGACTAAAATCATCTGGATTTAGATAACGATAACAATCAATTAACAAATAGTGTCCTTCAATAATTCTTGACTTGTCGATATCAATGTATAATCGGTCTGCTCTTTGATTAAATCTAAACTGAACTAATGATCCAGTCTGAACAATCATGTCAAGCGTCTCAAAATATTGCTTGAGCATATAGTAATTTGACATATCAAAATTACCAAAAGCAAATCCTGATGAGAACGAAAAGATATCCATCAGAAAGTATTGGTTATTCATACCAAACAGATTGTTTCTCGCAAAGTTGGATGAGATACCCATCACTTTAGAGATACCAACAATATGTTCTGGCACTTCAATAAAGTTTTTTCTAGTCAACCATGTAGAAGCATCAGGAGCAGCAGTAGAAGATGTCTCGTCTGCGCTATCAAACCTTGTCACATCGTCTGCTGTAATCTCATGCTTGAGATACATATGCTCGACGCCATCAAAATGACGTTCTCTATAGTATTGAAAAGCATCATCAATCAAGTCATCCAGTTGATCATCATCTACGTTAATTTCAAGAACTGGATGACCGAGACGCCTTAAACAATAATCTTTAAGTCCTTGTCTACTTGAGGGTTCTGCCATTAGTTACTCCTTATGCCTGTGCTTCAGACCAACGAATGTTAATCGTTGCATTAATTGCGCTACCAGAAGTTAGGTAGGCGTTGATCGCTAGTACGTCTGGACCATTCGGGAATGTACCTCTACCACCGATAGGAGTGTTGGTAAGTTCTTTAAGATCTGTAAGATCAATAGCGTCTCTGTTACCAGGAGATGCAGTGAATGCAAAGACCTGTTCTCCAGGAGTTGCCGCACCAGTTAATTGTTCAAATACATATGTTGAACTTCCTGCAGTACCGGGTCTTGTTCTGTCAGATAACTGAACATATACTTGTGAAGAGTTGCGATTAAAGAAGTTAACAACCGTTACACCACCCTTTAGATCTGCTCCAGTTACTTGGTGACCAATTTGAACACCAGCAATATCTGCTCTATTAAAGATTGGATAGTTTGTAGGATAGTTTTGCGTGATAGCGTTGGATGCTGTAACAGGTGATGTTCCACCGATGAATGTGATATCACCACCAGATGCAATCTGTGCGAACGATGGTTGTCCACCAGAACCACCTGTATTCAAACCTGCCCAGGTAACATCTGCTGGATCTGTTGGATAGTTTCTTGGGTTGAGAACACCCTCAATAATGACACCTTGTGAACTCGAACCACCCTGTGTGGTAATCTCAAGATTTTTGAGAAGTAACTGTGCTCGGTTGATTAGTTCTCTCTCACCAAGGTCACCAGTAATAGCATTAGAAACACTTGGTGATAGTCTGATCAAGAACAAGGTTGATTTTGACGTGGTAATCTCGATCTCTTTTTCTTGGTAGTTAAAGAGGTATCCACGATCTTCATCAAATCCACCATCGGTAATGAACGCAGAACCCCAGTGATTAATCTGTGGGGTTGCAGTGTTTGATAGTAGAATAACACCAGTGTTGTTTTCGTGAGATGTTGCTGAACCAGCAATATAAGTTCTTTGAGCACCTGCAGCAAAGTTTGTATAAGTTGCACTTCTGGTAAGACCAGATAAAACATTAGCAGTATTGGATGTATATCTAATGAGTTCGTTATTAATTAAAACAATTCCACTGTCAGGGAATAAACTAGAATCTTTTAATGTTAGAGATTCTACTTCTGTATTAGTCAGTGAAGATGAAAGTTTTCCTTTAGCACCTTCATTAATAACTTCGTAACGTACAGGTAAGTTACCTGAACGCATGAATGCTTCATTGTTTCTATTGTTATTTCTCAATCTATGAATGAAGATGAAGTTACCGGAAGGACCACGAAGCATCCAGTCAATAAAACCAGCACCATACCAAGAGTATTGGAATCCGATCATTTGCATTCTATTGATCTGCATATCATATCCAGACTTACCAGTTCCATCTGCTCTATCAATGTTCCATTGATTTTGTGGAATAACAATTTCTTTTGTTAACGCAGATTTGACATTAGTGGCAGTTGAAACTCCTCTAAAATCTGGGTTCATATAAAGTCTATTGTTGTTATCAATTTTGGTAACAACATGACTCATACCACGAATAACAAGTCTATCACCAACAGATAACTGTTCAGTAAATTTTGTGTTAACTCCAGTAAGTTCGTTAGAATCTGGAGTTGCAGTTACTGTACCAGCAATCTGGAATGTGGATGATCTTAAACCAACTGCGATTGTGTTTCCATCGTATTGGAAGAAGATACCATTCTGGTCATCAAACGCACCAGCACGAACAGTAGCACCTTTCCATTTGTAAAGAGCTACACTTGGTTGATCGCCAAATGAAGCAGATGTTGATCCTAATTCTTCAACAGCAATAACTGTAAACGTAATTTCATCAACAACAGAAGCAACTACATAATGATTATTATATCCAGAAGTATTTAATCCAAGTAGTTGAATTTGTGCTCCAACTTGTAGACCGTGATTTAAGTCATCTGTAACTACACTAATAATACTGCCTACTGCAGTTCCGTCTGCTTCTACTGACCTCAAATCATATGAAGGTGCAAACAAAGAACCACTGGTATACATGATACCTTTACCAGACTGGTATCTGATATACTTTTTAGATTGTCTAATCGACTGCGCTCCATGAGCAGGAGAACCTGTTCCTAATTGAACTCCACCATCAAATGGTCTATGAGAATAGAAACAATCTGTTCTCGGATAAACGTTTCCTGTAATACCGGAGGAAACATTACCTACAGTACGAGCAACGTAAATAATTTTATCTAATGCAGGAACTTCGTCAACAAAGAATGGTCCAGAAATTAAATTATGTCCTGTTCCGGATGAAGTAATTGATGAGATAACAGTATCTCCTGGTACTAAACCATGGTTAGAAGCAAACTCTACTTCAATTCTAGCAATAGCAGAATATGTAATTGTAGAAGTATTGCCAAGTAAATTGGTTAACGGAGCACTGATAGAAACTGCTGGGAAGAATTGTAATGCATCCGCACTTACCGGATTACCGGCAGAACTAATTTCAGTAACAGCACCATTAGCATCTGTAGATGTGATAGTAATGTCAAGATCGTTTGCTGGGGATACACCACCAATAGCATTACCAGTAATCTTAACTTGATATCCAACTTTGTATCCAACACCACCAGCAGAAATTTCTGGGGCATATGCTCCAGAAACAATTTTAGGAATAAACGTAGCGTTAAATGCAACGGGGTTTCCAATAATATTCAGGAAAGTTGCATCTCCATTCCATGCAGTTCCTGCAGAACTAATTGCAGTAATTGCTCCATTAGCATCAACTGATTGGATTGTAATTGTTAAATCATTACCAGAATCAACTCCACCAAGAGTTGAACCCAAAATAGTAACAGTATCGTTATTTGCAAATGCAGTTCCTGGATTTTGAACTGTTACTGTATATGCTGGGGTTGTTGTAGTAGATTCGTTTGGAGTAATATTTTGAGTACTAAAAGTTTGAGTATCCAGTGTGTTACCACCAGCATCTTCTGATAAAACACTACAATTAAATCCAACTCCAGGAGTTAATGAAGTAAGTAGTAATGTTCCACTGGTGCCACCAGTTTTAGCGATAACAGTGGTGCTGGTAGCGTTAACTAAACTTACTAAACCGTTTCTAACAGAAGTAACTGTATCTCCTGATACTGCAGTATATGTGTAGTCAGTAGTTCCATCAATTGTAATTTTAAAAGTATCGTCAACTTCGATAGTACCGCCAACAACAACTTCATCTTCTTGTGCTATTAATTGACCATTACCAGTTCTAACTACATTAAATAATGCATTAAATCCAATTCCTGTTGTACTATTCGGGGAAACATTTGTATATGTATTACTGGAATTAACTCCTCTACCTGATGTTTTAAAAGCAGTAATCTCTCCACTAGAACCGACAGAATCGACATGAATAGTTAAGTCATTTACTGGGGATGATCCACCTAAAGAATTGCCGTAAACTACAAAATCTTCTCCTGCAGTAAAATTAGTGCCAGCTCTTCCTAAATGAGCGGATGCAGTACCACTATGAGAAATAGCAGTAATTGCTCCATTAGCATCAACTGTTGAAATAGTAATTGTTAAATCATTAGTAGGAGAAGTACCATTTAATTCTGTGCCAGGAATTACAATAGTTTCAGTAGCAGTATATCCATTACCAGACGCTGATACAAAAACATTTGAATAAGAAGGTGAAGAACCACCTGTCCTCTCTACATTAAAATTAGCAGATGTTCCAGTACCGCTATAGGTAAAAGATGATGGACCAATATTGTTATAAAAATTTGAAGTGTTGATAATTACTGTAGAATAAGAACCTTTTGTTCTAGTAATATCAAATCCAGCACCAGATCCAAGTCCAAAGTTTACTGAAGTGCCTATTGTTGGGTTGGAATTAATACTGTTACCAGTTTTTGAAATAGTATAAGGTGATGATAAAATAACAGTATTACCTTCAATATTGGTAACGTAAATAGTAGTTCCACTACCATTATCTAAAGCGGCACCAATTTCAATATTTGAAGTATCGTTAAAAACAATTTCTGATACTGGAGCAGTAAATGATGTAGTAATGTTTAGAGTAGCATCTACATCAATAACACCAGTAACTTGAGTTCCGCTTGAAACACCAACACCAGAAATAGGAGCACCTACTGGAGGTAAAGTAGATGTAGTTTGAACACCAAGTCTTGTAGAGAGATTGGGGGTTTGACCTCTTGTGGCAAAAGTACCACTAGCACCAGCACTACTTACTGAAAATGTTGGTGAGGTTCCAATTGCAGCACCGGTATAGAAACCAGCTTCCTTCAGCACAGTAAATGTACTTTTCAAAGGAGTTGCTGCTGATGTACCTACCTTTGCTTTTGCGTAGTATGTAAATTGTGTTGTAGTTGGAGCAGAGTCTACAATAAAAGATCCTTCCGCTTTCGAGAAACCACTTACAGCATCATCAAGACCTTTAATTGAAATTGGAGATCCAACACTTAATTGGTGATCTAATGCGGTATCTACTGTAATTAGAGACGGACCAATACCACCAGAACTTTGTGAAGCATCTGTAACGATAGTATCAATAGCAATATCAGATCCAGGAACTTCGTAGATAGAAGGATAACCTCTTAAAAGGTCAATAGATTGCCATTTGGTTGGTTGGATTCCATACTCAAAGTCAGCATCAAGCATCGATTGAGGTTCTGCGAACCTCATACGTTCGATGGCATCAGTACCAAAGTCGTATGGTCTAGTTCTTTGTTCTTCTGCTTCGACAAAAATTTGAATCTTATCAGTAATAGTATGACTAGTTGTGTCATACAAGAATGTAATAGTGGTTACACCATTAGATAATGTATTACTGTAAGGAAAATCAGGATCAGATCCATCCGTAGTGGAAGTAAATGTAGTGCTGATCGGTAATGTCGGGTCACTAAAATTGTATAAGAATACATTTTTAGTGGAGTTAGTGATCAACAGAATTTGATCTACTTCTACCTTGTCAAGAATCTTTAGCGTACCTGCACCAGCAATTCCTGGGGAGAATACATAATCTCTAATTTGTCTTTTTGCCATTTATAAACTCCGTATTATCCTAGTGCGATAGAGAATGCTACAACCTTACTATCAACGTACTTGCGATTTGCAGCGTCCGTTGCGGCAGCAGGATCTGCCAGATTCGTTACTTTATTATTTAGAAGATTCAGATCAGAAGATACTCCACTGACTGAAAGATTACCAGTAACTGAAAGATTGCCGGTAGATGATTCAGCAACAATCTTGTTAGTTCCTACAGTAATATCTCCAGATGTAGTTAATGTATTTGAACTTAATGCTCCAGAAGTAACAACGTTACCTGTCTCTGGCAGGATTGTAATTGTACTTTGATCTGATGAATTTTTTGAAGTAATTGTTCCGTAAGTAGTTAAAGTTGCTGGAACAGCAAGAGATCCTAAAGTACTGTTACCTGATAAAGTTGAAGTTCCTGATACAGAAAGGTTTGCGTTGCCAATGATGTTACCACCAGCGGTTACTTTACCTCCAGTAATTAACTCTCCAGCAACACTAAAGTCTGTACTAATTACAGAGTAATTAAATTTTGCATAGACTGAAAATGATACATCAGGATTGTCAGACCAAGCAACAATAGATTGACCTCCTCTTACTTTAATATTTGTTCTTTGATAAGAAGACCTAGGAACAATATCGGTGTGGTATTCAATATATTCATCTTGGGTAATAGCAGTACCAGCACCCTCATCACTGATTGCTAATCGGAATCTTCCATTTGATGGACCTTGATTAGCAACAAATATACTTAATAAAGCTTCTTCATTGGTAGGGACAGTATACAAAACAGTATTCTGTCTTGGGGATAGTTTTGCCGCTGCTACAAAACCAGTATCAGTAGGATCATCCTGGACTTGACCGTGGATAATAAAGTTAGTATTTACACAATCAGACCACACAACTAATGATTGATCGTTACCATAATAAATGGTGTCACTCTCATAACTTTGCCCTTCGGCAATTACTTGGTCGTATAAAATATAATTTTCAGGATTAAAATCAGTGATGCCACCCGAAGACACACCGATTCTTACTCTAATAGGATAACTATCTCTATGAGTAACGACGATTTTTCCTTCTACTACTGCACCCGATGGTGCAGTATGAAGAACTTCTCTTGTTTTTAACGCCGGAACAAGAGACGCTAAATAACCAAAAGTTGGATTAGACATCTTGTTGTCGCTTTAGTCCTTTTATGTTATACTTATTTATACTGGTGTAGATATCATGAAGTTGATTACAGGATGTCATGGATTTATTGGGAAAAGATTTGTTGAAAAACATAAACAGTTTATTGGTATCGAAGACCACAACGCCTGGCCAATGCTTGAGTTCTTTAAACATTGGGATGATATTGACGAAATTATTCATATGGGAGCAATCTCATCCACAACATGTACCGATGAAGATGCACTTACATCTTTTAATGTAAAATTTTCTATTAAATTGTTTGAGATTGCTATCGAACATGGCATACCAGTCAAGTACGCTTCATCCGCTTCTGTGTATGGTAACAAGAATGATGGTAGTATGGATCCTCTTAACCTGTATGCAAAGTCAAAGGTTGCTGTAGATCTTTGGGTGTCTGAAAATATTGATAGGTTTGAACTTATTCAAGGATTTAGATTCTTCAATGTATATGGACCAGGAGAAGAACACAAAGGCAATCAGCGCAGTCCAGTTAGTAAGTTTAAAGAACAGGCAGTAAAGAATGGAGTGATTGAAATTTTTGAAGGATCTGAAAATTGTTTGAGAGACTTTGTTTACGTAGATGATATCATCGACATTGTTGATAACAA
>CEOP01016562.1_pt1 | contig 11842 bp, 12 predicted proteins | sample 361301 | NCBI WGS metagenome assembly CEOP01 (sample SAMEA2619548, study PRJEB7988) | marine metagenome | biome: marine biome (ENVO:00000447); feature: deep chlorophyll maximum layer (ENVO:xxxxxxxx); material: "saline water (ENVO:00002010), including plankton (ENVO:xxxxxxxx)" | depth 55 m
AAATCAAACTTCAATCTACCTTTGACTGGATGCTGTATCCATACAAAGTTCTCAATAAAATATTGAGGATCTTGTGTACACTTAACGATCTCTTCAATTTGTTGTTGATTGAATTTCTCACGTTTGTACGGGGTTTTGATTAAGTTTGTATCTACACTCATTATAGTAGTACTTATGTGAAGTCTGGGCCGCTTCTTTTTAGTTGATTTCGAGCTTTCCAAGTCTTTGTGCGTTGATTCATTACGTCGTCGATTTTTTTATTTTGTCTTTTCCTGTCTTCCGGATCCCATTGCGTAGGGGGATCTATTAGCTCATTTTGGCTAATAACGGGGATCTTAGGATTGCCGGTGGGTACTTGTGTGTTTTTCCATTTGCCTGTGGGATTATCTTTCCAATACATATCATCAGCCCAGCGAGCGGTGTTAACTTTGTCGTCAGATTGTTTCCTTAGGTATGCAGTGGTGTCTGGAGTACCGTCTGGTTTTACAAATCCAGCGGCTTTAGCCTTCCAGCCTAGCTTCTTCAATCTCCAAGGCATTTCTCGGATATCTCGGTTCATTTCTCTTTCTGTCCTTTTTAAACTATGTGGAGTTGGAAAACCATCGTCATCATAGTCTCTAGGTGTTGGCTCTTCTGGATCGCCCGGATCTTCAAATAATTCAAAGATTCTCATTTAAAGACCTGCGTTTCTTTTAAGTATTGCTAATTCTACATCAGCTGGCGAAGTGTCATTACAACTTGGTCCACAGTTACAACTTGATGTACAAGCACCATCACATGAACAACTAGATCCACAACCACATGCACTCTCAGTTACTGATTCCATTGCGTTACCGCCTTCTAAATGTGCTACGCCATCATCTTGCATACCTTGTTCACTGAATGAAAGTTCCATACCAACTATTTCACTCATTTCTTTTTCAAATCCACTGTCTGTGTAAACTGTCCAAGGACCATCGTGCATAACATATAGGCTTACATAACCTTCTTCGTCTTTTTCAAATTTATAGTCTGTAACAGTAACAGTTTTTGGATTAGGTTCATCTCTATCCCAAATACTGTCGCCAGCTAGTTCTATTTCTATTGGAAATTTTGGTTTGCTAGGATCTTCGGTCATACCAAGTTTTTGTTTTACTGCTTCTACTTCAACACTACCCATTGCATCATAGTGTGCATCTTCCAATGCACCATACAAGTTATCAAATGCTTCTTGTATAGCACCAAAGTCTTGACTACCGCCAACATCAACTACTGCTTTGGCAAGACCGCCTTCATCACGGAAAACTTTTTGCAATCGATTGATTTGATCCATTGCACCATTAAACGTTTTATCTACTCTCATTTCCTGTGATGTTGGCATTATCTTTTCCTTACTTAATTAAGCCTTGTTCTTTTGCTCTCTTTTCGTACGCCGCAATTTGTTCATCGGTATAACCAGCAAGTTTAGCAAGTCTCTTGGCTTGTGCAACAGTCATTCCATTAGGTAATTTTTGATCTCCTGAACTGTCAGGTGCTTTTGGAGCCGTTGGACTATCTGCTTTTGGAGCCGATGTGTTTGTATCTGAAGCATCTGGCTTAGGTCCTAGTCCAGGAGTTCTTCCTTTAGCGGCTTCTCTAGCCGCATCTGCATCATCACCGCCAATAACATCGCCTGTTTTCGTATCGATAACAACACCTGAGTTTGGATCAACTTCTAGTGTTGTTGGAATTCCGCCAACTGTACCTGATACTATTGTACCTAGTTGATCTCTTGGCAATCCATCTCTATCAGCATACTCTTCAGCATCTTTTCTCATTTGTGGTGTAATCACAGGTGCTTTGGGTTTTTCTGCTGTAGGTGCCTCTGGTCCTCCACCTGGTTGTGGCATTGGAGGATCTTGAATTGGTTTATTTGGACCACCGGTTGGATTTTCCGGAGGTGTTGGCTTTGGTCCTGGGACTGGCTCACCTGGTGGTGTAGGTTGTGGTCCAATTGGATCTGGTGGTCTTGTTCCTGCGGGTGGATCTGCTGGTGTAGGTTGTGGTCCAATTGGATCTGGTGGTCTTGTTCCTGAAGCAGGAGGTGTAGGTGTAGGACCTATTGGATCTGGTGGTCTTGTTCCTGCGGGTGGATCTGCTGGTCCGCCAGGTTCTCCCATGCCTCCCATTGGATCTTCGCCTTCGTCTCCTGGTGCGCCGCCAAATGGATCAAATATTGGATCTTCGCCTTCATCTCCTGGTGCGCCGCCAAATGGATCAAACGCCGGATTCTTTGGTTTTTCCATTATGGTTGATTCAGTTAATCCTGATAGTTTACGCATTCTATTCATATCTGCATGAAGCTGTTCTACTGCTTCTACTTGATATGTTTTACCGTCTACTTTAAACTCTTTTTTACCAGCTTTTTTAGCGTTTGCTAATGCGCCAGTGAATTCATTTCCTTCATTTGGTTCTTCATTCATAGTTGATTCCTTTGGGTTTGGATCGATAATATTGCCATTTTCATCGCGTTGCGAGACGTAAGTACTATTTAAAGTATCTGCTCTATCGTTGTATAGTTTATCAAAACCGACTTTATTTGTACGATCACGCCTGTCTTGTTCACGCTTCATTTGTGCTTTAAGTACATCTCTAGGAGGAGTAAGTCCATATTTTTGAAACATCTCTTCTCTCTCTTTTGAAGTCTGTATATTTCTTCCCAACGCATCCAACTTCAAATCCCAATTAGGATCTTTTGGATCTGCTGGTGAATCACCATCTACATCTTTTGGATCAATCTTTGTGTCGATTGGATCCTTAGGTTCTTCTGCTTTTCCTGGTTCTTCAATGTACCAGCCTTCGTCCGGATCTCCGATCTTTGGTTTTGGTGGTTCTTCTGGTCCGCCGCCTGGTGTTGGTGGTTTAGGACCTGGTTCCGGTTTTGGCTCTGGAATTGGTTCACCTGGTGGATCTTTTGGCTCCGGACCTGGAAACGGAGTTGGGTCATTTGGTGGACCTGGAAACGGAGTTGGGTCATTTGGTGGACCTGGCTCTGGCCTTGGATCTGGAAACGGAGTTGGGTCATCCGGATAATCCGGTAGATCCGGCATTGGAGAAGGCCTTGGTGGTAGATCTGGATAATCTGGTAGATCCGGCATTGGAGAAGGCCTTGGTGGTAGATCCGGCATTGGGTCATCTGGTAGATCCGGCATTGGAGAAGGCCTTGGTGGAAGTTTTACTCCTGGAGGAAGTCCAATGTCTCTGCCAATGCCAATTGGCATTAAATCGATATTAGCCTTCCTAGGCGCTTCGTCTAGCTTATAATTAAAATACGCTTCACTAATATCTTCTACTTTATGATCTTCGTAAACTTTTGTTTCGTCTACATTTACTGGCATGCCATTTGCACCCAAATAACGTCTAAGGCTTAGGTCAGCAGGACTACCTAGTGTACCTTTATATTCTTCTGGTTCACCAGCATATTCGTCGCCGCTGTTAGCAAATCCTTCTTCTTCAATTGGAGCATCTCCAACTAATTGATTTAACTGTTCAGGACTAACCAAAGCAATCATTGCTTTCATATTGTCTCTGCCATCAAATGGCGTTTCAGCTACTTGCTGTTCTACTTCTTGTGGTTCAACCGCAGGTGTATCGTTTTTTTGAAGTCCTGCTAGTTTGATTAAGTCTTCTAAATTCATGTCGTTACACCTTATATTCTTTATTATGTTCGCCTTTAGGCTGACTTTTAACAAATTTGTCTACAAACTCATTACCGTAATGCTCACTGTGATCTACTTTTTCGGAATCGCTATAGTCTGCATCAGCTAATACACTTTTAGGTTCTTCGTCTTTTGTTTCTTCTTCAACGTCCCAAAGCTCTTTAGCTTCTAACATATTATTAACAATCATACTACCTAAACTACAACCACAAATTCCTGCAATCTCTTCTTGCAAGCTATTTGGTGTTGCTGGAAGTTTTGTTTTAATGTCGTACATGTATACTTCTTGTGCGCCTTTATCTTCAAAACCTCTAGGTGTGTGCATTATTGTTTTCTTAGGTGAGCTCATGCTCTCCATATTATATTTGGCCATATGTGATTCAATACGGTCCATGTGCTCATCTGAAATCTCGTTAAGACTACGAAGTCTGAACTCATAGGTTTTTTCAGATTCAGCTAGATATTGTGTCAAACTTTTCATCGCGATTTCCTTCGTTATAGTTATTTATCAGGCTTACCCATTTTTTGTATTACTGCATTAATTAGACTATTGCGGTCTTCAAACTCTTCTGCTTCACCTTGAATAGTATCATCTTTACCATTTGCTTTTGCTTCTTGTGCATCAAACTTAGCTTTTTGTAGTTGTAGTTGAACCATTTTTAGTTTTTTATCCATTTTTGCTGTTTTAGCAGTAATAGCATTGGTCATCATCTTGCTTGCTGTGTCAAACACAGCCGCGGCATGTCTATCTTCAACATTTTGACCAAGGTCCATAAGGTCCTGAAAGGCATGCATGGCTTTATCAGCATACTTGTCCATATCAGCATCTAATTGTTCTAAGTCTCTTACCATTGGTAATGCGGCATCAATTTTATCTGCTACATCTAATTGTTGTTGTAATTGTGCAATATCTAAACCAGTATCTTCCTGTTTAATAGGCTCGTCGACTTTTTCTCCATTCATTGGAGGTAAATCAAAAACGTCTTCAATTTTACTACTCATTGTTTATCCTCATGCTCTGTCAATGCCCCAGAAAAAGTTAACTGGGTTGCTTATTATAGATGCGGCAACACCAGTAATTGCACTACCTCCACTGTTAGTATATGTAGCGATCGCACTTGGACTATAGTTACTGTTGATTAGTCTATCATTTCCATCGAGGTTTCGAGAAAGAACTACCCCGGCACTATTGCCTGATAAACCTCCTAGTAATTTGATCACCGCAGTATCTCCAGGATTTAGTGTGGCACCACTAGCGCCTGCTTGACCGTACTGTAGTTCAAAACCACTGCCGCCGCCAGATAGTGTTGTCCATGCAAAATCACTACCGTCCCAACTTAGTACTTGTCCTGTTGTAGCACTACTACGATTTATATGTGTATTTACCGATGCATCAAATGTTGCAGTAGTTTGATAACCAGCTGTACTGTGATCACCCCATCCATAAGCTGTATTCCAATTTCCAACAAACGTATCAGTGATAATATTTGTACCCATATCAATGTTATTACCATTGACATCTAAGTTTCCGCCAAGTTGTGGACTAGTATCTTCTACAAGATTTTCCATTCCTTGTAGTTCTGATCCATCTTGTATAGCTGTCCAAGCACCATTTTTATATACATTGAGTACATTTGTTGTTGTGTTATAAATCATATCTCCGTTTGCAGGATTATTAAGTGCATTTCTTTCAGTTGTTGTTACATTTGCAAAACGCAAGCTAACATCTTGTATTGTAACTTTTCCATTATTAGACCATAATACTGTCATCTTCTTTTCCTTTTCTTAGGTTGGTTAAACAACTCATGTTCTGTTAGTACTCTAAATCCCACTCCTTGTCTATCGCAAAATACTTTTGCCGCTTGCCACTTTGCTTCATTTACAATAGCCGCCGCTTTTTGCATCGGGCTCTTTGCATGACGTAGTGTTTGTCCGGCTGGTTTAATTTCGATCATCTCTGCTTTACGCTGTTTATCTTTATCTTCATACACAATAAAAAAATCTGGCACATAATGTGTATTTTTGCCAGTTGCTGGATTTCTATAAGGTATTTTATGTGCTTCACTAGCCCATGCTAGTATATTTGGATGACTGTCTAATAAACGCATAAATTTTAATTCCCAACCGCTTCGATACTTTGGTCTGTGCTTGCCCACATATTTACTACGATTTATAACTTCGTATATACCTTGTTGAAAATTATTTGCCATTCTAGTAATATTTATTACTGACTACAATGCGGATAATTCTTCTGGTGTTAGCTTAATTACGAACTCTTCACCATCAATATTTCTAATTACTTCATCTGCGGCAAGTACACCGCCTCTATAAATTCGTTGTCCAACTGGTTGATTTACCTGCTGTGCTGGTCTATTAGATACTGTAGCCGCAATAGATGATTGTACATTTTGTTGTCCTGCTATTCTTCCGTTAACATCACTTGATTGTAAGTTTCCAATATTTGCATGTTCTGGCTGAAACGATACATTATACATTAGCGGAGAACTTCCACCCATATCTAATGTATCCGACTGTACATTTAATATCATATTGTTATATAAATTTGTAATTCTACCGCCTTGAGCTGTATCTGTATTGAATATTCTTATTTCTTCAAAAAAGAATCTAGCATCTGGTGCTATACTTTTAGCACCAAAAGGATGAGAGTCGCCAACTCCAAACTTTGTGCCTAACATATTATACCCACTAAAGTTTGCAGGATCTAAGTCATGAGCACCAGTTTCTTCATGTCCAAAATAATGTCCTGCATATGCTTTCATTAGTGTTGAAAATTGATTATCTTTTGTATCATAAAAACTTATACTACAAGTACCAATAGTCATCCTAGTAGGAATATGTCTCATACGATTATACTGATTAAGTGTTTGCATACCGTAATCAAAATCTGGCATGCTAGCTGACATTACTCTATCAAACGTAAACGTTCTTCCAAAACTATCATCTTCCATAAACACATTTGAATTAAGTACAAATTCAAGTTTAAATTGGTACTTCATTCGTGGTGCTTTGACCATGACTGGATCGTCTACACCAAATTTTTCCGCGGCTGGATTATAAAAGCCGGTATTACTTGTTAATCCCATGGGCTACCCCTTAACCAGCGGTGCCGGCGCCTGTTGCGTTACTTAGTGTCTGATCTTGTGTTACGCCTGTTAGTGTTGCATTACCTGCCGCATCAAAGATTTCACAATTATCATATCTAACTGTTACAGATACTTGCACTTGTTCACTACTTGCATAAGCCATATCGCCATATTGAATATTTTGAATATAAGCTCCGGCTAATTCAAATTTATCTAATATACCCGGTGTTGGGCTTGCACCATCTAATGTTTCCACTAGCATTTGAAACTTGTAAGCACTACCTGATCTCGGTGAGCTTTGGTTTGCATGATCAACTTGTCTATTAAGTTGTCCGTTTAATTCTCTTATTACTATACTATCAACGTCATCTCTAAGTACGATTGTAATTGGTTCCCAAGTATGTTTACCTGCTAGAAATATTCTACTGTTGTACATATCCAACGGTATTTCATCATGTGTAAGACTTGGTCTACTTACACTAATTACACTTCTAGTAGGAGTCGCTGTAAATCCCTCTCCAATAAACGTTGCTCTAAAACGATATTGTAGTTTGGGCATAATAGTTGTGGTGTTACCTGTATTGTCTGGTACACCTAATGTTGTTATAACTGCCATTTGAATCTCCTCGTTATACCGGCTGTTAGTATTTATTAAAAAACGCCAAAAAAAATGGACAGCCGAAGCCGTCCATTAAGTATTCTGTTAATTTTTTTAGTTAGTAGTTGATAATGTGCCTGTATTCACCAATCTAATCGGAACATAAATGAATTCTGCCGCTTTTGAAGGTTCAATAGCTACATCTACATAAAATTCGTTACGATCAATTCTTGCTGGTGTATTGTTTGTTTCATCACAAACTACTGCGAAGTCATTGAGACCTCTTCTACTAAGGATGTCTGATAAGAATCTTTCAAACACTATTTTAGCTCTTGCTCTTGTTTGTGCATCATTGATTTCAAACAAGAACGGACGAGCAATATCGTCAAATCTTTCTCTGAGATAAGCAACTAGTCTTGCAACATTAACTCTATCTAAACTACTCGCTGTAGCATGTAGTGTTTTCTGTCCAAATACTATTGTTCCTTGTCCTGGGAAGGTTGCGATTGGATTCAATTTATCAGTATACATAGCATCACGTTGACCTTGTGTTAAACTGATTGCTTTGAATTCACCTTCTGTAGTGATATGTCCTACTGCACTTGCATTTTGTACAACGCCTCTAGTAGTTCCTGCTGGAGCAAACCATTGGAAACTAATATTGTCGTTATATGCAAATGTGTACAGTGCCATATGACTTGGAGGAACAGCTACAGTGTTGCCTTCTACTGGCTCTGTAGTGTTTCCGCTTGGATAGTAAACTGCACTGTATGTGTTCTTAGTTACTAGTCCATCTTCTCCATTTTCAGTTGCATTTCCACTGTTTTTAGTCCAGTTAACAACGTCAGTTGGATTTTTACGCATTGGCGAGTCAATAATAATAAATGCTGTTTCTCCTCTATCACTATTAAGTGTTACCATTTCGTCTACTAGTTCTGGATAGTTTGGAGCCGCTAACAAGCTGTACTTGTATTGTGGATCTCTAAGATCTGTGCCTGCCGCTACTGCCTGCATTGCAGTTGCAATAACACCACGTTGAGCATATCTACCAAAACGTCCGCTACCATCTGCATGATTGCTTACGCCATTTCTCCATGCTGTTCCATTCCATTTACGCACTGTATTTTTACTTTGCGCCATGTTAACAGCTACCATTCCATTTGGATAAACTGCTGGATTTGGACCGCCACTAATAACTGTAGCATTACCACCGTTAGTTGCATCTGCGGCTGTGTCTGTAATATCTGCAAACAATACGCCTGTTGTAGTTGTTTGATCTGTATTATCATGTGAAATCCATGCCGCACCGTTGTAAACTTTAATATGTGGATAAGCACGTTCGTTAGTTTGGTTCTCAGCCGCTAACGATGTGTCAACCCAAATATCACCACTAGCTGGTCCTACAGGAGCAGTTGAGCTATAAGTTGCTGACTTCGGTAAAAATGCACCTGCTGTAACTACATACAAGTCTAAACTATTAATTGTATTATCAAACCAATATGTACCTGTAGCTAATGTGCCAGTTGGAGTTGCAGATTGTGCTAATACTGTAGTTGCTGTTAAATCACCAACTGCGCCACCTGTTGTAATTTCTCTAATTATAATAGTAGCTTTTGTATTTGCTTGTTGATCTAATAGGTAGTTGCCTACTGTAGCTGTGCTGGTTGTTAATGCAGATGTACTTGAACCATCTTGTGATACAAAGTCTGTAATTGCACCTGCGCCGTCAGCTTGTGTAGTACTAATACCTTGTACTGTAGCCGCTGTAAATGATGTACCATTATGTGTACTCAATGATAAAGCTAAACCGTTACCTGGTCTTGTAGTTTTAACCCAAACGTCACCAGCACCTGGTGTACTTGGAGCACTGAAGTGTTCATCATAAGTTACAGTTTCGCCACTGCTTAGGTTACCGTCACTATCTAGTATTTCCCATGCACCACCTACGCCATAAAAGTATTCAATACTCATCTGACGTGCGGCACTAACTGATGCTTCGTTATCAACATGTACTACAACTAGGAATGTTCCATTTGTTGTGGCACTTGCGGCTGTAGCTGGTGTATGTACATCACCTACAACATCTGTACCATCGTCTACGTTAATTTCAACTGCTGGTATTTTGTTTTCCCATTTACTAGTTACAGTATTCCATTGGTGAATACCATATGAACTAGCGTCTGTGTCTAACCATAATGTACCAGCAGTACTATAAACTGCTGTTGGTGCAGTTGTGCTTGCTTCTAATTGTCCTAAATTAAGGTCTGCTCTAACAATAAATGCTTGATTACCTTGTCCTAAATAACTGTACGCCGCCATCAAACCATATTCGCTGGTTTCACTGCCTTGTACAACTGTTGCTCCATTTTTAGTGAACGTTGGATTACCAAAAAACTGTGTCAACTCTCTTTGGCTAGTAACTTTCACTACTTTGCCTGCATTTGCTGATTTAGTAAATTTAGCTTTACCGTCTGCTTCACTACCAGTTGGATCTGATTTGTCTTGTTGTGTTGCAACTAATAGTAGTGGTACTGTGCCAGCGCCTGGGGCACCATATGCACTCTCATCTACTACAGTAACTTCAACACCTGCTGATACTAATGTTGCCATAATATTCGCTCCTCTAAGTAAGTAATTCGCTAGTAGTATTTACCAGGACCACTATATATCTAGGGGGTTATGGAGGTTAACCTAGTACTTAATGATTTCTTTAACTTTTGTAAGTAAATCTTCTAATGTACTATCATTATAGATAATATGATTAAATTTTTCATCTGGGAGTATCCATGCCCATTCGCTTGGGTGTACATCTTCTGGTTTAACATTGTTATCTCTACAATCCATAAACCATGTAGGCAAATCTCCACGTCTTGCTTGCCAAACTTGTCCGCCAATTTCTTGTATCATTTGCATTTCATTAGGAAAACGTACATCAGGTATTACCCAATTATTATCTGGATTATCTATTAAACGTTGTTTAACAAGACTTACCCATATGCTGTCATCAAATCCATTACGCATACAATCTGTACCAAATAATTGTAATACTAATCTGGGTGTAACAAGTTGACCAGTTTCTTTAGTCCAAAACGTGTCTTCTTTTTCTCGCCAAATTCTACTGCGGTCGGTATCACCTTCTAATAAATCTCTATCCCATCCAAACACAGTTGCTACACCATCTTTAAGTTTGTCAGCAAAACTAAGTTTTTCGAAGTTATGATTTTCTACTAAAATATCGGCAACGGTTCCTTTACCACTGCCGATTAAACCGCATATACCAATTATCATACGCTACTCCGTAAATTGTTATTTTTTACAGTTTAGCGTAAATTTTAAGAAAAGTCAACCAATAATAACGCCGAGGCCCATTTGACCTTCAGCATAGTATTTGAGATCATCTTCTAATTTGTCCATTGACATTTGTGCATCGTTACGCAATGCATCAGCATTAAGACTAGTACCACCTTGAGGACCTGCAATAGTATTAAACTTTCCTCTAGCTTCAGCTAACATTAATTTAGCATGTGCTAGTGCAAATTCTTTTAACCAAGGACCGCTATAAGGATCTAATAATAACTCTTCATCACTACGCTGTTTATAAACATGCAAGTAATAAGTGTCTTTTGATTTAATTTTTCTTTGAAGAAACAATTTCTTAGTAACAGTATTCCAGGTAAACATAATTTGTTCTCCAAACAATTTACCCAATGTTTCTCTGTGTTGACTAAGAGCATCGAATGTAGCCATGCCGCCTGCTCTGCCACTGTGTAATAGATAGCTATTTAGATATGCACTTTCAAATGGTTCAATATCAGCACCATTACCGGTTAATGTTCCGCTACTACGACGATAGATATCATATACGTCGACTATACTATTATCTAATGTGTAGTCACTAGTATCTACTGCTACCTCTAGTGGAACAAATGTTTCTTCAACTGAATTTTCACTACGTTGTCTATATTTTTCAAAACTTTTATCAATAGAAAGAGCATAGTGTTCGGGGTCAAGTTCTACGTCGACCATCTGACCACCTAATCGTAGTTCAATCTCTTTTGTTAAATCATCTCTCTGTGCCATACTAATATTTATCCGTTATAATAATCCGCAGTGTACTTGAGCAGTTGTTTAATTTCTTTACTGTTTGGTTCGAAAACAGTTCTATACCTAGCATAACTAGGCAAATCATTTTTATATGCTTCTGGGTTTCGTAATACTTGTTCTGGATTATCAGTATCTTTTATTTCGCTAGCAAGGTCACTGCCGTATGCCATAAGTTCATGTGGATCACGCAAATATTCACGCATCCAATCTTTAGGATCTCCGGTTTTATTTGCCAACTCGGTACCTTTTTGATGACCACTTTTCATTTTGTTAACTCTATCCAAACCAATCTTAGTATACTGATTCCAATGGATAGTTTCGTGTGCAAGCATACGCATTACAATTTGTTTGAAAGTTTT
>CEOP01077493.1_pt1 | contig 11797 bp, 12 predicted proteins | sample 361301 | NCBI WGS metagenome assembly CEOP01 (sample SAMEA2619548, study PRJEB7988) | marine metagenome | biome: marine biome (ENVO:00000447); feature: deep chlorophyll maximum layer (ENVO:xxxxxxxx); material: "saline water (ENVO:00002010), including plankton (ENVO:xxxxxxxx)" | depth 55 m
TCAATTAAAATTTTTCCTATAATTACGCTCACTATATAAATAGCAGGTTGAGTAAATTTTGTTTCTTTTAATTTATCATCAGGACCGTTAAAAACTATATTTTTTATATCACATGCCATAATATCATTTGCAAGATCAAAATATTTTTTCCCGATATCTGTATGTTTATAAAGATCATAACCCATAGAAACTTTTTGGGAACCTTGACCGGGAAATAAAAAAGCAGTTAACAATATTATTTCCCCCAACGTATTAGCATACTTCCCCAAGTGAATCCAGCACCAAAAGCAGCAAGTAAAATAAGGCTACCTTTATTAATTCTTCCTGATTCAACCGCTTCATCTAAACAAATTGGAATAGTGCCTGCTGTAGTATTTCCATATCGATTTATATTAATATATACCTGATCATCAATAAAACCACATCTCTTGGCAGCGCTATCTATGATACGCTTATTTGCCTGATGAGGTACATATAGATCAATTGAGCTACTTTTTATGTTATTTTTAATTAGAATCTCTTCGCTTATATCTGCCATACCCTTTACAGCATATTTAAACACAACTTTTCCATCTTGTCTAATGTAATGTAGGTTTTGATCAACAGTGTCATGGGAGGCGGGGTGTAGGCTACCGCCACCAGAAATTTTTAAATAATCAGCTCCAGAGCCATCCGTTCGCAAAATAGAGTCAATAATACCATTTTCTTCATTTTCAGCAGGTTCAAGCATTATTCCACCGCCACCATCTCCAAATAAAACGCAGGTATTGCGATCCGTATAATCTAATACAGCGCTCATAGTATCTACGCCAATCACCATTACTTTTTTATATTTTCCTGATTCAACGAGTCTAGTTCCAGTATCTAAAGCATAAATAAATCCCGTACAAGCCCCAGAGAGATCAAAGCCCCAAGCATTATTTGCTCCAATTCTATTTTGCACAAGGGATGCAGTTGCTGGAGTGGGCATGTCAGGTGTCACTGTTGCGATAATAATTACTTCTACTTCATTTGGGTCTGTATTGGATTGTTCTAAAAGCCCTTTAGCAATATGTGTGCACATATCTGAAGTTGTTTCACCTTCACTCACTACTCTTCGCTCAGCAATGCCAGTTCTAGATTGAATCCATTCATCTGAGGTGTCTACCATTTTTTCTAGATCATGATTAGTCATAATTTGCTTTGGTAAATAACGATAAGTAGCTGAAACTGCGGCTCTCAATTTGACCCTACCATATGTTCTTGTATTCCATTTTGAATATCCCCAAGAAGATTTTCTGATATACATTTTTGCGCAGCAATTAGTGAATTCTTTACTGCTTTAGGCGAAGAGGTGCCATGTGAAACAATAATAACACCATTAACCCCAAGCAATGGTACACCACCAAATTCTTCATAATCATATAATTTTTTTAGGTTTGAAAATACTGGTTCTAATATTCGTGCAGTCATTTGGTAATATTTCTTATGCGTAATTTGTCTATTTAATTGTTTAATAAATATATTTACCCAGCTCTCTGCAAATTTTAGAATTGTATTTCCAACAAACCCATCGCAAACCAATACATCTGCCTTAGAATCCAATAAATGTCTACCTTCAACATTTCCAATAAAATCATCCCGAAGCTCTTTTTTTATTAATTTGTGTGCTTCTTGATATAAGTCACTTCCTTTACTTGGTTCGGTACCAATATTTACTAGTCCTATTTTTGGTTTGGTTTTTCCTTCTACATGATCAAAATATGTTGAGGCCATAATTGCAAATTGCAACATGTGTTCTGGGCGCGCATCAGGATTTGCTCCAACATCGCAAAGAATCTTTCCACCTTTAGGTGTTGGTATGTAAGCTGCTAAGGCAGGCCTATTAAGACCCTCAATACGACCAAGCGTGAGAAGAGAGGTAGCCATAATTGCACCTGTATGGCCTGCGCTAACAAATGCATCAGCAACACCATCTTTAACCAAGCTTATTCCTTGGACTATGGATGAATCTGGCTTGGACTTAATGGCTTTTGAAGCATGATCATGCATGCTTACTACTTGAGTAGTGTGATGAATTCGAATACCACTGGGGATAGATCTTCCGAGCTCTTGATATAAAATATTTTTATCTCCAACTAATATAACTTCTATATTAGAAGAAGAATTTTCTAAAAATTTTAAAGTACCTTTAACAGGGGAGAGGGGCGCGTAATCTCCTCCCATAGCATCTAAGGCAATTTTCATTAATAGAGCTTCTTAATCAGAAGCTGAAATAACAGGGCGTCCACGATAATAACCGCAATTTGGACATGCCCGATGTGGCATCTTTTTCTGCGTACATTGCGGACAGCTCATTACAGCAACATGTCCAGCCTTATAATGTGTCCTACGTTTACGACCTCGCGATCTTGATATTCTAGTCTTTGGAAGTGCCATTTAATTCTCCTATATATTGCATTAATCTATACTAATTCTTTCAAATTTTCCCAGCGATTATCAATTGTTTGTTTGCTATCACAATTACAAGATTTTTTATTCTGGTTCTTGCCACAGAATTGACAAATTCCTTTGCAATCCTCATTACAAATCTTTTTTATTGATTCAGTTGTTAAAATTTGGTCACGAATTATGGGGCCAATATCAATTAATTTATCTGATTTATCAAACCATAATGTATCGTCATTTTCTTTTTGAATTAGATCTCTATTATTTGTCAAAAGTATTTTGAATTGGGTTTTTTGTTTATCTTTGTACTCTAATAAACATCGGTCGCAATTTTCAATAAAAGAAAATGATAGATCTCCTTTTAATTGAAAGCCATGCCACTGTTTTTCTGATGAAAGGAGGCACTCTACTTTATTATCAGCAAAAGACAAAGAGTTGTCATCAAGTTTATTGCCATGAAGTTCAAAAAGTTTTTGAACGAATCCGGACTCAAGATTTTCCCAGGATAAATTCAATTCAATCATATTTTACGCTATTTAAATAATAATTATCTAATTGATCTAACGATTCTGAAAACATGTAGATATCATGGTTCGTTTAGTTGCTTTTTTCTTTATTATCAGAATCTTCATCCGCATCTTCATTAGCTAATACATCATCATTTTCATCCTCAATATCATCTTCATCATTTTTTTCTAGAATATTATCATTTTCAGTACGGTTTTTAAAAATAATAAACATTAATGTATGCCCAACAGAGAAGATAGACATTGTGTACGATACAGCTGAAGCCATAACTAGAAATAGAAAAATCACCATAATAAATGAGGCAACTTGTTCTGTTCCTGTCAGATTTACTGCGCTTGCAGGTAGAATAGATCCACAACTTAAACATCCAGTACTGCACACACTGCATATACTACAACTATTTCCTATGAGCGAACAAATAGCCTCTGGGTGGACAACTTGACTTGCCCAACCAACTATATTCATCAATTTTGTTCCCATAAACCAATCATGACCAAAAACACTATTAATTAAATCATAACCACCTATCCAAAAAAGGGAGAATATATAGCTTCCAATAATAATAAGGGGTAGCAATACAACATAATATGATAACATACGCCATGGTTGGCTCCAGGTAATAGAAAAATTGTGCCATACGGTTCCCATCGTATCCTCTTCATATGTTGCAACTATGGATGGGGTATAAATAAGAGAAACCAAGAAAACAATGCCAGTGTATATAGTAAATACAGATCCAAAAAAATATAATAGATATGGCAATACGAATAAGAACTCACCCAAATATGGAATTTTTCCAATTAATGCAAGCAGAGCAGCAATAAAAAATAGAAATACTAGTATTAATAAAAGAGAAATAGATGAATATATAATTGGATGCCAATGTCGTTTTACATAACTCCAAGCATCACTTCCAGAATAAAATTCATCTCCTTTTAATTGGCGATATGTAATACGCGAAACTGCAGTTGATCCTAAAGAAATGGCAAAAAACCAAAAAACAACACCGATCCAATATAGAACACAGGGTAGAAGAGATAATGATTCAATTGTCAATAGACAAGGGTACAATCCATAAAGTAACCAAGCATCAGAAAATGACATGCCATTTATCATGGCTCCCAAATAGTTTAAAGTCCAGTATACAAAGTAACCGAACAGATTCGCCTGGATAAATACAATAATTTTCTTTCCACTTAAGGCAAGTCTAGGTGCTCTAAAAACGTCCCGCACATCAAAGTACAGTTTCATTGGTTGCATGTTAGTCTCCTTGGTTTGTGAAACAATTATTCTTCAAATCGAACAAAATCAACCCAAACTTCCATAGTCATAGCATTAGCAATCACTTTTCCAACTGCAAGAGCAGTATCGCGATTATCATAGCTTCCGACCCGCACTCGGAACCATACTTCATCGGTATCGCGAAAGTATGCTTTTTGAATATATGCATCATATCCAGATTCAATAAGGTTTGCTGCAACTTTTTCTGCATCGTTTAAATTCTTTTTTGACGCCACCTGTATAGTGAAACGTGATTTATCATAAGGGATTACATAACGCGTACTTTTTTTCTTAACGGGAGGTTTTGTTGCGGTTGTTTGTGTTTTAACAGGAATTGGGGTAGAGGAAGCCTCCTTCTTTGTAGCTATCTCTAATGGTATTAATTCTTCTTCTTTATTTTCATCAATGCTAGCTTCATTATTATCTGTTTCATAGTACTCTAAACTATCTTCACTATCAAATTCATCATAATCGTATTCATCATCTTCCATATATGTATCTTCCGAATCATCATTTAGTTCTTCTTCATATTCTTCATCTAACCAATCTTCACTTTCATCGGATAATGATTCTTCCGATGCATCCGCAACCAACGGTTCTATGGAATCTACTGTGTATGTAAACTTTTGTGTTTCTAGTTCATCTCCATACTGAAATACTTCTAGTTCAAATTGGAATTTTCCTGGTGCGTCAGGAGTAAAAGACATTTCTGATTTATCTTCATTGAATTCTAGATCTCTCATGGAAAGCTTACTTGCATCAGGTTGACCTGTTATTCTCCAGAATAAATCAATAGATTCTGTTTCTTCAGGAAGTTCCCCTTGAACAACAGTAACGTCACCAACAGACCCTTCGCCCTTGGTTCCTCCACAGTTCACTAGTAAAAATGAACCAAAAATTAAAATTAGTAATACACGTGATTTCATAAATGTTTTATTAATTTCCCCTAAGTTCACCATCTGAGAAGAAAAAGGCAATCTCTTTTTGTGCATTTTCATTTGAGTCAGATCCATGGACTGCATTTAATCCTACACTTGTTGCGAAGTCTTTTCGTATAGTTCCTTCTTGTGCTTCATCGGGATTTGTTGCCCCAATAGTGTTTCTCCATTCTTCAACAGCGTTTTCTTTTTCTAATGCTAGAACCATGCATTGCCCAGAAGACATAAACTGAATCAATTCATCATAAAAGGGTTTTCCTTTGTGAATATCATAAAATCCTTCTGCCTGTTTTTGACTCATATGTAATAGTTTTCCAGCTAAAACATGGAATCCAGCCTTCAGTATTCGATCTAAAATTAATCCTGTATCCTTATTTTTTACAGCATCTGGTTTAATTATTGCAAATGTTTGATTATCCAAAATGTATTCCTTTTTTATATATTTAGTTGATTGCTGATTCCATAGCCTGTCCAATATCAGCTGGACTTTCTACTACTGTTATCCCTGCTTTTTTTAGTTCTTTCATTTTTTCTTCTGCTGTCCCTTTTCCTCCAGCAATAATTGCGCCTGCATGGCCCATGCGTCTACCGGGAGGAGCAGTTTGGCCCGCAATGAATGAAACAATAGGTTTTGAAAAATTATTCTCTACAACCCATTGAGCAGCTTCTTCTTCCGCGGTTCCGCCAATTTCTCCAATCATAACCACGCCTTCTGTGCCATCATCTGTAGCGAATAGTTTGAGCATATCAATAAAAGTTGTCCCGATGATGGGATCGCCTCCTATACCAATCACTGTACTTTGGCCTAAGCCTTGGGATCCAATCTGATGAACTGCTTCATAAGTAAGCGTTCCAGATCTTGACATAATCCCAATACTTCCTGGAGTATGAATAAATCCTGGCATGATACCAATCTTAGCCTGTCCGGGTGTAATAACTCCAGGACAATTCGGACCCACAAGGCGAGTTTTATTATTTTGTAATGCATGACTTACTTTTACCATATCCGCAGCTGGTATTCCTTCCGTTATACATATAATCAGATCCAGATCGGCATCAATTGATTCCATAATAGCACCAGCAGCAAATTTTGGTGGGACAAAAATAACTGAGGTGTTTGCAGATTGTTCTTTTACTGCTTCTTGAACTGAGTTATATACGGGAGCGCCTAATGCTTCTTGCCCACCTTTTCCTGGTGTTACTCCAGCAACAATATTTGTTCCATAATCAATCATTTGTTGACCGTGAAATGTTCCCTCCGTGCCAGTTATTCCTTGAATTACTAGCCGAGTATTATCTCCTACAAGTACACTCATAACGCATCTCCATTCGAAGCAGCAACAGCTTTTTCAGCAGCATCACTCAAACTATTTGCTACAATAAAATTAAGGGGGGATTGCTCTAATAATTTCGAGGCTTCTTTTGCATTTGTTCCTTCTAAACGAATCACTACTGGGACATTTACACTTATTGTTTCCATTGCATTGATTACACCTTGCGCTACTCGATCGCATCGCACAATACCACCAAAAATATTTATAAGGATAGATTGCACATTGGGATCAGATAAAATAATTTTAAAACCATTAGCGACCGTTTCAGGGTTTGCTACACCACCGACATCTAAAAAGTTTGCAGGATCGCCACCTTTTAATTTAATAATGTCCATTGTTCCCATCGCCAATCCAGCTCCGTTTACCATACACCCAACATTTCCATCCAACTTAATATAGTTTAAATTGTATGAGCTTGCCTCTGCTTCGGCTGGGTCTTCTTCGGATTTATCTCGTAATTCAGATAATTCAGGGTGACGAAAAAGGCCATTGCCATCAAAATTTATTTTGGCATCTAGAGCTATTACTTCATCATTCTTTGTTAGTACTAAAGGATTAATTTCCATTAGAGTGCAATCGAGATTATGAAATGCTTTCCATAATGCCGTAAAAATTTCAATGCCTGAATCTAGCTGAGCTCCATGTAATCCCAGTGCTTCACCTAGTTTCTTTGATTGATCTATAGTTAATCCATGATCCGGATGTATCCATTCTTTAATTATTTTTTCCGGAGACTCTTCTGCCACTTTTTCAATTTCAACACCACCTTCTGTTGAAACCATAAAAACGAATTTTTTTTCTTTACGATCCAGTACTATTCCAGCATAAAATTCTTTCTCTATATCAATACCAGATTCGATTAACAGTCTCTGTACTTTTTTACCTTCAGGACCTGTTTGATGTGTCACCAAATTCATTCCTAATATTTGTGATGAAAGCGACTCGACGTCTTTGCGATTGTGTGCAAGTTGTACACCGCCTCCTTTACCACGTCCTCCCGCATGAATTTGTGCTTTAACAACAACTGTTTCTGATCCCATTTCATCATAAGCCTGAAGAGCTTCTTCAACAGAAAAAGCTGGTCTTCCAGTGGGAACACGTACATCAAAATTTCTAAATATTTCTTTTGCTTGGTATTCGTGAATTTTCATTTTTAACCAATCTCTGATTTAATTATTCTTGTTCCTGCTTTACCATGGATAGCATCTGTTATTGAAGGGATAGAAGTAATAATTACTTTTTCTCCATAGTGCTTGAGAAAATACAATGCAGCCCTAATTTTTGGGGCCATACTTCCTTTTTTAAACTCTCCATCATGTAAGTATTGTTCTGCTTCCAGGGTTGTCATTTGTGAAATTGCTTTTTGACCTTCTTTTTTGAATCGCAAATATACGTAATCTATATCGGTTATTATCCATAGTTCTTGCGCTCGAATTACGCGACCAAGTTTCGCAGCAGTTAAATCTTTATCAATAACGGCATCGATACCCTTTAATCGGTAATTTTTATCATTAAATACAGGGATACCTCCACCACCTGCAGCCAGTACAATAGTTCCTCTATCCACTAGAGCCTTGATGCTCTTTCCATGCATGACATAATGAGGAAGTGGACTAGGAACAACGCGTCTCCACTCACCGGGGTTTTGTTCTGCAATATCCCATCCTAATTTATTTGCATACGATTTTGCAGTTTGTTCTGAATATGTTTTACCAACAAACTTTGTAGGGTCTGAAATTGCTGGGTCCTGTTCATCAATTCGTACTTGAGTAACCAATGTTACTACTTCGCGATCAATCTTAAATGTTCGAAGTTTGTTTTGCAATGATTGTTGAATCATATATCCAATGGTTCCTTGGGTTGCTGCAACGCAAAGTCCTAGCGGGAGGGGAGGGACCTCTTCATGTGTTAGATCCATTCGTAATAATTCATTACCAACCTGCGGTCCATTGCCATGGGTAATACAAATATTGTTCTTTATTTTAATAAACTCCATAATACCATTTAGACTTTGCCTGGTTCTTTCAAACTGTTCTTTTATTGTGCCAGTTTGATCCTTTGGAGAAAGGGCATTACCTCCTAAGGCAAGCATGATGGATTTATTGGATGTCATGATCGATCCAATGGCATTGTTAGACATCGTGGACCACCACGACCACGTGGTAATTCAGAGCTCGAAATAGTAATAAGTATCTTACCATCACTAGCAATATATTTCTTTGAATCTGTTATAAAATCCTTTGCAGATATTTTTTCATAACCAGCTTCTTGCAGGGCATGGGAAGTTTCATGATTTCTTGAATAGGAAATTATTTTACCTGGAGCAAGGGCGAATGCATTTGCACCGTCTGACCACTGTTCCCGTTCTTGATGAACAGGTTCATCTCCACCACAATGTATTGCTTGAAAATTATATCCATAGTCTTTGAAACAATTTGATAAGGACTGTTGAATTGGATTGATATCAAAAATAGATTTTCCTGCTTCGATATAATAGGTTTGAATAGTATGATCATTAATTTCTTTATCATTATACAAAGGAGGAAAAACAATAATTTCATCTTTACTTATTCTGCTGAAAAGTGTATCCAGATGCATCATACTGCGTGTCTTTGGTAAATCTATTACAAGCACACGTTTAAATCCTTCGCCAAATGTTAAAGGCAGAATTGCTTCAATAGATTCTTTCGAATTCCTTTCGCTAAGCCCGATCAACAATGTCTCATCATCTAATACAATACAATCACCACCTTCCAAAAACAAATCAGGACATACTTCATGGAAGTGTAATTTTGTGAAATCCGAAAAAAGTGGGTGGGTCTTTGCAATATGGCTCATCAGTAGCATTTCTCTTTGTCTGGCAGGCCATTTTCCCCACGTCAATACGAGTGCCTTATTCAAGGCTACTGCTATATCACGAGTGAAAATTAAATTTGGCAATGGCCATTTAAATACATTGCTAATTTCAGGTGTTGTAATTCTTCCTGAAAGTAATGTGGTTGCAAAATCAGCAACTTCCATATCCAACACATAATTCGTATCTATAAAATTATCTGTACCATATAATTCTTTATCTAACTGGCAACATTTACTGAATAATTCTTCTCGTTGTTCAGGAGTTTTAATGATATCTAATAGAAGGTGTACAAATTGGTAGGTATTGCTAGAACCAGTAAAAGCAAGAAGAACTTGTTCAAGCTCAGAATGTTCATCGGTCATTCTTCCAGGTGAAATGATATCGTCAAAAAGAAGATAGTCTGGGTTTTGGACTAGTTTTCCATCTTCATCTGCAACCCATTCCCGGGTATTTTTTGGTAGAGTGAAATTGTGTTCCGTTCCAGGTGAATGAATAACTACCTGGCGAATGAAGTCAATTTCTGATTGTACCGCCATGGATTATTTTTCTTCTAAAAATGGGTAACGATAATCTGTAGGCGGATCAAAGTTCTCTTTAACCGTTCGTTGTGAAACCCATCGTGCTAAATTAAACATGGAACCAGCCTTATCATTTGTTCCTGAGGCACGACTTCCACCAAATGGTTGCTGTCCAACAACGGCTCCTGTTGGTTTATCATTTATATAGAAGTTTCCAGCGGCATGTCGAAGTACGGAGGAAGCCTCTGCAATTGCATGTGTATCGGTTGCCATCACACAACCTGTGAGGGCATACGGTGATGTAGAGTCAACTAGTTCAAGCGTTTGTTTCCACTCCGAAGGATCATAAAGATAAATGGTAAGCACGGGCCCAAAAATTTCTTCACACATAGTCCGAAACTTTGGGTTTGTTGTAAGGATAATTGTTGGTTCAATAAAATACCCAATGGAGTCATCACAGGTGCCTCCAAAGATAATTTCTGCATCATCTGAACCGGACGCATCATCAATAAAATCTTTGATAGAGTCAAATGCGCTTTTATCTATCACCGCATTAACAAAATTAGTGAAATCACTAGGGTCTCCCATAGTTATTGTAGACATTTCTTTCTGCAAGTCTTCTTTAATATTTGACCAAACAGTAGAAGGGATATAGGCTCTAGACATAGCAGAGCATTTTTGGCCCTGATACTCAAATGCACCACGAACCATCGCGGTCACAAGGGCATCTTGATTGACGGACTCATGAGCAATACAAAAATCTTTACCACCTGTCTCACCTACAATACGTGGATAGGTTGCATATTGTTTGATATTGCCTCCAATATGTTCCCACATATTCTGAAACACAGACGTAGATCCCGTAAAGTGGACGCCAGCAAGATTTGGGTGATCCATCACTAATGGACCAACTACAGATCCTCTTCCTGGAATAAAGTTGATAACACCATCTGGCAGTCCGGCTTCTTTAAAAAGCTGCATAATAAAATATGCTGGGTATACGGTGCTACTAGCAGGTTTCCAAATGGCAACATTACCCATAAGCGCAGGAGCAGATGGTAAATTTGCTGCGATACTAGTAAAATTGAAGGGGGTTACTGCAAAAACAAACCCCTCTAATGGGCGGTGTTCCATGGAATTCTTAGTAGGCTCAGGTGAATACATTGGTTGATGATTGTATAATTCTTGTGCAAACCAACAATTAAAGTTCCAGAAGTCAATTAATTCGCAAGCAGCATCGATTTCTGCCTGAAACACATTTTTGCTCATATTGAGCATAGTTGCTGCATTAATGGTGTCACGATACGGCCCAGTAAGTAATTCTGCCATTTTAAGGAAAATAGCAGCACGTTCTTGTAATGGGGTCGTGGACCATTGTTTCCAGGCAACTTGAGCAGATTCAATCGCTTGCGTTACTTCTTTTTCTCCTGCTTGATGAAAGGTTGCTAATACATGATCATGATTATGGGGCATGATACATTTTCCGGTATCACCAGTACGAACTTCTTTTCCACCAATAATAAGTGGAATTTCAATTTCTTGTTGGCTGAGTTCTGCAAGTTTTTCTTTTAAGCTTGCTTTTTCCGATGAACCGGATTCATAATTACGAATTGGTTCATTTACAGGTTTTGGTATATTGCTCATGAAGTTTCCAGTATATATTAATTGATTAATTGATGTCAGAAGTTAACGGCATCGTAGCCATTGATCAAGCAAGCTATAAATCAATGAAAGAAATATCCAAAATAATATATATGGGAAATTCAATAATAATAGTATTCTCATACTATGAAAACACCATCACGACGCAATAATATACTCACTTTACCTATGCATCAGTTGATTAGTAAAATCAACAATAAGGAAGTTTCTTCTCAAGAATTATTAGAAATACAACTGGAACATATCTCCAAA
>CEOP01014663.1_pt1 | contig 11784 bp, 9 predicted proteins | sample 361301 | NCBI WGS metagenome assembly CEOP01 (sample SAMEA2619548, study PRJEB7988) | marine metagenome | biome: marine biome (ENVO:00000447); feature: deep chlorophyll maximum layer (ENVO:xxxxxxxx); material: "saline water (ENVO:00002010), including plankton (ENVO:xxxxxxxx)" | depth 55 m
CCGAAACAGTCTTGGCAAAAAGGTGAAGTATTTACTTCACCTTTTTCCGACACAGTCTTGGCAAAAAGCTGGAGTTGCAACTCCAGCTTTTTCTCGCGGTTCCCGCGTTGCTTCGTTTCCGCCTGGTGTTACTCGCGCGCCGCGTCGACGAGCTTGAGCTCGGTGCCGCTGGACGCGGACGACACCCAGAGGCGTGCGTGGTGCCACCGATCGAGGCCATTGTCGATTCGTCCGAAACGCGCATTGGTCTGGCGGTCTCGGAATTCGACGCTCATGCTCTGCTTCTCCAGGTCGGCGGTGACCACAATGAGACTGTCGTTTGGCGCGATCGTGCTGCCATCACCGTCCGCGAGCATGTCGTGGGCGCTCGGCCAGTCGCCTAGTCGAAAGTTTCCGTGAAAGTCAAAGCCAATCGTGCGGCCCGGGCTGGTGGGTGCCGTTGCCTCAGTGATGCCAAAGTACACGTCTCCGTAGAGATAGGACGTCTTGGAAACGACGAGGTGCCACGAACGCACCCGCTTGTTGTGTTTACAATGAACCCAGTCGGCCGAAAGGACACACTGCCGAGTATCCTTTGCGTCATGCTGCACGCGGCGCCCGCTCGTGCCGAATGCGAGTATTCCGGGTGAGGGAAGGAAGCGATACGAGTCCTCAGAGGGTGCGGTCCACAGCAGTTTTGGCGCTTCTGGCTTTTTCGAAGTGGACAAACGGGCGGTGGGCGAACGCGCGCTGGGGCTGCGCTTCTTTTTCTTCTTTTGCGGGGACGATTCTTCCTTCGGGGGCCTACTCGACGAGAGCGAGATCACAATTGGCTTTGCCCAATCGGTGTTCTGATCGACGATCTCGTTCCAGAATGCAATCTGAGGCGGGAATGACGGAGTGGAAATCATCCGCGTCAACAAACTTGCTCAAAGACAATCAGTCTTTTTCACCTTTCTACCCCCTCCCACCACTTCTCCCATATCAGAGTATTTGTCTGGAGTGGTCAAATCGCAAAGTTATGATCTCCCCTGTCCCATTCTCGTTTTGCCGCCGTCCGTGTGCTATTCTCACAGTACACGACGGTACCACCACATCCCCGACCGACCGCGCACAAGCCGAAGACAGGTCGTTCGGACTTCAGCACCCATCGCGTGGGTGTCTCCTTGCATGAATACACCGCTCTCACCCACGCTTCGACGTGCTAGCGTCGAACACTTGAGCGCTTTGAGAATGGTGTGCTTAGAATCCCTCGGCCTTGTATGCCTCAGCGGGGCCAGCCCACTCCTGGTTGTTGCGGAGGAACTGCACCACGTACACCTTGAAGATCATGGACATGATCAGCATCGTGCGCCACTCGCCGGTCTTGGTCTTGTGGTCGTCCGTGCCAAGAGCAATCGCGGTGCCATTGGCATCTGTGCTGGTGTACGGCGCCCAGCCGTACCAGGCGCCGCTCTGGATCAGGTTGACGAGGGTGAGAAGGAGAGAGATCTGGGCGCCGCCGATCAGCAGCGTCAGCAGGAACGGCGGCGCGCCGCCCTCCGGGATCTTGTTTGAGTTGTCGGAGACCATGTGCCAGATCGTGACACCGACAAGGAGGGCAAGCGCAACCAGGAGCGTGATGAGGCCCCACAGCCAGAACGCAAACGCGCCCGGGGAGTGATCCGGGTGGATCATGCTCATCGCTACGATGTCAAAGACAAGGGCGAGCAGCCAGGAAACGACGTGCAAGATCGTGCCGATGAAGCCGAGCAGCATGCCCTTGCGGCTAAGAGGGCCCCTGCGTAGCAAGAGACACATTGGCTTGGAATGGTGTTGTGCCGAGTGCGGTCGAGAAAGGGATGTTCTATAGGAAGTGTGTGGGCAAGGAGTAGGGTTAGAGACCGTAAAGCGTACGAAACGAAGTAGGGCACAAGGCCGCGCGCTTGCTCGCTATTTGGGAACTTGGCGCGGGTGGCGGCGCCGCCGATCGGCTGGCTTGCACTGTAGATGGTTTGCTGCGGCATCGAAACGGGAGCGTTGTCTTTGCTACTCAGCCTTTTCAAGATAGGTTATTCACTCTTACCATTCATTGCGGTCGCAACTGGGTTGCGCGCTCTTCGGGCGACGATCGCCACCCGTCCCCACACAGACATTCACACGCACGTGTCCATTCGGATCTAGTTCGAATCGGTTCGAATCGACTCACTCGCTGCACACGCGCACTGCCCCGTGGGCCGCTTGAAGCCACAGGCCCATCTTTGTCCACTGGATCGAACGCGGTGCCACGTCGCTCGTGGGAGCCAGCGGAAGCGCGCGCACGCCTCGTGGGTTGTTACGAAGCGCCGTGTCCAACACGATCAGCGCGTGATTAGGAATTGGCAGTCCAAACAGCCCCCTCTTGTCCAGGATCGACACGAACCGACCGCAGGGGGAGAACTGAACGTGGTAAGGGAGACGGAGTTCTTCGTGTCCGAGCTCCTCGTAGTCGTGAAACGGCGGGTTGTCTTCCACCGCGGGCGCAACGCGCGTCCAGTGGGTGACGCCGATGCTCTGCACGCTCACGAAGATGTTGGGCGCCGTGCGAATGAGCACCTCGACGGTGATGTTGATCGTCGAGGCGTGCACCGCAACCAGGCAGTCGCCGTCGGGAGAAAGCCCGATCGACGACGGGCAGATGGTACGGTCGTGGGGGTGATGCGATTTGATCACGTGCTCGATCTCACAGAAGTTCTCGGAGAACACATTGTGGAGAATGGTAGTGCGTATCGCGAGCGACCCGGGCCCGTGACCCACTGGTGGCTTGCGCACGATCAGTGCCACCTCCTCGCCGCTTCGGGACGGGCTTGCCATCTTGGCCTTGCCGCTGAATGGCCCAACCGAAGTGTCGATTTCGGAGGCGCCATCGGCTTCGACGCGGTAAACGCCAATCATGTAGCAGGCGGTGTCGGCGCTCGCACCGACCACCGAGCCGACGGGGTGCACGTACGCGGTCGACCACAGCACCGCCATACGCTCATCGGCCAGCCACCACACCTCCTGGGCGTTGATGGCGCCGTGGGCTTCTGCGTCCATTGGAGGCACCACAATGGCGCTGTCGTGGCTTTCGAGACTCCACACAAACAGCACACTGTGCGGAATCGTGTCGTCGGTGGCCTCCGTATGCAGCGTTCGTATGAACGCGACCTTGGTCGCATCGATGTTGCAGTGCAGACTGGTAGGGCTGCTCATTTCGTCGGTGTCCATTTTAAGGCTCACACTCGCCCTCTTGGAGCCCTTGTTTGGCAGAAACGAGATCATCTCGTGACTGCTGGAATGGCGCAGCGTCTTCTTTGGCACTCGGCGTTTGCAGCACACAAACGCGCCGTCGCTGGTTTCTCCCGCCGCCAGAAGCGTCGTCCGACGCTCCAAGGGCTGGAGGTCCACGCTCTGGTTGATCTTTTTGAGATCCCTGCAGACCACTTTGCGCGAACGCGCGCAGCATTCGTCGGCGCAGTGCAGCGCCATTCCGTTGATTGCTTCTTTGAGCACTCGAAGCATTCGGGCGGAACGTGCTTGTTCCTCGACTTGTGTAGTGAACGGGTAGGGGGCGTGCAGATCTCGGGGGCGTATATGAGACATCGCCCTCGCCGCCATTTCGCGTCTCAAGAGGGCGGCGATGGTTCGATAGATGGTGAACATGCGTTTGCATGAGAGCAGCAAATTCGTCAACGCCCGCGCCTGCTTCTGTATGCTCATTGTGAGCTCCACGCCATGCTTGTCTTCTATACACACCAGGCTATGCATCACCATCGAAACACATTCATCATCGATCACATCAAATCTGCCTGAATGAAGCACTATCTGCTTTTCTTGAAATTGGGACGAGTTGGAGGAGACCTTGTCTGCAACCAGTGCCGTAAACCGGCGTTTGTTCTCGCTGCGCATCGTTGCGGCGGGGGACCGCGCTCGAATGCGCTTTGAGCGAGGAGTCTCGACTTCTGAGGCAGACATTGTATATTGGCCCGAGAGAAGCGACGAATCCCCGTTGCCCAATATCAACGGCGCTCGACTATCTATGCTAGCGGAAGTGCGAAACTCCGAAGATTCTCCCAATGTGCGTTGCTGACCGATACCATCCACAAGTATCCCCGATTGCGACCTAGAACGGGTCAGCGGCACATGCATGTGGAACCCGAAACGCTTCTCAAAACAGGGAGGGTCTCCGCACGCAAAGCCACTGACCTCGCTATGTCACCTGCTTTTTGCGGCGTGCGTCCTCTAAATGAATGGGACAGGTTAGATGTCTGAACACACTTCCCCGTCGTTGGCGCCGGTCGTCACTACTAATGAACCGCACCCTATTCATATATCGGGCGGATCGTGCCAGATGCCCCCGATGCCGCCACTGCCGCCCGGGCAGCCGCAGCAGCAGCCACAGCAGCATCACGCGCCACAGGCGGCGTCCCAGAACTACCCTTCCATAATTTCCCAGCAGCAACAGCAAGTATTCAACGGCTTTCAGTGGCGATGGAACCAGCAGCAGATGTCGGCGTCCGTCGGGAGCAGCATGGGGAACGAAATGCCCCACATCTCGCAGATGCTCATGCGCGAAGCGGACGCGTGGCGCGCAATCCTGAGCCTCCACAACACCGCGGTTGGAATCGCACGCTCGTTTTCCGATGAGACGGACCTCCACTTTGACGAGAACCGAGAAGCCACCGCGCAGCGCGAGGTGAGCTATCTGTCCAGTCTGAGCCAGCTCGCGTCCTCGTGTGACACGATCGTCTCCGAGGCTATCAAGATCCGCGGGTTGCGAAAAGCGAAGCACCAAATGGAGACAGAGTGTGTCAAGGAGCTGTTGCGCGGGCATGCGGACGAGGTGCTTGCTCTGGGAGACTCTATGGCTCGCAACAGCGCGCTCACCTTTACGGCGATCGCGTCCGAGATGCGCACGATCCACCAGGCGCTCAAGACTCAGCTCAATCAGGCGAGGGCTCTGCTGAGCGCGATCCACGACGCGCGCAACATCAGTCTCCCAAACGACGCCACCGTTGTTGTGGGGCTGAGGTACAGCGACGGCCGTGCCGAGCTGCAGACCACCGGGGAGCTGCTGCACAAATTGTACGCGAACGGCGGTCAGATGACGGAGGAATCGCTTGGGGCAGTGCTCGCCGGCGGCGTCGCAGCTCCAAAGGCGGCGAACGCCCGCACATTTTCGCGACGCGGGTGTGAACTGCGAATGCAGCAAGAGCTTTTGAACGTTTCTCAGTCGACAAATGTAGCTACGGATGTAAAGGCAGCGTAAGGATAATCATGCACTCCACGCTAAATTGATAGACCCTTGTCGTGCTGCCTATTTAGTGCGCGGTCGTCTATGCAGTTCCAAAAAACCATTGCAACGCTGGAAGACAAGACGGCGGCTCTAGAAGACCGCAAAGAAGCGGAACGAAACCTGGCTTCGCAAATCGACCGCGCCCTGAAGATTGTGGAAGACGATGCCGATATGGGCTGCAACTTTTGCTTCCCCTTTCGCCGACTGCGCGGACTGCGCAGCTCCATAGGAAACCTTCGCACCGCCGCCGCGGGAGCGGGCGAATCTGCGGTGGACACGACCAAAGCCGTCTCGGGCAGCACGAGAACGCACCGTGCGCTCTTTGGGAGCAAGAAGAAAAAGGCCGATCCAAACGCCAAGCTGGCGGAAGCCGCGTCGGTGATGCAAGAGCGCATACGAGGCCTCGAGTACCGTGCCCTCGACGGCAAGCGCGAAGCGGCCCTGCTCATGAAGCAAGGTCAGAAGGTAGCGGCCCTGCGCGCGCTCAAAAAAGCTAAGGGCCTGGAGAAGCAGGTGGAGCAAAACCAGGCGGCGCTCGACGCGGTCGAACAGCAGGTCGACCTGATGGCACAGGCCGAGATGCAGCGACAGGTGACGGCCGCGCTCAGCACGTCGTCGCAAAACATGAAGCAGAACAAGGAGATGCTCAAAAAGGCGGAGACGGCGATCGACGACGCCACCGAAGCGCGCGACATGGCCGACGACCTCAACGGCGTCATGACCGAGTTTGCGACAACGGGAGGGGGTGACATCGACGAGGACGATCTGCTCGCCGAATTGCAAGAGCTGGCGGCGTCGACGGAAGAACCGGCCCCGGCCAAGATCGGCGCGTCGTCTTCGCAGGAGCCGCAGCACTCGGCCGCAAAGCGCATCGAGGAGCAGCATGCCGCGTGGGACGAAGCCGAGCGCGTGCGGCGCAACTTCCCCAACGTGGTAGGGACCGGTAAAAATGGGAAAAAGAAGGCAGTGGAGGAGAAGGTGGGACTGATTTCGAGTGCAATGTAGTTTCTCTTTTTTACGTTTAACGCTATCCATTTTGTAGGGTTTTTTCACACGTTACTACCAAAAAATCCATAATGTGTACACACAGCCGATTAGTGATGACACAGAATGAAAACATTTCTTCACTTAAGCTCGCTGCACTTCAGCTCCCTAACAAAACAATGAACTCGTGGCTGCGCGCAAGTGAGTGCTTTCCTGCACTGGATCTTCCAAAAGCAATGTACAAGACTTGCGCTGTTGTGGGTGGTGCGCAAGCCTTCACTCACACCCCCGAGTGGCTTGATCGGTGGTGGTATCGTGACTGGACGCGCATGAAACAATGGCAAGTGCGTCGTTCACTTCACTTCGATGCTGTTTTTCGTGTTGGATTACAAGCGCGTCCACAACATCTTCGCAGCCGGGAAAGAGTAAATGTCCAGTGGCTTTCAGAAGTGGTTCATCACAAGGCAGACACAAACTTTTACGTCATGGGGTCTATCCATGAAAACGCACACCGTGCGTGTCTCAGCCGTTCATTTCTAACACACTATTCCTTCAAAAACCAGGACGATAACTTTGTCGGCTTTATGCACCCCCGACGCGCACAATCAATGACAGAAAATAGAACAATTTACAACCCAAGCCTTGGATTTTTTGCAATCAAACTTGCACTGCATCTGTGCGCTGACATCAAGCTTTTTGATTACGATATCCACGTTCTCGATCCTAATGCAAAATATAGACGCGGCTGGCCCCGTATCTCTAAGCATCACCATGCATTCTTGATTGAACGCCGCGTTATAGCATCGTTGCTACCGCGGTGTGGGCACCCTAACTACGACAAGTATTTGTAGCAATCTCATGACTCACCTAGCTAAAACAGTCAAAAACGTTTACTTGCGCTCACTTTTGACCCCCCGACACTGACGCTTTTTGACAAGCTTGTCATGAGCGCGTGCGCTACTCGCTCTTGCCAAACCGATCCAGCGCTCGCTTTGCCATCACGCGCGACATTACGACGTTTACAAAAAACAGCACTACAGACGCGAGCATCGCATACAGGGCCGGCCCCTCCGGCAGTTTTGGCTGACGGAGTGTCAGATTTAGTGCGGGAAGCGTAAAGTTGATGGTGGGTATCTCCCCTAGATCTCCGAGTGTAAACCCGGGTGGGACTTCGACAAATCGGGTCGGCATGGCAAAAATACACACTGTTTGGGGTATTGCTTATACGTACATCAGGCTAGCGTTCTGTATCCTTTTTGCGCTGTTCCTTGCTTAGCAGCAACACGCACTGGCCGAGGCCGTCGAGGCCGGTGTCGCGCAGATGCACAACCGGCTTGCCCTTGCGGTCCATACTGAACACTGCCCATTCGCCCAGCTGGGGAAGCAGGATAAGCCGCTTCACTCCCGGGTTCACGGTTGGCGGTTCCAAAAACGGCATGAGCACGCGGCCTTCGAACGCGCTGTCCTTCCGCACGTCGCCCTTTCGTGGCATCAGCATGATAGCCAGCCCGGACAGCAAGCAGCACATTTTCACGACATCGCTGGTGTTGTGTTCAAATTCCCAGGCCGCGCCTCGCATCGCGGCCTCGTGGGCCTCGTTGAGCACCGTCGGGTGCCTTTCGGTCGCGGCGCGGTTGCTGTCGCGACCGAGCAACGCGCCGTGGCGCACACCCACGACCGACTGCGGGAGTGTGAAGCTGAGAATCATGTCGCGCAGAATTGCCTGGCCTGCCTCGGACTCGGCGAGCTCCACAATCGACTTGAGGTTTTGGTTCTGATTTGATCGGTTCGCCATCATCAGAAAGTCGACCGAATCCAGCCCGAGAAACGACTGCGACGGCTGGAGACCTTCCAACATGGAGTACTGCAGCATCGCGGAGGAGCACCGAAAGAAGAGTTCGGCGACGGGACTCGTCGCCGCAATGGAGGTGCATTTCACCGGGCCGAGTCGCAGGCAGTCCTGGCACACCATCGGCGCGTCCACGCCCCACCCGGACGTGTCGTTCACGATCTGCTCGAGCGTGGCGTCCGTCCACTGGTTGAGCGGGTCGTCAGGACGGTCCTCCTCCTGAATAATGTCTCCCTGCTGCGCCTGCGCGTGTCCGTGGAAGAGCAACTGAAGCACAAACAGCAGACTCATCGTTGTTTTGAGGTCGGCGAGGTCGAACTCGTTGAGCTGGCACAAAATGATGCGCCGTCGAATGGCGATACCAGAATAGAGCAAAAACATGCGCGACGCCTGCGATGGCTTTGTGCTCGCCGACAAGCTGTTTCTGCTCAGAAGCAGCGTATGGATTCGTTCCATTGCACTAACTGCGGATTTGTGCGCTTTGACTGGCAACACCTCCGTCGAATCGGCACCCAGCTTGGCATGGACGTATTCGCACAGCGAAGCCAGCGACACGGGACGCGAGGACGACCCGTTTGTCGACTCCTTGTGGCTCATGTCGGTCTCTGAACTTTCGGAGTGCTCCGACTGGCCGTCGTCCGACATGCGCCCCCACCCACACACACACAGTGCGCACCCACACACACGGTGCACACTGGGAAACCCACGGTTTTCTGTGGTGTGGCTAGCGAGACAGGCCCACCCAAACCTGCTTATCATCCACATATCTCCTCGTCCAAAGATTTGTAAGATGTGCGTGCGCCAAAAGCGTGCAACAGATCCAACCGCTATAGTCTCACCTCCCCTGAGACATTCCGCCTCAAAGGCAATCGGAATGTCCCGCATGCTCTGTCCGCTGATCGCACACCCGCTGTCGGCAATTGATTCCAACTGTGACGAGCTCCGCAGCGAAGGCGAACACCGACTTCGCCTGCTGCGCCCCGTTTTGAGATCGGCAACCGCGCAAGCCGATCTCAAAGACCTTTGCAACATCGAAAGCAAAGATTCGTTTCCGGCACTCCTTGGCCCGACCTCTGTGCCATTCACCGCGGCAGATCGCGACCAATACATGCAGACTCTTGAACAGATCAAGGATTCGGTCCTGTCTACAACTTCCGATCACAAGCCGTGCGTCGCGCGCGTCGAGAACACCACGTGTATCCTGTCCACCGAGGAGGCCGACAAGCTCAGCCTGATCGATCGCTGCGCATGCATCCCAGTGCAGGGTATGGAGGCGGTGGTTCACCCAGGCCAAGCACCATCAAAGAAGCAGCCCATTTCCGTGACAGTAACTTGGTCTAAAAAGACCTTTGCGTGCAGCCGCGCTTCACCGCGTATGATTCTGACTGCAGAATCGGACACGTGTGTGTCCATGACAATCGTCAGCTGCTCCGGCGCACACAAGGTTGTCAAGCTTGCGAAGCTTCCGCCCGTGCTCGTCACTCGGCTCTTTGAGGAGAACACAAACGTGGACTCCCCCTCGCTGGCGCCCGACCTGCCGCCGACCAACACTGTTCCAGAGCGTCTGCAAATGAACCTGGCCGCGTTCTTCCAGAATCGCATGCGCGCCAGCGTGCTCATCTCTGCGGCGGCGCCGGACGGAGTCAGTCGTCCGCTCTGCTTTGATTCGATGCGGTTCGCAAACGTGAACACGCCAAAATTCATGGGCTTCCGCATCACCGCCAAGGTGCACCCCACCGCCGCGCGGTGCCTGTGCCGGGCCCACAACCTGGACGATATCAAGATGCGCTGTCGAGGAGTGCGCTTCTCTGGCGAATCCCACGTGCAGCTGACGATGCAGATGTGCGGCCGGGCCATTGGCGACAACGACTGCGAGCTGCATCGGAACAGCACGGTGCGCAACAAGTTTGCTCCCGGCGTTTGTTGTGCGCAGTGCACCGCCGATTTCCACTGTTACCACAGCGCGTCCACCGATACGGAGCGCAAAAACATGGAGGGGATATGGATTCCGGTGCCGCTCCAAGGGCTCGCATACCAGGAGCTTACAATGATTCTGGCGGCGGTAGCCAACTACGATCGACTGAGCCACGACTTTCGGGCCGAACCCGCACGTGTCGCACTAGCATTAAACACGGCGGTCAACGGTCTCGACGAGCAGATCGCGCGCTTTGAACAAGAGGCACTTCTTCCCGCAAACGGACAAAACAACCCCGTCCATTCGAAGCGTCCGCGGCCTATCGAGCAAATGGACGGAATCGCCCTTCGCATGCTGCAAGACGGGGGCATCGTGCAGGCCAAGCGGGGAAAGGACTCGTCATTGCGTCGTCTTGTGAGGTCGGACCAGTCCGAGCTCGACAAGGTGCAGAAAGAAGCGGCTTCCTCGCACCATTGGCTCTTCCCCCGACCGGGGCAGCCGTTCCAAACGCGCGAGCAGGCGATGCAAAAGCTGCTGCTCAAAAAGCGCAGCTCGCCGTCGCTGCGACACGGGCCGCACAGAGAAGGCCCCTCCCGCGAGCGCCCGTCGTCTTCCGAACCGCTACAGGACCACAAACAGCAGCGCGTGCGCGATCCGGCCTACAAGTACAATTCTCTGACCGAGTTTGTGGACGTACGCGCCGTCGCCGAGTGCCGCCGGCAGATTGCAGAGCTCTGCAAAGGCAGTCTGTCGGAGGCCGAAAGTCGACGCGCCGACATGTTCCTTCGATGGATGGACGTGATGGACCAGGAGTGCGGCGCCGCGGTCGATGGACCTCTAGGGTTTGAAGCGAGGCCGTTGATCTGCGATTACCGTGAGCGCCATGGGGGCGGCCGTATCTATGCCACCGGCATGAAGACAATCGAAGCTGGCAATGGCAAGGCGAAGACCGTGTGCGTTCAGGGCGCGCCGCGCGAGCTGAGGCCCTTCTTGTGCGGCCGTTTCGGACACGATTTTGACCTCAAGAACTGCCAGCCCATCATGTTGTACCAGCTGCCGCGTCGGCTGACGTGGGCCGACGAGCGAAAGCCGCCCGACATGACTGAACTCGGCAGGTGGTGCAACGACCGTCCCGAGTGGATCGAACACGTGGCGGAATTCCACTCCCTTCCCAGCGACGAGGACCGGTTCCCGGAATACCGAAAAGACACGGTCAAGGAGCTGATGATTCGGCTCATGTTTGGCGGCGCATACGAGGGCTGGATCAAGGAGCATGGCTTCGACGTGAAGTACGAGCCGCGATCGGAGCGCGTCCAGACGCTGGCGCGGGAACTGGCAAACTTGCGCACCGCGGTGTTTGAGTCGCATGAATGGATCGAGTTTGTGGGCAAGGACCGCGAGCGGCTGCGCAAGGCGGGCAAAAAAGAGACCGAGGATGACATTGACAAGTCGGTGTTCGCCCGCATCGCGCAGACGTTGGAAAACCAGGTTCTGACTAGCATGCGAGCTTACCTGAACGAAAACGGCTGGACCGCGCTCACGCTCTGCTTCGATGGTCTGATCGTCCAACACCGTCCCGAGCGTGTTCTGAATCTGGCGGCAATGAACGCCCGCATCTTGAAGGACACGCAATTCGAGCTCGAAGTGGTGGAGAAGGCATTGTACTCTACCGAGTTTCCGGTACTGTCCTTGGCGAGAGCCAAGTAGGGTGTTTAACCATGCCTTTTACAAACGGTTTACACACCCCTTTTTTACACATCCTCT
>CEOP01030773.1_pt1 | contig 11784 bp, 10 predicted proteins | sample 361301 | NCBI WGS metagenome assembly CEOP01 (sample SAMEA2619548, study PRJEB7988) | marine metagenome | biome: marine biome (ENVO:00000447); feature: deep chlorophyll maximum layer (ENVO:xxxxxxxx); material: "saline water (ENVO:00002010), including plankton (ENVO:xxxxxxxx)" | depth 55 m
GTCGCGAAAAGTGTCCTAGACTTATTTTTTGATATCAAGCTTTGCAATGTGGCCCAAGCGATTGATAAACCGTCAAAGGTTGATGTTCCTCTACCTATTTCATCCAAAATTATGAAAGAGTTTTTATCAGCCTCTCTCAAAATATTTGCTGTCTCAAGCATCTCAACCATGAAAGTAGATTGGCCTTTTGAAATATTATCTGAGGCACCTATTCTACTGAATAATTTTGTGACTATACCTATATGCGCATGGTCGGCTGGTACAAATGAACCTATTTGAGATAAAATAATAATATGTGCATTCTGTCTTAAAAAAGTGGACTTACCAGCCATGTTTGGGCCTGTTATCAGCCATACAAATTTTCCATTTCCCAGAACGCAGTCATTGGGAACAAATGGCGTCAAACTTTTATCAAACAGAGATTTTTCAATAACTGAATGTCGACCGTTTCTAACAATAAATTTATTGCTATAATCTAATTTGGGACAAGTCCATTTATACTTTTTTGCAGTAAAGGCAAAACTAGAAAAAACATCTAATTGAGCAGTGTTTTCAGAAAATCCTAAAATATCTTTATGTAAAAAAAGTGTTTTATCAGAAAGCTCTTTGAGAATTTTATTCTCAAGTTCAATGCTTCTCTCACTAGAATCAAGAATTTCGCTTTCAATTTTATCGAGTTCTAGGCTCTTAAACCGAATTGTGTTAGCAGTTGTTTGTCTATGAATGAAGAGATCAATTTGAGTTATTTTTCCTTTGTTAGAAATAGGTACTTCAACGAAATATCCCAAAACGTTGTTATACTTTATTTTCAGTGACTTTATTTTTGTTGCTTCTGCATACTTAGTTTGCAGGTTTAAAAGATTAGTTTTCGAGGTTTTCTCTATGGCTCTTAAACTATCAAGATCCTTATTATATCCTATTCTAATAAAATTTCCGTCCTTTGAGTTTAAGGGAACGTCCTCACTTAGTGCTTTGTCAAGACTTACAAAAAGAGTATTTAATTCCTCCAAGTTAACTTTTTTTTCGAATTCAATGGCGGTACTGATATCCTTACAAGTCTCAATAAGCTGAAAATAAAACCTTAAACTTTGACATATTGAAAATAAATCCTTTGGGCTTGGTCCAAATCTTATAATTCGAGATATGGATCTTTCAGTATCGGGAAAATTTTTAAGAATACTTTTTATATCATCATTAAGCTTGCTATTCTCAAAAAGAGTCTTAACACAATTTTGCCAATGTATAATTTCTGACTTTTTTGAAGATGGAGAATTTAATCTTCTACTTAAAAGCCGTGAACCCATTAAACATGACGTATTGTCAATAACTGATAAGAGTGAATATTTTTGGTCCCCATCTATTGATTCATTGATTTCAAGGTTTTTTCTGGTCGAAGGATCCATGGTCATGAAATTTGATGTATTGACTATTTCGGGAGGATCACAAAAATCTACGACCAAATTCTTGCTAGCCCCAAGATATTTTACAATTGTTGATATAGCCCCAACCTGACAGCTATCAAAATCTGATAAGTCATTAAGAGAAAAAAAGTCGCCCAGATTTTCAATAAAATCTTGTTTAAGGGATGGTTTTTTTTCCAAAATAGTAATTATTTTTAAAGGCAAGGAGCCACTAAAGGATGTTTTTTTCAAATCTTTTTCGTGAACAAGAATTTCACTAGGGTCCAATTGTTCAATAAGTGAGGGAATATCAGATTCCAGCGTGCTTGTAATTTGAAACAAATTTGTGGAGATATCTATCCAACATACTGACCAAGATTTTTCAAGAAAAAATAAACTCGCTAAAATGTTATTTTTTCTTTGCACCAAAAATGTATCTTCTAGAAGAGTACCTGGGGAAATAACACGAACAACATCTCTATTTACTATAGATTTGTAACCTCTTTTCTTTGCTTCTTTAGGTGTCTCCATCTGTTCACAAATCGCAATTTTGCAACCGCTTTCAAGGAGAGTTTTTATATAGCTCTCTGCTGAATGATGGGGAACGCCACACATAGGTATATCTTTATCTCTGTGTTTACCTCGTTTGGTTAATATAATATTAAGAATACCTGAAGCTAAAACAGCATCCTCAAAGAAAAGTTCATAAAAGTCTCCCATCCTAAAAAAAAGGAGGCTATCTTGGTGATTTGCCTTGATCCGGATATACTGTTCTATTACAGGAGTTGTCTGCACACTTACACCACTTTCAAAAATATTTAAAAGGCCAATATCAATTTTCTATAAAATATAAACTGAGTGCAATAAATTAATTATTACTTTTTTCCCAGAACCTTTTTACTTTTGAAAAAAAATCATTGTGTGCTGGATTATTATTGCTATCTGAATAAAGTGTTTCCTCAAACTCCTTTAATATGTCTTTCTGTTTTTGGTTTAGATTAACAGGTGTTTCTATTACCAGCTCTATATATAAGTCTCCAAAGGAGTTCCCTCGTACACTAGGCATTCCCTTTCCTCTAAGTCTAAGTTGCTTTCCATGTTGTACGCCAGAAGGTATTTTTACTCTAGTTTTTCCTCCGTCCAGTGTCGGAGAATCAATCTCTCCACCCAAAGTAGCTGTCACAATTGAAATAGGTATTTGACAAAATAAATTTGTGCTTTCTCTCTGAAAAATAGCGTGATTTAGTACTTCAGTAAATATATAAAGATCTCCAGGTGGCCCGTTTTGAAAACCGGCTTCTCCCTCACCGGTTAAGCGAATGCGAGTTCCTGTCTCCACTCCAGCAGGTATATTTACACTAAGATTCTTGTTTTTCCTTGTTGTTCCAGAACCAGAACAGAATCTGCAGGGATTTTTATTCACTTGTCCTCTTCCTGCACAAGTAGGGCATGTTCGTTCCACTGTAAAAAAACCTTGCTGAGCTCTTACTTTCCCTAAACCGCCGCACGTCGGACACGATGCTGGTTTTGTCCCATCCTTCCCTCCAGTTCCTTCACATGGATCGCATTTAACTGAACTTGGAACGTTAATGTTGGTTGATTTTCCTTTGAAAGCCTCCTCCAGCGTAAGAGACATATTATATCTTAGATCAGACCCTCTTTTTGAAGAAGTTCCAGACTCCCTTCTTGAAGACCCCCCCATGAAATCACCAAAAAGATCCTCAAATACATCAGAAAAAGCAGATGAAAAATCTGAACCTCCACCTCCAAAGCCTCCATTTTCAAAAGCAGCATGTCCGTATTGATCGTAAGCGGATTTTTTATTGGGGTCTTTTAGTATCTCGTAAGCTTCGTTTACAGCTTTAAAGTCTTCTTCTGCGGTTTGACTTCCTGAGTTTCTATCAGGGTGAAGTTCTTTTGCTTTCGACCGATACGCTTTTTTAATTTCAGATTCAGATGCATTTTTCGTGATACCCAATGTTTCATAATAATCTTTTTTTGCCATATAAGTATCCGTATATATTCAGCGGTGGAAAAGATAGAACTATTTGTTTTTTTCTTCATCCAGATCTTGAAAATCAGCATCTACAATGTCAGGGTCGCTATCTGATTCATTCCCACTGTTTTCTGTTTCTTGGCTGTTATTCTCTGACTCAGCTTTATATATCGCCTCACCTAACTTCATTGACGCTTCCGTCAAGTCTTGGCTTCTAGCCTTTATCTTTTCAGCATCATCACCTTCTAGAACTTCTTTTAACGCCTTCATTGAGAGTTCCATAGCTTCAATCGTAGACGGGTCTACTTTGTCCCCATGTTCCTCTATTGATTTTTCAGTTGTGTGAATCAAGCTTTCAGCTTGATTCTTTGCCTCAACAAGATCTTTCTTTGCTTTATCTGACTCCGCGTTTTCCTCAGCATCTTGAACCATTTTGTCTATTTCGTCGTCAGATAATCCACCAGAGGCTTGTATAGTAATTTTTTGTTCTTTTCCAGTTCCTTTGTCTTTAGCAGAAACAGATACTATTCCATTTGCATCTATATCAAATGTTACCTCAATTTGGGGCATGCCCCTAGGAGCAGGAGGTATGTCCTCCAAATTAAATTTACCCAATTCCTTGTTGTCTGTGGCCATTTCCCTCTCACCTTGAAATACTCTTATCGTCACAGCGTTTTGATTATCCTCAGCAGTAGAAAAAACTTGGCTTTTTTTGGTTGGTATAGTTGTATTTCTGTCAATTAATCTGGTAAAAACACCACCTAAGGTTTCTATTCCTAGACTTAAGGGCGTAACATCCAAAAGCACAACATCTTTCACGTCACCTTGTAGCACTCCTGCTTGTATAGCTGCGCCCATAGCAACAACTTCATCAGGGTTTACGCCTTTGTGAGGCTCTTTACCAAAAAAATTTGTAACCTCTTCTATCACCTTTGGCATCCGGGTCATACCACCAACCAAAACAACCTCATCTATGCTATCTTTACTAATTTCTGCATCTTTTAAAGCCGCTTGGCATGGTTTTAGAGATTTTGAAACAAGATCTGAAACTAAGCTTTCTAACTTAGCACGGGTGAGCTTTAAAACCATATGAAGTGGCTGACTTGTTTTAGGGTCCATTGATATAAAAGGTTGATTTATTTCAGTTTGAGTAGAGGATGACAGCTCAATTTTTGCTTTTTCGGCAGCTTCTTTAAGTCTTTGAAGCGCCATTTTATCACCTTTCAAATCAACTCCTGTATCTTTTTTAAATTCATCCGCAAGATAATCAACAATTCGAAGATCAAAATCTTCACCACCTAAAAAAGTGTCTCCATTTGTTGATTTAACCTCGAAAAGCCCATCGTCTATTTCCAAAATAGATATGTCAAAAGTACCTCCGCCCAGATCATAAACTGCAATGGTTCTCCCACCCTTTTTATCTAATCCATATGCCAAAGCAGCAGCTGTAGGCTCATTTATTATTCTAAGAACCTCTAGCCCCGCTATTTTTCCAGCGTCTTTTGTTGCTTGCCTTTGAGCGTCATTAAAGTAAGCGGGCACTGTAATAACAGCCTGCTTAACTTCGTCACCCAAATGACTCTCAGCAGTTTCTTTCATTTTTTGTAAAATAAATGCTGAAATCTGACTTGGAGAATATTTTTCCCCTTTAGCTTCTACCCACGCATCCTTGTTGCTACCCTCAACTATTTCATAAGGTACCATTTTCTTGTCTTTTGTGACCATAGGGTCGTTATATTGTCTACCAATCAATCTTTTTACTGCGAAAAGAGTGTCTGAGGGGTTAGTTACAGCCTGACGTTTTGCTGGTTGACCAACCAAACGCTCCTCATCTGTAAAGCCTACCACAGAGGGAGTGGTTCTGGCTCCTTCGGCATTTTCTACAACTTTAGCGCTTGCCCCCTCCATTATTGCCACACAGGAGTTGGTTGTTCCCAAGTCAATACCGATAACCTTGCTCATAACTACACCTTTCAAATATTTATTTTCGTTAACCTAGAAGGTATATAGGCAATTAATTTTTTCGTACAAGATTAAATTGTACGAAAATGGAATTTTTTGCTGTATAAGGACCTCAGAATTATTTTATTAACAAAAAACGAACAAAAAAATGCTGAATGTCTTTCTGGAATTAGCAACAGAAGCAGGTTCAATTATACGAACCCTTTTTGAGCAGGGAGATTACAAAACTGAAGTTAAAGATGATAATTCTCCAGTAACTACTGCTGACCACAAAGCCAATGACTTGATTGTTAAGGGGCTGAAGAGTAGTTTCCCAAAAATTCCAGTGATTTCAGAGGAATCAAGACAAGAAAATGTTGAGAGCGATGAGTTTTTTCTAGTTGATCCACTAGACGGAACTAAGGAGTTTATAAAGGGTTCAGGACAATTCTCGGTGAACATTGCTTTTGTTAAGAAGAGAAAACCTCTTTTGGGGGTTATATACATACCTATGACAGGTGAAATGTATTTTTCTGATGAAGAAAAAAACGCTTATAAGCTAAAGAACTCACAAAAAACCCTGCTGAAGAAAAATGAAAACCCAAATTTCATTTCTCCATTGCGAGTGGTAACTTCAAAGGATCACCTCGACAAAGAAGCTGAGCTCAGTTTAGAATCAATTGAAAGCTATGAAACCATAAAAATGGGATCTTCCATCAAGTTTTGCCTCCTATCAGAAGGAAGGGCAGAGATTTATCCAAGAAAAAGACCAACTATGGAATGGGATACTGCGGCAGGTCATGCAATTTTGTGCGCTTCTGGGGGAACTATAATAGATCTTACAACAAATAAAGAATTAATTTACGGAAAAAAGAGATACAAGAATAATTCCTTTGTCGCTTACAGCAGTGCGAAAATGAAAGTTATTCCTTTTAACGATTTGTGAGCATTTAATTGAGAACTTTGATAGTAATCCCTGCTAGGTATATGTCTACGAGATTTGAAGGTAAACCGCTTGCCTTGATTCGCGACAAATATGGAATAGAGAAAACCCTTATAGAAAGAACATGGGATTCTGCAAAAAAAGTAGAGAAAATAGAAAAAGTTATAATTGCAACCGATGATGAGAGAATTGAAAAAGAATGTAAACGCTTTGGAGCAGATGTAGTTATGACTTCAAAATCATGTAAAAATGGAACGGAAAGAGTAGGAGAAGCAATAAAAAGTTTAAAAGAAAATTACGATGTAGTTGTAAATTTCCAAGGTGATTCTCCTTTGATACATAGTGATTATGTTTACAGTGTTATAAATTCAATGAATGATAAAACCGTAAGAATCGCCACACCTGTTCTTGAAGTGAATAAAACTTTGTTTAGGCAGATTAAAAAAGAAAGAAGCGGGGGTATAGTGGGATCAACTTCAGTTGTATTTAAGAAAAATTATGATGCTTTATATTTTTCAAAAAGTTTTATTCCTTTAAAGACGGTGGATACTAACTTTAAACCAAAAAGTTACTATTTTCATATTGGGTTATACGCCTATCGGCCAAATGAATTGGAGAAATACACTAATTTTGGGGAAGGTAGGTTAGAAAGTATAGAGGGTCTAGAGCAACTACGTTTTTTAGAAAATGATTTAACAATAAAATGTGTTCCTGTAAGAAGAAAAAAGCAAGGATTTTGGGAGGTAAATAACTTTTCTGATGTTGAAATAGTAGAGAAAATTTTGGCTTCAAGCAGCCTTTGAGTCTTCTTTTTCAGTAAGAATTGCATATACTGAGTCCATATTCTTGGTAAGGCGCAGTTTAGACCTGGTGTTTTTATCTTTGAAACACCTTGAAATCATAGCTAAAGCTTTAAGGTGGTCACTGCCATTATTGTTTTCGGGAGCAAGAAGCACAAAAACTAAATCTACAGGTTGATTGTCTGCTGATTCAAAATCAATGGCCTTTTCCAAAATTATAAAAAAGCCTGATAGCTTATTTATTCCTCTTATTTTTACGTGAGGGATAGCAACACCATTTCCAATTCCAGTTGGACCAAGAATTTCTCTTTTTTGTAGAGATGAATACAATTCTGAACCGGAAACACCTAAGTGTTCTTGAGCTAAATTTGATATATCCTGCAAAAGCCGCTTTTTACTAAGTGTTTTAACGTTTAACTTGATCGAGTCCTTAGAAATCAAATCATCCATATTCATATTAAGTGCCCCCTAAAATCGAAGTTTACATTATAACAGAAAAAAAATTATTACTACAGATAATTGAAAAATTATAATGTGAACTTTTCTCCAAGATAAACACGTCTTACGCTAGGATCATTTATGACAAAATCAGGATCCCCGTGCTTTATTATTTTTCCTTCATGAATGATGTATGCTTTGTCAACTATCTTTAAGGTTTCCCTGACATTGTGATCAGTAATAAAAATACCGATATTTCTTGTTTTAAGCTGAGAAACTAAGGATCTAATGTCGTCAATTGCTATGGGATCAACTCCGGCAAAAGGCTCATCCAGCAAAATATAGTTTGGTTGACTGGCTAGGCATCTAGCAATTTCAACCCTTCTTCTCTCACCGCCTGATAAATTATTTGCTTTTGCTTGACGTAGGTGAGTAATTGAAAAATCTCCAAGCAACTCCTCGAGCTTTCTTCTTCTGTCCCGTTTATCTTTGATCTTTAACTCCAATATTGCCTGAATATTTTTTTCTACGGTAAGCCCCTTAAATATTGATGATTCCTGTGGCAAATAACCTAAACCAGATATAGATCTACGGTACATTGGAAGATTAGAAATATCGTTTCCATCGAGTTTGACTGTACCGCCATCCGACTTTGAAATTCCTGCTATAATATTGAAGGCTGTAGTTTTTCCAGAACCATTTGGTCCCAAAAGGCTAACAACCTCCCCCTTTTTAAGAGATATGCTAAAATCCATTAAAACTATCTTTGATTTATAGACTTTTCTCAAGCCTTCTACAACCAGTCCTTTGTTGTTGCTTTTTGAATTATCAATTGTCAAATATGGAATTACCATAAAAAATACCCCTAGTTTAAAATATATGAACTTACACTACCATCAAACTCTATATTTTCGGTTAATAAATCAACATAAACCCTTTTACCCTTTATAACTGAACCCCCTTGCATGAACTCCACATTTCCTTCTATTACGATAAATTGATCTTTAACATTGAACGTTAGGGCATCCCCAGAAGCATTGATATCATTATTGTTAGAAATAGAAACATTGCCACTTGCTTGAATCAAGCTAATTTGTTTCTTACTTGTATTTTTACTCTGGGTCGCTTTTAAGAAATCAGATTTAATTTTATATTCTTTATAAAGTATTTCGACATTACCAGAAAATTTTAAAACACCACTTTCTTTTTTGAGGGCAGCTCTTTCAGCCTTCAATTTCAAGCTAGATTCACTTTTTTTAACCACTTCTTGGGAGTAGGGGCCTGTGCTTGATGAAGCCCAAAAAATAATGCACAGGCAAAGAAAGGGCAATAAATTGCCGATAAAACAAAATTTATTTTTTGTCATCGAAAAAAAACTCTATGTTGATACCGTTATCTAAAATCATGTCACTGTTTCCATTTTCAATCTTAGACCCGTAAAAATACTTCATTCCACCACTATTTATTGAACCTATATTGGTTTTTGTTTTGACAGACCTCGAAGATGTTAACCTTTTTTTTTCGAAATCGGCAGTTAATTCTTCTGTATTTATTAAGTTTCCCTGAGAGTCTGTAAGCACCACATCTCCTTTAAAGGAAAGATTTTTGTCGATTATGTTAAAAACAGCTAATTTGGCAGAAAAGTTCACTTTTTCTTTGTTAGGAAACAAAACCAACCCTTTTGGCTGGGTAATAATGACCACGTTAATGTCTTTTTTGCTAGGGTCCAAAGATTTTGCACGGAAATCGAAAGAACTTCCGTCTTTAGTAAAACCCTTGATTCTTGCATTGTATGCTTGATATTTGACACCAATCTTCACATCTTCTGATATAACCGTAACACTATTCTGCATTTTATTGGAAGAAGAGAAGAAAAATATGCCAATGAAAATTAAAACAGAAGAAAATCCAAGAAGAATTTTTGCAAAAAATATAAATCGTGAATAAACGACGAAATTAGTCAGCATTTTTTAAGCCTTTTATACAATCATGAATGTGAATTATTCCTTTCGGCTTTTGAGTGTGTTTCTTATTAACAAATAGAGAGGTTATACTCTTTGTGTTCATCAGCGAAAGAGCCTCAATAGCCAGAATGTTTTCATCAATTGTTATAGGATTCTTAGTCATAGTTTGTTGAGCGTTATTCTTTAAAATAGAGCTAAAGTTCCTTCTTAAGTCACCGTCTGTAATAATCCCAACCAGCTCCTTTTTCTTATTTAAAACACCTGCTACTCCCAAACCTTTTATTGTTATTTCTAATAGTGTCTTTTTCATGTCATCAGTTTCGAAAACTAATGGAAGATCTTTTTTTGTTCTCATTAATTTTTCTACCTTTATGAATTTTGCTCCAATGTTTCCACTGGGGTGGTTTTTCCCAAAGGTCTCTCTTGAAATTTTATTTAATTTCATCACCTCTATAGCCAAAGCGTCTCCTAGGGCCAATCCAATAGAGGTTGATGTTGTCGGTACAAGGTCAAATGGGCAAGCTTCTTTAACAGTTACAGTTATAAGAGGGTAGGTTGAGTTTTTTGCTAAAAAACTTTCTTTCTCAGAACAAATTGCAATTGTTTTTATTTTTTCTCTTAATGTGAACAAAACGATATTTTTTAATTCTTGAGAGTTTCCCGACTTTGATATAAAAAAAACCAGGTCTTTCTTTCGAATTAAACCTAAATCACCATGATTTGCATCTGTCGGATGAAGAAAGACTGATGGCGATCCAATTGATGAGAAAGTAGAACTTAATTTTTTGCATATATGTCCTGATTTCCCTACTCCACAAAAAACAATCTTTCCTTTGTTTTCAGAAATTATCCGTGCTATCTCTGGAAAGTTCTCCGGAAGGTTTTGACTTTGTTTTTTAATAGCTTCATATGAAGCCAAAAGCGTTTTCCGAGCTGATTTTATTATTTCCTTATCAGTCATTTCAAATTTTTTGTGGCTTTTAGTGAGAAAATATGTCCTGATCTTCCCATCCTGAACAATCTAGCTTACAGCGAATTGGCAAAAACTCACATGTTCTCTCGAAAATGTCGAATCTGTCTTCTCGAACCAATATGCTATTCAAGTGGTTTCTTAAACGGTGCAAATATATAACATCTGTGGCGGCATAAGCTATTTGGTTTTCACTTAATTTCTCTGTTCCCCAGTAAGAGGATTGTTGATCCTTTGAAATATCAATTTCTAAAGCTTCTTTTACTAAAGCCTTTAGACCGTGGCTTTGAGAGTATGTTCGTGCAATTTTAGAAGCTATTTTAGTACAATATATTGACTGAGTCATTACATTTAATGTTCTGTACAAAGCGCCGACATCAAAACGAGCAAAGTGAAAGATTTTAAGTATATTTTTATCTTCTAATACACTTGAAAGATTAGGGGCCACTGTTTGCTTCTTTTCAATTTGCAGGATAGATACATTTCCGGTTTTATCCGCAATTTGAACTAAGCATAGCCTGTCGCGATTGGACTTCAGCCCCATTGTCTCTGTATCAATTGCTATTTCTTTGCCTAAATCCAAGTTAGAAGGAAGGTCTTTCATATATATTTTAGTAGTCATTTTTATTTATATTTTATTTTTTTGAGCCTTATATGTATATACTATATTCTGTTTTGTAAATTTTTAATGATAAATTTTTTATTGTTTTACTTTCTACTAGATAGGAGTATTTTCATTTTTTTTATAATTTAGAGGTGTTAATGATAACAATATTTGGTGGCTCTGGTTTTCTAGGCAGGTATATCGTGCATCAGCTTGGAAATTTAGGTTTCAAAATTAGAGTAGTAGTAAGAAAACCTAATAATGCTATCTTTCTAAAGGTTTATGGAAAGGTGGGTCAAATAGAGATAGTTAGAGGCGACATATCGAACAGCGATTCTTTAAAAGAGCTTATTGGTAACGCTGAAATTGTGATAAATTGTGTTGCAATTTTTTATGAAACTAATAACCAAAAATTCAAAAATATTCATGTAAATGCAGCGGGTAAGATTGCAGAAACATCAAAGTTGCTTGGTGTTAAACAGCTCATACATATATCTTCATTAGGAGCAAAAAGTGCTTCCAAAAGTGCCTTATTGAAAACTAAGGGAGAGGGGGAGGAGAAAGTATTAAAAATTTTTCCCAATACAAATATTATTAGACCGTCATTGATTTTTGGCCCAGAAGACGATTTTTTCAATAGGTTTGCGCGCATGGCTTTAATAAGTCCGGTGCTGCCCTCAATAGGCTCAGAAACAAAATTTCAACCAGTATTTGTAGACGATGTTGCG
>CEOP01046172.1_pt1 | contig 11782 bp, 18 predicted proteins | sample 361301 | NCBI WGS metagenome assembly CEOP01 (sample SAMEA2619548, study PRJEB7988) | marine metagenome | biome: marine biome (ENVO:00000447); feature: deep chlorophyll maximum layer (ENVO:xxxxxxxx); material: "saline water (ENVO:00002010), including plankton (ENVO:xxxxxxxx)" | depth 55 m
AAGGCTTATAGCTTCGGGTACTTCATTAGACTGTTCTTCTTGTTCAATAGACGCAGGTTTATAGTCTTGAAGCATATTGGCAGGTATTGTTACCTTACCTTCGGGAAGTAAGTAGACATCTTGTTCAGGTGTAGTAGGTAAACCAATACTTTGTCTTGCTTCTGCAACGGTTACCCAACCACCTTGTACTGCTAAGTTCATTCTCTCGTAAATCTCATTAGTATCTGTTTGCAAGGCTCTAACGTCTGTGTAATCATATCTAGCTTCTAAGTTACCTGAATCAGCATAATCAATTTTAAGTATCTGATGTGTTATCTCTTGTGCGACCATATCCCATAAAGGTATGAGCTTTTGTTCTGTAAAGAACTCTCGCAAGGTTTTAGCGTTTGAGTAAGTAGCATACTTAAGTCCAACTTCTAATCCTGCGATTATAGAAGGAACGCCTAATACAGAAGATACACGAGACTCGAATGACTCTCTTAAGTCTCCAATCTCTAAGTCTTTAGGACTAAAGGCTAACTTTTCTACATTAACGCCACCTGATAGTACTAAAGGCTTACCTTTGTTCTGACCACCAGTCTTACGTTGGAATGCTTTAGAGATAGCTTCTCCTTCTTCTTCTGTTAAGCCATACTCATCTTTAGGTGTAATCATAAAGCTAGGGACACCCATATTAGCGAGGATTGATGTAGCCATTTGTCCTGCACTCTCATCTCCATAAATCTCTCTAAGTAATGTTTTAACTGGTGCAAAACCTTTTCTATGGTTTTCAGGGTCTAATCCAAGTTTAAAGTGAGCAACCATATCCTTGTCTAGTCGTACCTTTTGATTCTTAACTTGGTATTCATAGTATTCAACAAGAGTTTCTTCACTACCCTTTGGCGTAACATTTTCAGGCATAAGAGGATAAAGAGCGACTAATTGTCCTGCTTCATTCTTTTGTTTTAGTAAATAAGCGTCTCCTGATATGTGCATTGATTGTATTAGATAGTTTTGAACAACATCTCCTGACATATAAGGATTAGGTCTTTTAAAAAGCATTGAGAGTTGATGATTAGGTAGAACGTCTAATTCTCCTACCTCGTTTGTTTGATAAACCTTAAGTTCAGCTTCTCCGAAGGCAGTACCGAGTACCTGTAAGCAAGAGACAACTGCTGAGTTAGAAGCACCGTTACCTAAGCCTTGTACATTAAATTGTCCTGCTGATGATTGATAACCTTGTATAAAGTTTGTATTGTTACTATCAATTCCTTGTCTAAAGAAATTGTAGCCTGTACTTCTTTTCGTCTCAGGTGTTTGTCCAAAGAATACTTCTCTGAAACTTCTTCTCTCTGCCATTTACTTTTCCTTCTTTGCGAGCATTTGAGTAGTAATGGACGCAACCCTTATCGGCACTACTACTCTATGCTCTTTTATCTTAACTTAATTTACAAAACTTTTATACTTTTCCGTACTTTTGATTCTATTACTGCGTAGGCTAAAGAGTCAACTATGTCGTCGTGTTCTGCTTCGGGAAACCTTAGCAACTCTGTTTGAACGTCTGCAAACCACGTTGAGTTCTTAGGGAAGAATATATCTCCTGCTTCCATTCTTGCAATTAATGGATAAGCTCTTGATACCTTATCTCTATCTGCCTTAAGCGACTTTACAACCAACCCTTCTCTTTTAGCCATTTGTATAAACGCCAACTGGTAACCTGCTCGCTCAATCCCGACATACGCCAAGTCAAACTGTTCCACTTTTCTTTGTAGTAAGGGCAGTAAATCAGGTGCTTCCAATCTTCGTCTGTCAATGTCCAGTATGAGAATCTTGCCCTCAGGTGTGATTGCCACCGAAGTAATAACTGTGAAGTCAGCACTTTGTTTAGTTGATGTTGCAAGGTCAACAGTTGCATATCTACGGCAATCCTCAAGCCTGCACTCTTTGTCCTTATATTTATAAATAATTTCTGTATTTTCATTTTTTTCCTCGTCAATTCCTATTCGTTCTTCTATTTTGTAGTGGTCAAACCAATCGGCTTTAAATAAACCACCACTAGCTTCTATAAATTGAGCTTCGTACTCTTGTGCGTATAAAAAACTTCCTATCTCTTGTTTTGCCATTTCTAACTCGGCAGGGTCAATAATTGGGTTTGTTATTGTCGGATATGTAAATCTAACCCAGTCATCAAGCATATTTGCTTCTGAGTACAACTTCTCAAAAAAGTTATATCCTTTTGGCGTGCTAATAAAAAATGCACTACCTTTTTTTTCTGTTAAGGCAGGTCGGATAACCTCTGCCCAAGTTTGTGGCTTCATAAAGGCACACTCGTCTAAAACAACAAAGTCAAGACCTGCACCTCTTAATTTCATAGGGTCATCTGCTGACCTTACTTGTACTGAGCCACCAGTAGCAGTAACAATTGTTCGCTCTGCTTCTTTTACTTTGATACCATACTCGATACCAATACTTCTCAAATCTGCCCACGCTTCATTTGTCATTGAGTATGAAGGTGCAATCCACCAAGCTCTTTTGCCTTCCCAAGCGTATTTAAGACAAAGCCAAACACCAAGTTTGGTCTTACCCCAACGCCTTCCTGCTGATAGAACAGTAAACCTTTTCATATTCTTTACAACTTCCATTTGTGCTGAGTGTAAAGGTGGCAACTGAATATCTAAGCCTGATAAGACATCATTATCTAAAGCTGATTGCATATTACTCCTGAGTTTTATACCAAGTAATAAATGTTTCCAATGCTTTTGATGATATTGGAAGTGAACTATACATCAGTCCCATATCTGTAATCATTGGAATAAATACTACGGCAGGTATTTCAAAATCAACCAACTCATCAAGAATTGGCTCATCAAAATCTTCATTAATCTCTAAAGCGTCAATATAAAGATTATTAAATTCTATTATCTCGGCAAACTGTTGGTTAATATCTTCATTCTCCATTGTCTAATCCTTTTGGCTCTATAACTTCGCCTTCTATAAATTCTTCTTCTTGAGCTTTGTCTAATAAGTTACCGTCTGCCCAACGTAGTCTTACTTCTTGACTATCTTGATTTTCAATGGCGACTGTATCTCTTTTACCAAACAAGTGTGGATATCTTCTCTCTAAGTACCAAGCGTCTGCCTGCCAAGAGCCACTCTCTCCTGCTTCTTCTATTCTTTTAATTCTTCTCTCGATAGCTTTGGCTTCTGCAATCTGTATTCTTTTCCATACTTTGTCATAAGGTGTTATGCCTTGCTGACCTTTTTTCTTCCATTCGTGAAGTGTTGATGTGCCTATGCCTACTGATTGGCAAGCGAGATTAACATACATTCCTGTTGCGATTGAATCACAAAGAGCTTGTACTAAGTCATCATTATATGCGAGTGTTTCTTTTGGCATTATGCACCCATAATAGCAAAATCGGTATCGAATGATACCGACCTTACAAGATTGTTTATATTTAGAAGTTGCTAAGTTCTTCTATTTGCTTATCTAAATCTCTTAAAGAAGTTCTCTCGAAGCTCTCCCAACCTTTTGAATATTCAACTAATTGTATATCAACTTTTAAAACATCTAATTGAAATCTCTCTGTTCTTATTTGTAATTCTGCCATTTTAAGAAAATCAAGTTTTTCAACATTAACTTTAGTAATTAAATTTGTATCAATTCTTATTTCTCTGCCTTCGTTATCTGCAAATATTAATGTTGTTTCAAAACCTTTAGGTGTATATTCCAATACAGTATTACCTTCTTCATTATTAAATCTCACTCTGTTATCACTATCATCAAACATTCTAAATTCTGTCTGAGTCTTTAATGTGTATCCTGCCTTAGTAATTTTATTTATACTGTTTTTGAAAGAGCGTGATTTCTCTTTTAAGATTTCTAAAGTTTCTTTTGTTTCATTCATACTTAATTATGGCATAATCGTAGATTATAACCAAGTGTTTTCTAACAAATATGTACTAAAAAACCCAATGTTTATAGGCTCTGTAAAAATAATTTATATTTTTTTACTTTTTCTGCTCTAATTTGCACACAATACAGTACAAGAAGTAGTTGTGGTCAATAAAGTTGTGACCTTTATCTTCACATATCAAGGCAGGGTTTTCCTGCATTTGCTTCTTGCGTATCTCGTCTTGACCTAGAGCTTCAAACTTACCAAACCATTTGTTGATTGCGTATGGCGTGATGTCTATGTTGTTCCAATGTTTCTTGTAGGCGAGGATAGAGCCTTTGAGCATATCAGTTGTGACACCAACCTCTGCTAACTCCTTACAGACTTTAAACCAACCTGACTTCTCCATTTGACTTCTTGGCTCATATCCAAGTTCATCTACAAAGACTCGGTAAAGTGCCTTGCGTTGTTTCAGTACATCTTCCTCAATCTTCTTTGGTTGTGGCTTGTCCACATATTCTTGTTCTATTGGTTTTAGTTCATTGGTTATAGTTCTATGTACTGTCTCCGATACTACCCTTGTATCGTCAGCAATACTACCCCTCGTATCATCTACGATACTACTAGATGTAGTACTATCATCTGCGACACTAGGTTTGCTTGTTATTAAGAAATATAGATTAGTTTGCTTTACATTATCCTTGACTCTGTTTTGTTTTGTAATAGCACCCAAGTCCAGTAGCTCATTGATGAGCTTGTGTGTATTAGCTCTACTGACACCTACTCGCTTTGACAAAGTGGTCACACTCGGGTAGCAAGAGCCGTCTTTTCTATCAGCATAAGTCCACAAGATACAATATAGATTCTTTGCTCTTGGGCTAATGTCTGCGTCTAATATCCATTCAGGTATTATTGCAAAATAATTATCTGCTTCTATTTTCATTTATTCTCCCTTTGGCAATTTCATAATATTCTTTATCTAACTCTATTCCAATAAAATCTCTATTGGTGTTTATGCAAGCTACACCTGTACTACCACTACCCATTGTAAAATCTAAAACAGTGTCATTTTCTAAAGTGTAAGTTTTAATTAAATACTCTAAAAGAGCTACAGGCTTTTGTGTTGGGTGTAGGTGTGGCTTATCTAAATTATAAAGCAAATAGTTTTTTGGAAAACTATATTCTGAATAGTTTTGTTGTAAGTTGTATTTTTCTTTTTTAAGATTCGACCCATTTGGTAAATGTGTTTTTTGCTTAGGCAACGGCTTGTCTTTTTTTGTTTTTATAGGATAAAACTTTGCACTCTTTTTATTTTTTACAAAAGTTGCAGGACTTAAAGAAAAATTGACTATAAATTCAGTATTTTTCATAGGTCTATAATTTGCCATAATAAAACTACCTGATGTATTTTTTATCCATACCCATTCATATTTGTAATTTTTAAAATTTGAATTTATTAAAGCAGACATAAAAGGATTGTTTGCAAAAAAACACATATTACCTTGTTTCTTAATAATTCTATTACATTGTTCCCACATACTTTTATAAGGTATGAGTTTATCCCATTGATTATAAGTAGTGCCATAAGGTAAATCAGTAAGGATAAAGTCAATGGAGTTATTTGGTAACTCTTTCATTACCTGTAAGCAATCATTATTATAAAGTTTCATTCTTATTCCGTTTCTTTGTTTAGATTATAAGCCTTTGTGAGTCCTATGCGTCAAGGACTCACTTAGACTTGTACGTATCAAAAGGGAGATACATTGTCCTCTACCTCGTCTAATGATTTAGCGACTGGTACAGGTACATCTTGTTGAACTCCTAGTAACTCCATTGGTGGCTCGTCTGACCAACTTGCATAAGGAAATCCATTATTTCCACCTGTACATTGTTTGTTCCCACATTTAAAGTTAGGACTCTTATCTGACTTCTTGTCAGCTCTGTTGTCGTACACCTTAGACGCACAAGCAGGACATTTAAGCTCTACTTGACCAACTGGGCTATGTGACGACACATTTGGTTGGCTTGGTTGCGTGGCAGGTGTACTGACAACAGAATTAGTAGATTGAGCAAACGGATTCAAAACCCAATCTTCTATGTCTTGTGCAAACTTAAATATCTCAGCGTTAGAACTAAGCGTAGGGTAACCACTACTTGCCAATTCTATTGCTGACTTGATTGCTACTTGTCGTACAATTAATTTATCCTTGTTATCCATTTACTAACTCCTTAGAAGAATTTACTCTTTGTTCTACCCAATCGTTATCTTCTCTCCAATCAAGTAGTGTTTTCTTATTCCAAACTGGTGTTGCTTTTAATTGGTGGTCAGGCTCAGGTAATTTACCTTGAAACTTCCATTGGGCTACTTCTTGACGAGTAACTCCTAGCCATTGTCCAATCTCAGCAGTACCCATAATCTCTTGCGTCATACTCTCTCCTTTAGATACTCTGCTACGTTTATTTCTTTTTGTGTTTGTAGTTCTTCATACAAATCATCAAGAGCTTCACTAATAGTAGCTTCGCTCTTATGTAAGTGTGGATAATACTTTAGTGTCACTTCTTCTATAATCATCAACACTATGCCAATCCCTGCAAATGCAGAAAAAGACCAAAACAATATCCATAAAAAGTCTTGCTCATTCATCATTCTTCTTCTCCGTTCTTTATTTTGTCATACGTTCCTTGTGTTAGTACAAACTTAAACTGTTGGAACTTATCTTTGTTTAAGTTAGTGACGGCTTTGAGTACGTCAATAGGTCTCTGATAGCTCAATACAGGCTCAAGGTTTATCCAACCACTTGCTTTGTATTGCTTACCATAACTTTGTTCAACGACAATATCTACTCGCCCTTGTACAAATCCTTTAAGTGTTATTTCATCTGTCATATCAACTCCGTTTCTATATGTATGTTAATCTCTGATTTGTTTTATGCAATCTTTTATTAAGAAATTAAAGCCACTTGGACTCATAGGCTATCGATTGGGTTTGTGTCCCACCTATGACACTTAGTCCTTTGGTTATCATTAGGTTGCTTTTTGTCTTGGTTTGCTTCCGTCATCTGTCCTGTTCGCACTTCGAATGCTATCAACATATATTCCTGCTTTCTAAGACCACTTTGTTGGCTTCAGTTTATATACTCCACATTAATCTCTACTTAGGCATTACTACTTCATTATCCAAGTGCCTTTAATTTCTCAAATTAACTGAGTCTTTACGATTACAAGCACACTTCTCATCTTCGGCTACCTAGATACCCTACTTAGTTAAAAGTCATCTAATTAACGAACTCTTGATAATAAATTATCTACCATTTAAACAAATCTAGTTTGTTGTTCTTTTACATAAATTAGCTGAGATTTCCACATACATTTTTCCCTGAGAATCGAACTCAGAATCTAAGCACTTGTAATCATAAAGACTCAATTACTAAGTCCTTACGGATATGAGCGTATATGTTTGCTCACTTAAATTACTTATCTAACATTGTTCGGCTTACCTATATAGGCGTGATTACTAAATGGTGTATAAGTTTTAAGTAGTTTATATTGCTTCGAATCAATATATGCTTTATTACTATTAATTGACCTGACATCTTCCTCGAATCCTACTAAAGAGCAGGTATAAATAGAAAACCAAACAACTACTCATATCCATAAGAACTCAGTTACAAAGTATTTTAAGGAGATATCCTTATAATGATTTCATAGTTTGTCGTTACCCTACCGTCATTATTTTTAATGCACTTATTAAGATGATTTTCTCTATTCGTTAGCCGATGTCTGTATTTCTATTAATGGATTTGGAGGCGTTCTCCTACATTGAACTCTTACTATCTATCTCTAGCACCTTATTACTAAGGTGGTGGCTTTCACGCTTTACCAATGTAACTGATATATTCCCGTTCACATTATAGTTTTGTCTAGTATTTCAGGCTCTAAACCCCACTAGCTCATCACACCTAATTTAGAATTAGGACTTAAAACTATCTAATACAAGTCTCCTTGAATATTTACTAATCAAAAGTTAAACTCAGCGTCCTGTAAGCCTGTCAAGGCATATATAACTCTGCACGAATAACTCCTTAAAATACTCTGTTTTGAGTTAGGTTTTCCTTGCCCCTCGTCTTTATAGTGTGGCTCTCACTTTGGAGTCTTGCTATTTTGAGAGACTGACTCTTAATCTCTATATACATAACAATACAATCTTAGATTATATTTGCAAATTTAATTTATAAGTATTTTAGAAAACACTACACATAATCTGAGATTATGGTATAGAAGAACTACAAGATTTTTAGGTTGTCCCAACCGTCTTTAGTTACAGTCATAGTTACAACTCCCATTGAAGTTGAGTAACCAGTTCTTGTTTGGAAATCATCAGAGGGACTCATAGCAGGTACTCCCATAATTGTTCTGCCACCTTGCTGAACGGCAGTAAAGTGATGATAGTGACCGTGAATCAAACACGTTGCAAAACCTACTGGGTTAGAGCCGTCTTTATTTGAGCCAAACATCTGACCCTTCCACCAGTTTTCTATCTTCTTTGCAGGCGTTCCACCACCTGCCGTAAGATGTCCGTGAGTAAAACCCATAAGATAGCCTTTGACTTCTAAGAGTAAGTGTGGAGAATCAGGTACAACAACTTTTATATTCTTGTAAGTTGATTCATACGCTAGGTCTCCAACTTGTTCTAGTATCTGCAAGTCAAGGTTATCTAGTTCTTCTGTTGTTAAAGATTGCTTACCACTTCTGTTCTGACCGTGATTAGATGTTACACCTGAGAGAATGACTGTATAGTTTTGGTCTGCAAAGTTTTTTACTATCTTCCAAAGTAATCTTCTTGCAACTGTTATTTGGTCTCTAAGATGTAAGTCTGTATTCCAAACTTGGCTTGAGTACCAACCTGATAGATTACAGTTCTCTACAATATCTCCTAGACCAATGACATACACTTCGTCAATCTTATGTCCAGTCTTTTGCAATTCCTTTAGTCTTGCATTAGCAGTTGTAAGTGAATCAAGAACTTTGGTAACAATACCTTCACTACCTTTTCCATCGCGTTTTCCCATTTGCCAGTCTGCAACATAGTACATAAAAGCCGTGTTACCTTTTTTAACTGGTGCAGTCTTAGGCTTGTAAGATTTAATCTCTTTAAGAAGCTGACCGTAGTCTGTATCTAAGCTAGGTATCTTTTTTCTTATGTCTGCTTTGTAGTACCAAGCCTGTTGAGTCTCGCCACCACCCATATTCATATCCCAAGTTCTGACTTGTAGGTTTCCTACTATCTCATATTCATTAGGGTCAAATCCCCATTCAAGTAGTAGCGTGGCAAACTCAGGCTCTTGTTCTTGTGTACCACGAGAGACTAATGTACCTTTATTAGACTTAGGGTCGTACTCTGCGTGTGGTTGCCAACCAATCGGATATTTTTGTTTTGCTAATTTCTTATTAGATTCTTTGTCTTGATAGAGTTCAAGAAACTGATTTAGCTTTACGGATTCTGATTTTTTCTTCATTAATGCGATTCCTTATTGTCTTGGGTGCGATTCCTGTCCAACCACATTCATCAATTAAGTAATCAACAAGTGGAGTTGTTTCAAGATAGCCTTTGTGTAAGGCACTAAGGACTTCTTCCCATTGTTCAGTCCTTTTTTCAGTCCCATAAAAGTAGCCTTTTTTAATTGGCTCTCTTGTATAAGACTCAAGATAATCGTTAAGTGTCATTTGCGTCCTGTCTTTTAACTACTTCAATTATAGATTATGATTAGGACATATTAGGGTATTTAATTAGGATTTGTTTGGGACTACCACTTGTCAGTAAAAGTTATAAATGTTTCTCCACTTACATAGTTTTGTTTACCATTACTTTTTAAATTAGATTGCTTTAAATCTTTTAGTAGCATATAAGTAGTTTCAGTATATCCTATTATGCCTTTTTCACTTACTGCTTTTTTTCTATTAATCTTTTTAGCCCAAGAAATTCTAATTAAACAATTTGCACAATTGACTTTAGTACCTGCCAATACATTTTCAATAGTATTACCTTTTTGAAATTTAATACCACAAAGTGCTTTACCAAAAAGATAATCATAATAATCGTCAGCAATTAAATGTGTCATAGATTTAGGTCTTGTAACTTTCCAATTTGTTTTATCTCTCATACTCTATATATGGTCAACTTTTGTAAAATATTCCGTTGTTTATTTATTTTATATTTTTGTTTTCCTTTGTCTTTTTTTCTTTATAGTCCATTATATTTTGTATACCGTGTCCCGAACAAAATGGAGTTTCGACATCTCCATAAGGAGACCAAAATGAAAACACAGGCTCAGTACAACCTTTATAGTTACACATTTAAACGCCACCTACTTTCACTTTCAATAACTGCCAAGTTGAATGCTGAGTTATTGATTTCTTTTTGGCTTAATTTTTTACTAGCTTTTAGTTCCTCAAGAACTAATGAGTATGCTTCTTCTCTATTCATTCTTATTTCTCCTTTATTGTTTTCGTTCATACCTTATATAAGGTGTAAAGTTTTAAGGATTACGCAAGAATTTTATTTATTTTTATTATCTTGTGAAATAATTCACAACGCCTAAGTCTACGCCTAAGTCAGTTTATTGATTGTCCCAAGTCTCTATCAATGCAAACACAATCTCCTCTAACTTGTCTAACTCCATTATGACTAAGCCATTAGATGTACCGTCAGGCATAGCAACAAACAGGAATGGTCTCGTATCTCCAATGCTTGTGTTTGTATCTGATTGTTCTTTAGCTTTTAGATACTTACTCCATATTGTTTTAACTTGCTGACCTGCTTTGACTTCTACTCTGACTTCGCCCTTCCAAGATTCCTCGTTACCCATTTGGCTTCTAAACTTTGTATCAGGTATGTTGAGCTTCTTCCTAGCAAGGTTTTGTTTCCTGCGACCTTTGTTCTTATTAGTTAGCCCACGCTTTTGATTGTCTGACCAACCTTCTCTATTCTTAACAGTCTTTTGTCCCATACCTTGTAACCCTGCGTGCTTCCTTCTCTTGTAGTCAGAGAATGTTTCATCAGGTTGCCACTCTATATCACTCACTTAACACGCTCTCTACTATGTCCATACTTACTAAAAAGTTTTTTACAAAGCTAAGTTTATCAAACTCAGATACAGGTACAAGTAAACAATGAGCAAACCACTTCTTACCTTGAGCGTTCTCATTAATTACTTTTATAGTTCTATACTTATCTTCTTTAATCCAAGTCAACAAGTAAGGTTGCAATACTCTTGGTTTCCAAAACCTAACAAAGTTTGTTGGGTACGTCCAGTACATCATAAAGTCTGCAAACGTTTTCATCTGACAACCTATTTGCAACTCTCCATTCTCTTGCTCAATAAGGTATTCCAATGCCACGTTGTTTGTATCTTGTATTTGTGTATCTGTTTTGACTTCTATGTAATTGTCTTTTAGTTCTTGGTTGAACACCCAAATATCTGCACCTTGTAATTGTTCTGACATACGAGTTGGTCTTGCGTGGTATTTGTTTCCTGTTTCGTCTGTAAGAGTATTGTAATGCTTTAGTATTAACTGCTCTCCCATTTTTCCAACCTTGTCTTGTTCTGCAAAATTGTAAGTTTGTATCATTTAACTCCTCATCTAAATCGTCTAATATTACTTCGTCAAAAATCATAGTCCCAACAATGTTCTGAACTGTACCAATGTTTCCCCCTTCCGTCATTATAGAAAAGCCAACTAGCAATCCTTGTATTTAATACTGGGTCTCGTCTGTCTCCAGTAAACTTTAATTTATCTTGTAGCCACGACCAAGTCGAGTCATTCATAGCAAAGAGACCAATATCTTGCGTGCCATTAGTATTGTTATTATAACTTCTTGGTCTGCCAGTTGATTCGCAGAATACCAT
>CEOP01048760.1_pt1 | contig 11764 bp, 12 predicted proteins | sample 361301 | NCBI WGS metagenome assembly CEOP01 (sample SAMEA2619548, study PRJEB7988) | marine metagenome | biome: marine biome (ENVO:00000447); feature: deep chlorophyll maximum layer (ENVO:xxxxxxxx); material: "saline water (ENVO:00002010), including plankton (ENVO:xxxxxxxx)" | depth 55 m
AACTAAAATAACGACATAAATTTTGCCATCTGACCTAAAAGTATCTGCCATTTCAACCTGAATATTGAGAAAAAAAGATAAAAAATTTATAATCATTTTAATTATCATTTTTAAATACGTTTAACACTAATTTAAGTTTTGAAATCCATATTCCTAAAAAGATGAAGCCTAAAACCGAAGGATAAAAAACTATTCTTAATTGAGAATTCATATCATAAACATTAAACCCAGGATTACCTCCACTGCCAGGGTGCAAAGAATCGGTCATTCTTGGTAAAATAAAAATTAATGGTATCAGCATAGCGAATGCAAATATATTATATACGGAAGATATTTTGGCTTTTTTTATTTCATCTGAGATTGAACTTCTTAATAAAAAATAGGAAAGATAAATAAGTAATGTTATTGCCGATCCATTTAATTTTGGATCATTAGTCCAAAAAGATCCCCAAGTAAATTTTGCCCAAATCATTCCAGATATAATACCCAAAAAACCAAAAAAAACAGCAACACTTGTATATGTATAAGATTTATTATCATATATTATTTTTTTTCTTGAAATAAAATAAAAAGAATTAATACATGATATCAATAATAAAAATATCATTGTAAACCACATTGGAACATGAAAATATAAAACTCTAATGGATTCATTAAGTATAGGTAAAGCTGGTACATCAAATAAAAAACCTCCTATAAAAGCATATATAAGTAATGTGATTGAAAATAATTTAATATACTTTAAGTTCTTTAGTTCTTCCACAGATAATTAAATAATATATAAGACAAACTCACTGCAATAATATTTATTAAAATCAAAATATAGAAGTCATTTTCTATAACATTCCAGGAGGAGTTTATATGTGATACCTTACTAATATCAATTAATATTTTTAAAATTGGAATTATTACAGGAAAACTTAAAATACCAATAATAACTGAATTTCTTTTGACCTGAAAACTTATCGCTGAAATTAATGTTAAACAATTAGATATGCTAAAGGCTCCTAAAAATAGGAATAATAAAAAATGCTTTGATAAAAAAAGATTTCCTAAAAGGAAAGAATAAAATACAATAGCAATAAAAAATAAAATTGAAAGAAAGATAAAATTGTAAATTAATTTTGCAATGATTAATTCTGAAGGAGAAAAAAGGTAGAAGTAGTAATAATTTCTATTATGAGATTCATGAAAGAAACTTTTAGATATTGATGTAATTGAAACAAATAAAATTACTATCCAAAATAATGAAATCCAGATATCAGATTCATATATTTCGTTAAAATCAAATGCAACATATATAATATAAATAGCTGAAACCAAATATAAAGCCACAGACAAAAAGAGGTGTTTTAAACTTAGATCAATTTTTAAGTCTTTATAAAGTATATTAAATATTTTCTTTAGCATATTTGTACAAAAATAATACTCACATTTTTAAATTGAATTAATTATGAATAATTCTAAAAATTTATTTCCTCATAATCATTTTGTTAATTCCGAACTAAGACAAAAATTAACAAAACAAAAACCTTTGTTGATTTGGTTGTCTGGCTTATCGGGCTCTGGCAAATCTACAATTGCTAATGGTTTAGAAAAAAAATTATATGAAAATGGTTTTCTTTCATATTTATTAGATGGAGATAACATAAGAGTTGGATTAAATAATGACTTAGGGTTTTCTGATGAAGACAGAAAAGAAAATATTAGAAGAATAGCTGAAGTTTCTAAATTAATGATTGATGCGGGAGTAATTGTAATAACTGCTTTTATCTCTCCATTTGAAGAAGAGAGAGACTTTGCAAAAAAATTAGTTAAAGAAGAAAATTATTTTCTAGTTCACGTTGATTGTTCAATTGAAAAATGTGAAGAAAGAGATGTTAAAGGATTATATAAAAAAGTGAGAAAAGGAGAAATAAAAAATTTTACAGGAATAGATTCTCCTTATGAACAGCCTCAGAATCCAAACCTAAAAATAAATACAGAAAATGAAATAGTAGATGAATCAGTTGAAAGTATTTTCTCTGTTATACTTGAAAAAATTAAGGTGTAATGAATCAAAATGATATAATAAAAATTGCTTCTGAAGCTGCATTAATAGCTGGAGAAGAAATAATGAATATATATAATGACTCAGAATTTATAGACTTTAAAAAAAAAAAAGATAATTCACCGCTCACAAAAGCCGATAGAGCTTCGCATAATATAATTACTAAAATTTTAAAAAAAACTAAAATTGAAATAATCAGTGAAGAAAAAAAAATTACAAAATTTGATAAAAGAAAAAATTGGGAATATTATTGGTTAATTGATCCTTTAGATGGCACGAAAGAATTTATTAAAAAAAATGGTGAATTCACTGTGAATATTGCTTTGGTAAAAAATAATATTCCTTATATAGGAATTGTATATTGTCCAACCTTTAAAACTCTATATTGGAATGAACCTGAAGCTGGAAGTTATAAAAAACATATTGATAATATAGTGAAATTAAAAAAAAGAAAAGAAATAAATTTTAAAGACCCTAATCTAAGAATAGTTACTTCAAGATCTCATATGAATAAGGAAACTGAAGTTTTTTTAGAAAAATTAAATAAACCACAAATTGTTCCAGTTGGAAGTTCTTTAAAGATATTGTTTCTGGCTGAAAATAAAGCCGATATTTACCCAAGATATGGACCAACCATGGAATGGGACACGGCAGCGGCTCATGCAATAGCAAATGGTTCAAACGTTAAACTATTCAAAACAAATTATAAAAGCGAAATATCATACAATAAAAAAAATTTATTAAATCCATTTTTTCTTGCATACCCAAAAGATTAATCTCTCCAAAAAAAAATATTATCTAATAATTTTAATTATGATAATATTTTTTATGATTTCTTTTATTACAAATATTATAGGTCCTCTTATTCCTGAAATAATTCAAAGTTTCAATTTAAGTTTAAGTGCTGCAGCTATACTTCCGTTTTCTTTTTTTATAGCATATGGTTTTTTTTCCATACCAAGCGGTCATTTAATCGAAATTTACGGTGAAAAAAAAGTTATAATTTTTGGTTTATTTGTGTCACTGATAGGTTCACTATTTTTTTCATTATACACCAACTACTTAACGGGTATTATTTCATTATTACTAATAGGAACAGGAATGTCAATATTACAAGTTGCAATTAATCCATTATTAAGATCTACAACCAACGCGGAAAATTTTGCTTTTTTTTCAATAATGGGTCAGTTTTTTTTTGGATTAGCTTCATTTTTTAGTCCAATTTTTTATATGCAAATTTCAACTAATAATTTGATGAATATAATATACGAATTTAGTCCAAAATGGATAGTTATATATTGGACATTTAGCGTAATATCTCTAACACTTATTTTTATAATAAGTCTCTCTAGGTTTCCAAAAAAAAAAAATAAAGAAGAAAAGATTCAATTTGATTCATTAAAAAATATTTTAAAGAATAAATGGTCATATCTGTATTTTTTTGGCATATTCTTTTATGTAGGAACAGAACAAGGAATAAATACATGGGCATCTCAATTTCTTTATTCATATCATAATCTAAACCCTCAGCTTGAGGGAGCTAAAGTTATCTCATTTTTTTGGGGCAACATGACTATTGGAACATTAGCAGGTCTTGTCTTGATTAAATTATTTGATTCCAAAAAACTACTAATATTTTTATCTTGTCTATCTATTTTAATTTTAAGTTTTGGATTATTTGGAGGGAAATGGATAGCAGTAATAGCAATTTCAAGTTTAGGTTTATCTATTTCTAGTATGTGGTCAATTATTATAGCGTTAGCTCTCAATTCTTTTGAAAAAAATCACGGTACAGTATCTGGCATCATGATAACTGGAATTGCAGGAGGGGCAATATATCCATTTATTATAGGTTTCATAGGGGATTTTTATGGACTTAAATTAGGTTTATTTACATTATATATCTCATTATCATATATACTATTTTTAGGATGGATATCAAAACCTAAAGTTCTAAATAAAAAAGTTAATTTGAATTGGTTAAACTCTATTATATCTTTGAAAAAAAAGATAATTAAATATAATGCTTGATCAAATAAATAATTACAAAAGGGAAATCAAGAAATTAAAAATAACTGATGTTAATGAATTAGAAAATTTTAGAGTCAAATTTATTAGTAAAAAGAGTTTAATTAACGATTTATTTAAAAAATTCAAAACAATACCACAAAAAGAAAAAGGTAAAATTGGGATTGAAATAAATGTTCTAAAAACTATTGCAAAAAACAAATTAAGTGAAGCTTCAAGCCAATTAAAAAGAGACCCTAATCTAAAAAATGATTTTGAAGATTTAAGTGTGCCTCCCCTTACAGAAGATCTTGGAAGCCATCATCCAATAAGAATAATAAGAAATAAAATAATCAGCATTTTTAGTGAAATTGGTTTTTCAATTGAAGATGGCCCTGAAATAGAAAAAGACTGGTACAATTTTACAGCATTAAATTTTCCTGAAAACCATCCTGCAAGAGAAATGCAAGATACATTTTTCGTAGAAAGAGATCCTGATGTAGTTTTAAGAACACATACTTCTAATGTTCAAATTAGATTAATGGAAAAAAAACAACCTCCACTAAGAGTAATTATACCAGGTAGAGTATATCGTAATGAAACTGTATCATCTAAATCTCATTGTTTTTTTCATCAAGTTGAAGGTTTATATATAAACGAAGGGGTAAGCTTTAAAGATTTAAAAGACACATTGTATTACTTTGCAAAAGAAATGTTTGGAGATAAAACAAAAGTTAGATTTAGACCATCTTATTTTCCATTTACAGAACCAAGTGCTGAGATGGACATTTCTTGGAAATCAGGTTGGCTGGAAATTTTAGGTTCAGGAATGGTAGATCCAAATGTACTAGAAAATTGTGGGCTTGATTCAAAAAAATATTCTGGATTTGCTTTCGGTATGGGTATTGAAAGAATTGCAATGTTAAAATATCAAATTGACGATTTAAGATTATTTTCTCAAAATGACATTCGTTTTCTTAAACAATTTAGAGGAGCTAATTAGCTAAATTACATGAATTATATTCCTCATCAATAGTTATAAAAACTTCTGATTTAGTAATTTCAAACCAGGTATTAAGTATTTCAGATTGTTTTTTGTTTAAGGCAAAAGTTCTAAACCTTTGATAATCTTCTCTTAAATTTCCTAAATGTGGTAAGGTTTTACTTTTATAAAATAATATTCTTAATGCTTGAGTTCCATCATCCATTCTAAATTGCATTGGAGGTGAAACTGAACCAACTTTCATTGTGTCAATAGTAAAGAAAATAACCGGATCAAGTTCATCAACTAAAATTTTTTCTCCTCCTGAAGCATCGGTAAAATAGCCACCAAATGATGAGGTAAACTTGTCATCAGAAACCTTTCTTGCTAATTCTTCAAATGATGTCGAGTCAAAAACCACTAAATGTTTTAAACTATCTAGTTCTTTCTTACCACTAATAATATTATCGTCAGAAATCTTTGGTTTAATTAAAATATGTCTAGTGTCATACATATTTCCTCTTTTTTCAATTAGTTCTATTAAATGAAATCCAAACTTAGTTTCTACAGGCATAGAAATTTCACCTGGATTAAGTTTCAAAGAAGCTTCTTCATATTCTGGCTGAAGTGCGCCCCTTCCAACAAAACCTATTCTCCCTCCTCTTTTAGCGCTCTCAAAATCCTCACTATTTAAAGTTGCAAGAATTTCAAAATCATCACCAGAAATAAGTTTATTTCTAATATTAATCAGTTTTAACTTTGATTTTTCTTTTTGATTTTTTCCAACCTTAATTATTTTAACTATTTGGGAAACTTGTACCTGAGTAGAAAAATACGGTATACTATCTTTAGGTATACTATTAAAAAAACTACGAACTTCTTCAGGACTTACAGATACTTCAGATAAAATTTCTCTTCGCATTTTATTTGCAACCAACTGTTGCTTAATATCATCAAATAATTCATTTTTAAATTCTGAAATTGTTTTATTATAATAGTTTTCTATTTCTTCTTCTGAACCAACCTGATTAATAATTATATTCATTCTTGAGTCTAACTCTTGATTGACTTCGTTATCCTCAACCATAATTGAATCAATTTCAGCTTTTGCAACTAAAAGTTTATTAGTAATTAAGTTTTTTAAAACTGCACATTTTGTATTTCCTGATAATCTTTGACCCCTAGATAAAACGTCTAAATACGTACTTTCTAGTTCAGATTTTAAAACTATATAATCATCAATTTTTGATATAATCTTATCAAGAACCACCCCAGGTGATTCTTCCTGAGCACTGCAAGGAAAAAATAAAAAGAAAAAGAAAATATAACTAATAAACCTCATAATTAACTTGATCAATAAATTTTAAATAAATACTATCCTGCAATTTATTTAATAATTCTTTTTTTCTATCATTTAATAGAATTGCTTTTATAATATCATATTCAAAAGAGATTGGAGATATATCTCCAGGTATTTTATAATCAATTATTTTTATAAAATAATAAAATCTTTCATCTTGATTTTCTAAAAATTTATTATTGACTAAATAAGAAAAATCATTATCTAATTCAATAAATGGAGTATTAATAATTAAATCATCGAAATCTAACCAAACAGAATCATCTAGAAAGTATTGTTCAGCAAATTGAAAAGAATAAGATTTAATATCACTAATGTTTGATTCAGGGTATCTTTTTATTAATTTTTTAAAATTAATAATTTCAGGAGCTCCCAAAGGAATTTTAGTATATAAACATCTAACAATTTTTGATCCTAATATGAAATCTTTTATGTTTTGATTATAATATTTACTTATCTCCAAATCAGAAATTATGAAATTAACATTATTTGACAACAACTCATTTTCATATTGATACAAAATCAAATCATCTTCATATTTTTTAAGTTTTTTATCAATAAAATTTCTATCGTTTATATTATTATATGCATGAAGTAATATAATTTCATTTTTTATCCAATCATTTATTTGATTAGCAATAAATTCTGAACTATCATAATTATTTTTAGGTCTAAAAAGATCATCTAAATACAAAAACTTATTTTCAACTTTTGCAAGTGGATTAGATTTTATCTTCTCTTCTTTATTATAATCAATTTTACATGAGATTAATACTAAAAAAAACATAAAGAAATTTAGTTTCATTTTATAAGATTTTTATTGTTAAAATAGTTATATCATCATTGAAAGTATTGTTTCCTTTAAAAGAATTAAGATCGTCTAATATTTTTTCATTTATGTTTTTAGTTGTTATTTTAGAAGATAAAACAAAACTTTTGAGTTTTCCCTCACCATAATATTCATTTAAGTCATTTTGGGCCTCTAACAATCCATCAGTATAACATAATAACAAACAATTGTTTTTATACTTAATTTTATGAGACTTAAATCTAGGTAATTCATTAAAAACACCTATTAGAGTTGTCCCCTGGTCTAAATTTATTATTTTGTCATCCAATTTCAAAATTGGGGATGGGTGACCACAATTAACATAGTTGATTGTTTTTTTCTTAATGTCAAATTCTGCTATAAAAAAACTAACAAATCTATCACCTGATTCTTTACTTTTAATTTGAAAATTTAATTCCTTAACAATATCATTTAAATTTTGAGTGTATCTTAATAAAGTTCTTAAAGAAGCTTGAAAATTTGACATTAGAAGTGCTGCTGGCATGCCTTTACCAGAAACATCAGCAATACATACCATAAACTTATTTTTATTTAGAGGGATATAATCAAAATAGTCACCACCTAAATCTGAATGAGGGTTATAAGTAGAGTAAATTTTTAATTTTTCTGTGTTAGGTAAAGACTTTGGTATTAGAGCTTCTTGAACTTTTCTAGCAATAAGTTTTTCTTTTTGAAATTTCTCAAATACGGTTGATGTAGGTAAATTAAATATATTAACTAAAATTGAAACAAAAGAGTATAGTAAAATAAAAATGCTAACCACCATAAAATATAAAGATTTAGTAAGGTCAAAAATTACTATTCCAGTAACATTAATTTGAAGAAAAATTCTTACATAAAAAAGTAGAGATATAATGATAATAAAAATATATAAAATACTTTTCCATTTTTTATCAAAGCTTATATAAGCAATCCACTTCAAATTAAATGATAAAATAAATCCGTATATAATTACAATAATTCCAATTATGTAATAAAAAGAAGAAAGAAAAAAGATAGATACAAAATCAAATAAAAAAGTAAAAAGAATTAAGTACTCAAAAATTTTCCACAAGGGTTTAGTTAAATCATTTTCATTATCAAATAAAATAAACCTTTTATAAACGGTAAAAATAATAGACAAATAAGTTAATGAAATTCCAATATTTACATGATTTACAATATTTAATACGGATACATTTCTTGTAATATAATTTCCTGATAAAATATAAAATAAAATTATCCATATAATTCCAACAGGAATGATAGATAATAAAGAAAATTTTAAAGTTTTATTTAAATAAATTAATACATTCTTTGGATTTACAAGTTTAAGTTTTTGATCATAATAATTATAAGTAAATAAAATAGATAGTCCAAGAAAAAAATGATATGTAATATAATATGAATATATATTTAGATTTTTTTCTATAACAATTAATGTTAATTGAAATAATAAAAGAAAAAACCAACAGGATAATCCAAGTATTAAACTTATTCTAGGTTTAAATTTATTAAGTATCATAATCAAAAATACAATTTAATAATTTTGAAAAAAACCAAGAAAAAACAAATGTTAATGATTGCTAAGATCAGTTTCTAGAATAATTTGGAGCTTCTCTAGTAATATTTATATTATGAGGATGACCTTCAATGGAGGCTGCATTTGTTATTTTAACAAATTTAGTGTTAGCTTTTAATTCATTTATATCTTTTGCGCCTGTATAACCCATCCCCGATTTAATACCACCAACTAACTGATATAAGACCTCAGAAACATCACCTTTAAATGGAACTCTTCCAACAATTCCCTCTGGAACTAATTTGTTAGTTTCTTTTTCATTTTCTTGAAAATATCTATCCCTTGCTCCTTTTTCCATAGCCTCAACAGATCCCATTCCTCTATAAGTTTTATATTTTCTTCCTTCATGTAAAATAATTTCACCAGGAGTTTCTTTTGTTCCTGCAAGTAATGAGCCAACCATTACAAGATTTGCTCCAGCCGAAATAGCTTTAACGATATCACCAGAAAATCTAATACCTCCATCTGCTATTAAGGGTATTTTGGAGTTTTTTAAACCTTTTGAACACTCTAGAATTGCGGACAGTTGAGGAACACCAACACCTGCAATTATTCTAGTTGTACAAATACTTCCCGGACCTATCCCAACTTTTATTGCATCAGCGCCGACAGATACTAACTCTTTTACTGCGCTAGCAGTTGCAACATTTCCAACTATTAAATCAATATCATAATTTTTTTTAATTTTTTTACATAAAGAAATTACAGATTTAGAATGAGCATGAGCAGTATCAATCACAATTACATCTACCCCTACACTTATTAGATTATCTAATCTTTTTTTATAATTCAATTCATTTCCAATTGCTGCACCAACCCTCAATCTTCCAAACCTATCTTTACAAGCGTCTGGCATAGACTTATTTTTCAATATATCTTTATATGTTACTAAGCCAACTAAAATATTTTTTTCATTTATAATAGGTAGCTTTTCAATTTTATGTTTTTTTAATAACTGCTCTGCCTTAAATAAATCCGTATCATTCTTTGCGGTAACTAAATTATTTGATGTCATAATATTAGAAAGCTTAATTTTTCCATCCTTATGAAATCTTATATCTCTATTAGTTACAATCCCATGCAAATAATTATTTTGGTCAACAATAGGAATGCCTCCAATTTTATTTCTTTTCATTATTTGCAAGGCATCTTTTACAGTTGAGTTTTTATTTAAAGTAATTGGATCTTTTATAATAGTGCTTTGAGATCTTTTGACTTTTTTAACTTCTTCTGTTTGATCATTAATTTTCATATTTTTATGGATAATTCCCATTCCACCTTTTAATGCAATTGCAATTGCTAAAGATGATTCTGTAACCGTATCCATTGGTGAAGAAATTAAAGGAATATTTAATTTAATATTTCTGGTTAAATAAGTAGAGACATCAACCTGACCAGGTAATACGTCTGAATAGGCTGGTTTAAGCAAAACATCATCAAAAGTAAATGCTTCTGAAAGAATTTTATTATTTTTTTGCATGGCAAATATTAACTAGTTCTATTTGCCAAACAAAACTAATGCATATTTATTAAAACTAAAATTATATTTATTATATAAAATGTTGGAATTCATTGCTGTATTATTCGGACTATTAAGTGTATGGTACGCAAAAAACAATAACATAAGGGTTTTCCCCACTGGTATTATTAGTGTAAGTATTTATATTTTTATTAACTATTCTGCAGAGCTATATGCAAATACTGGAATTAATATTTATTATTTCGTTATGAGCATTTATGGATGGGTTCTTTGGGGTTCAAAAAATAAAAAAGTAAGAAAAAAAATTAGTAGTTGTAATAGAAAAGAGTTGTTTTTTTCAATTCTTCTATCAATATTTTTCTTCTTAATAATATATTATTTATTAAAAGCATCAAACAGTGATGTGCCAATATTTGATAGCATTACAACTTCTTTATCCCTAGTTGCGATGTTTCTAATGGCAAGAAGAAAAATTGAAAATTGGATATATTGGATAATTGCAGACTTTATATATATTCCCCTTTACTTTTATAAAGAATTGCCTTTAACTAGTTTCCAATTTCTTGTGTTTTTAATAATTGCAATTTTGGGATATATGTCCTGGACAAATAAACTAAATGAAAAAAATATCAATCATAGGCCCTGAATCATCTGGTAAAACAACTCTAGCTCACAGTTTATCAAAATTATTAAAAGAAAATTTTGTTGAAGAATACGCTAGGTATTATGTTAATAAAAACAAAAACTATACGATTTCATCGCTTGATATAATTGCTCAAAAACAATCACAAAGAATAGAAGAAAAAAAAACAAAAGTTAAAAAATTTCTTATTAGCGATACGTCTATTATTGATATACTAATTTGGAGTGAATTTAAATATAATCAATGCAGTCAAAAGATTATAAAAATGACAAAAAATGAATTATTTGATTGCTATTTGTTATGCAAACCTGATTTTCCTTGGGTTAAAGATCCTCTAAGAGAAAATCCAAAAAGAAGAACAAAAATATTTAATTTATTTAAATATCATTTAAATCAAAAAAAGGCAAAATATAAAGTTATTGAGGGAAATCATTCAAATAGACTATTAACATCTTTAAATTTTATAAAAAAATAATTATAATTGCGAAATCTTGGGGTGCCTGAAATATAAAGGCTGAGATTAAACTCGAAAAACTGATCCAGATAATGCTGGCGTAGTAAATATGTATAAAATATTATTTTTAATTTTAATAACTTTTTCAAGCTTTTCTCAAAAATCATCTAAGGGCTTAGTCCTCAATAATGAAGGTGAAGCAATTATGGGGGCTAATATTCAAATACCTTCTTTAAATAAAATATTATATAGTGATCAAAAAGGAACATTTTATTTTAGTACAAATAATGATAGTATAAATGTTAAAATATCACATGTTGGGTATATAACGAAAGAATTTTTTATTAATACTGCTAATAACAGTAGTTTTAAATTTA
>CEOP01248638.1_pt1 | contig 11757 bp, 12 predicted proteins | sample 361301 | NCBI WGS metagenome assembly CEOP01 (sample SAMEA2619548, study PRJEB7988) | marine metagenome | biome: marine biome (ENVO:00000447); feature: deep chlorophyll maximum layer (ENVO:xxxxxxxx); material: "saline water (ENVO:00002010), including plankton (ENVO:xxxxxxxx)" | depth 55 m
CTGCCTTGTAAGGGCAGCGCTCTGACCAGCTGAGCTAAACGCCCATTCAATATTAAATATTAAGACTTTATTTTATTTTTAACTTTAATATTATTTACTTTTTTTTGACTACTTTTGGTAATGCAACCATTAAAACATCCCAAATTTCTTTAGCAAAATGAAACGTTAAATCTTTTGAAACATGTTCAGGTACATCTTCTAAATCTTTTCTATTTAAATCAGGTAAAATCACTTCTTTAATTCCAGCTCTATGAGCAGCTGTAACTTTTTCTTTTACTCCACCAATAGGTAGAACATTCCCTCTTAATGTAATTTCACCAGTCATAGCAACTTTATCTTTAACAGCTGTATCAGTCATAAGTGAAACTAATGAAGTAATCATACTAACACCAGCTGAAGGACCATCTTTTGGTATAGCGCCCGCAGGAACATGAACATGAATATCCGTTTCTTCTATAAAATTAGAATCAATACCAAAACTATCTACATGAGCTCTAACAAAAGTTAATCCAGCAGTTGCAGACTCTTTCATTACATCACCTAGCTGTCCTGTTAAAGTCAATTTTCCTTTACCCTTCATTTTTGTTGATTCAATAAATAAAATATCTCCACCAGCAGCAGTCCATGCTAGTCCCGTAACTACACCAGGCTCAGTAGTTCTTTCTGCTAATTCTGAATGAAATCTAGAAGCTCCTAATAAATCATGAACTTTCGCTTTTGTTACTTTTATTTTTTTAGCTTTTGTTTCCACAATCTCTCTAGCAACTTTCCTTAATACATTGGCTATCTCCCTTTCAAGCTGACGAACCCCCGCTTCCCTTGTATAAGAACTAATTAATTCTTTTACTGAATTAATATCTAAAGAAACTTCCGTTTTCTTTAATCCATTTTCTTTTACCTGCTTTGGTATTAAATGCCTTTTCGCTATTTGCACTTTCTCATCTTGTATATATCCTGAAAATTCTAATATTTCCATTCTATCACGTAATGCCACTGGAATATTTCCATAATTATTTGCCGTTGCTATAAACATTACTTTACTCAAATCAAAATCAAGTTCAAGATAGTGATCATTAAACGAATGATTCTGCTCTGGATCTAAAACTTCTAATAATGCTGAAGATGGATCTCCTCTAAAATCAGAGCCAAGTTTATCAACCTCATCAAGCATAAATACTGGATTATTAGTTCCTGCTTTTTTTATATTTTGAATAATCCTCCCAGGCAAAGCTCCGATATAAGTCCTACGATGTCCTCTAATCTCAGCTTCATCTCTAACACCACCAAGAGATAAACGTATAAACTCTCTGCCCATAGACCTGGCTATTGATTTTCCTAATGAAGTTTTTCCGACGCCTGGCGGTCCTCCAAAACACAATATTGGACCACGGATGCTACCATCTGGATTTCTTTTCTGTTTTAAGTTTCTAACTGCAAGGTATTCAATTATTCTTTCTTTGACCTTTTCTAAACCATAATGGTCCTGATCAAGTATTTTTAATGCTTCTTTAACATCTATTCTATCCTTAGATGACTTACTCCAGGGTAAATCTGCAATCCATTCTATGTAGGTTCTTGAAACATTATATTCTGGAGACTGTGTAGGTATCCTTGATAATCTATCTAACTCTTTCATTGCTACCGCTTCAGAATCTTCAGGCATTTTAGCTGCTTTTATTTTATCTTCTAACTCTTTTAATTCAACTGTACCCTCATCCTCTCCCAATTCTTTTTGTATGGCTTTCATTTGTTCACGAAGATAATATTCTCTCTGTGTTTTCGCGATTTCATCATGTACCTCTGTTTGTATTTCCTCGCCAAGTTTTATTCTTTGAATCTCTCTGTTTATAATAGAGATAGCTTTTTCAATTCGTTTTTTTATATTTATTTCTTCTAGAATGTCTTGTTTTTCTTGGTTAGACAAAGTCATCAAAGAAACAGCTCTATCAACTAACCTATTAGGTTTTTTAATATTTGAAAGCATGCCAGTATGCTCTTCAGTCAAATTAGGGGCTACTTTAATAAGATCGGCAAAAGATTTTCTAAGACTCTCTGAGGAGTTTTTAATTTCCAATTCATCAATAATTGGATCATCACTTATCGTACTAACAGCGGCTTTAAAATATGGTTCTTTACTAAGGTAATCTAATATTTTTACTCGAGATATGCCCTGAACGATAGCAGACTTACTATTATCTGGCATTGCAAAAACTTTTAATACAGTTGCTAATGTCCCATATGAATATAAATCTTCAGGCTTTGGATCTTCAATAGACCCATCTTCTTGCGCAACAACAATAATATATTTTCTTTTTTCTGACTCTAGATCAGATATGAGTTTTAATGATTTTTCTCTACCAATGTAAATTGGTATAACTTGCTGAGGGAACAACACTGTATTACGAAGAGGCATAACTGCATACTCTTCCGTACCTTCAATAATTATATTTTCAATATCTTTTTCAGATAATTTATCTGCCATATTTTTCCTATTTTTATTATACTTATTTTATAGTACAATCATTATGCCAAAGAAATTTATGAATAAAAATGAAATGAATATTTTTTTTTCTGCAAAATTGGCGTAGAAAGTATAATCATTATGTCTTATACCATTCAGGTATCTACTTTAATGCCAGCCTTGCCTGCTCATCAGCATGATATGAACTACGAACCAGAGGCCCGGATTCAACAATATCAAACCCAATATTCTTACCCGCTTTTTTATATTCTAGAAACTCTTTTTTATCTACGTATCGCTGCACTTTTAAATGTTGAGCAGTAGGTTGTAAATATTGACCAATAGTAAAAATTGAGACTCCAGCATAATAAGCTTGTTTCATTGTAATAAGGACTTCATCAAAAGTCTCCCCAAGGCCAACCATTAGACCTGTCTTTGTTAATAAACCATAATTTGAAGATAATCTGAGAACTTCTAAACTTCTAGACCAATTAGCTTGACTCCTAACTTTTTTACTTATCCGTTCGACACATTCCATATTATGACTAAAAATTTCGGGGTTTGCTTTAAATACTTTTTCCAAACAATCTTCATCTCCTTTAAAATCAGGCGTCAAAACCTCTACAGTACAATTAGGAACATATTTATGAATTTCTTTGATTGTCTCTGCCCACATAAGAGCGCCATAATCATTTTTTAAATCATCTCTATCAACTGATGTAATTACAACATGCTTAAGATTCATTTTTTTCACAGCCATAGCTGTTCTGTGCGGCTCGAGTGGATCATTCCATAATGGTTTTCCTGTCTTTACAGAGCAAAAACCACAAGCTCTAGTGCAAATATCACCCAAAATCATAATAGTGGCCGTTCCACGATTCCAGCACTCATAAATATTAGGGCAATTTGCCTCTGCACATACCGTATTTAAATTATGGGCTTTTACAGTATTACTTACAGAACGATATACATGTCCTATTTTAAGCTTAATCTTAGGCTTATATTGATTAGATAATAAATCAGACATTATATTAAATCTTCTAAATTCATATTCTCTAAGTTTTCTTTTATTTTTAAAATAAAAGTAGCTCCACCTGCGCCATCAATTAATCTATGATCAAAACCTAATGAAAGCATCATCATACTTCTTATAGCAATTATATCTGAATTTTCTCGTTCTATCACAACAGGCTGTTTTTTTATTGACCCAACCCCTAGTACTCCAACATTAGGTTGATTTATTATAGGTGTGCCAATAGTAGCACTAAATACACCAAAATTTGATATTGTAAATGTTGAACCCTGTAACTTATCTGGGTTTATACTTCTTTTCCTTGTTCGATCAACTATTTCATTTAAATCTCGGCAAATACCCAAAAGATTTTTTTCATCACAATTAAATATACTTGGTACCATTAATCCGCCATCGACTGACACCGCAATTCCCATATTTATTTCATTATGATAAATAATTGAATTTTCTTCTAATGACGAATTCATCTCAGGCATCTCTTTTAATGCATTAACAGTAGCAAGAATTATAAACGGCGTATAGGTCAGTTTAAATTTCTCTTTTGAATAAAATGACTGTTCTTGATCTTTAACAAATTTGATAATATTTGTCATATCTACTTCATTCATAATATATACATGCGCAGAAGTATCAAGACTATAACGCATATGTTCAGATATCATCTTCCTCATATGATCAAGTTGAACTTTTTCTCCACTTTGGATAGTATGCAGTGATGCTGGCTTTACAGGCTGTTTTTTTTCAGGTTTAGAATTTGAATCTGCATCTGAAGAAATATAATGTTGCAAATCTTTTTTTGTCACTCTTCCATTTGCACCTGTTCCAGTAATCATTTCAATCTGACTAAGACTTATCCCTTGTTGATTTGCTATTTTCATTACCGCTGGAGTTATAATGCTACTTTTTGAATCCTCTAAGGTTCTAATTACCACATTATCTTTTATTTTTTTTTCAGATGATACTAAATTTTCCTCGATAGGCTTTTCTACTATCTTTTCTTTTATTGGTTTAATCTTCTCAACTTTATCTTCTTTTTTTATTTCACCGCTCGTTTCAATTCTTGCAATCACATTACCAACATCAACCACATCATTTGGATCTGCCAATACTTCACTAATGACTCCTGATTCTGGAGAAGGAATCTCAGAATCAACCTTATCAGTACCAATTTCTAACAATGTTTCATCTTTTTCAATAGAATCACCTACTTTTTTATACCATTCTAAGATAGTACCTTCAGTTATACTCTCTCCCATTTTTGGCATTACAACATCTACAATCATTTAATACTCCAATAAATCATTTATAGCACTTGCTATATCTTCAGTTTGAATTAACACATTTTCTTCTAAAAACCAATTATATGGAATAGGACTATCTTTTGAGGCTATTCTTCTAACCGGGCCATCTAATAATTCAAAATATTTGTCTGAAATAACAGAACAAATTTCCGAACCCGGACCATTTGTTAAATTATCTTCATATACTACCAATACTTTCCCTGTTTTACTTATTGAATATTTTATTGTTTCATAATCAATAGGATTAATTGTGCGTAAATCAATAATATCCACAGAATTTTCTTCTAATCCTAACTCTTGAATTGCATCAATACTTTTTTGGACCATCGCACCCCAACATATTACTGTTAGATCATCACCCTTTTTAACATAACTGGCTTTTCCAAAAGGTAATAAATATTTATCATCAGGCTCTTCAGTAGATGCATATGGCTGACGATATAGACCTTTATGTTCCATAAAAAGCACTGGGTCATTCATTCTACATGCCATCTTTAATAATCCTTTTGCATCTTTCGCATTAGATGGGTACGCAATAAAAATCCCCGGCATATGCATAAAATACCCATCAATTGACTGGCTATGGCATAGTGCACCATGAATATATCCACCAACAGGAACTCGGATAACCATCGGGCAACTCCAATCGTTGTTTGAACGATAACGCATTACAGAGACTTCATTCCTAATCTGCATCATAGCCGTCCAAATATAATCTCCAAATTGAATCTCAACTACCGGTTTGTATCCTGTAACTGCCATTCCAACTGCTGTCCCAATAATACTAGACTCTGCTAATGGAGAATTAAAGACTCTTTCTTTACCAAATACAGTAGAAAGCCCTTTCGTTGCTGTAAATACACCACCTTTTGGATCAGCAATATCTTGACCATAAATTACCATTTTTTCATTCTTATCCATTTCTTCATGCAATGCATGGTTAATGGCGTCTACCATAACGACACTATCAGCTTTTTTAACTATTTTAGTTTCTTTACCTACATGATCTCCACTATATATATGATCTATTGCTGTTTCTTTATTTGGATGATCCTGCTCATCAGCCCATGAAATATCATCAGCAATTTGCTTACTACACTTTTGAGCAATATTCTCTGCATCTTTTTCTGAAAAAATATTCTCACTTATACAATTATTTTTAAATAATTCTATTGGGTCACGTTCCATATCTTTTGCCAAATCTTCTTCACTACGGTATTTTCGCTGATCATCTGAACTTGAGTGAGGCATCAATCTAACTACATTAGAAACGATTACTGTCGGCCCCTTTCCTCTTCTAGCTCTCTCTACTGCTTGTTTAAAAGCTAGACTTGATTCAAAAAAATTTGTTCCATCAACTTGAATTTTTGATAGATTTTCATAACCACTAACTAATGAATAAACTGAACCAGCAGTTTGCTCTGATTTATGTGTACTAATAGCATATTCGTTGTCCTGTATATGAAAAATAACTGGCGCCTTCTCTCTACTTGCCCAGTTCAACGCTTCATGAAAATCTCCCTGGCTAGTAGTGCCTTCACCAGATGAAACATAAACAACTTCCTTATTCTGCTCTAACTTCCTAGTTAATGCACACCCTACTGATTGAAGATATTGTGTTCCCGTTGCGCTGGATTGTGAAACAATACGAAGATTTTTATTACTATAATGCATTGGCATCTGCCTTCCACCTGAGCTAGGGTCATCTGCTCTTGCTAAAAAAGAAAGTAAATGCTCCCTTGGAGTAACACCTAGCGCTAATGTATATGCTCCATCTCTATAATAAGGATAAGACCAATCTTTACCTTCCTGAATTGCTAACGCAGCTGCGATTTGAGCGGCTTCATGGCCTGAACAACCCATGTGAAAAAACCCTTTTCCTTGCTTTAACAAGTTTAACATTTTGTTATCAAGCTCCCTGGCTAAAACCATTGTTTGATAAATATCTAGAAGCTGCTGCTTCGTAAAACCATTAAACCTAGCCATCAGTTTTTGTATATAGAAAATTTTGCAATAAAATGTTTCACTAAAGTTTCCTTTATTTCATTCATACTAGGAACATTTTCTCCTAATAAATTAGCCATTGAGGTAACACCATATTCTGATATACCGCAAGGAATAATACCCCGATAATATTTTAAATCAGGATTAATATTTAATGAAAATCCATGCATTGTTACCCATTTACTAATCCTTACACCTAGTGCTGCAATTTTTTTATCACCGACCCATGCACCTGTTAGACCTTCTTTTCTATCTGCTTTTATATCATATTCATTTAGAACATCTATAATCAATTGTTCTAACTCTCGCATGTACCAACTAACACTCTTTTTATATTGATTTAAATCCAAAATAGGATAGCCAACAAGTTGACCAGGCCCATGAAAAGTAATTTTCCCTCCTCTATCAGTTTGAATTATTGAAATATTTTTTGATTCATTATTAAGGAGATGCTCTTTAGGAGAATTTTTCCCTAGTGTATATACAGGTAAATGCTCTACCAATAACAAATGATCTTTAATTTGACCTAATATCCTTTGAGATTGCAACTGCTTCTGTAAATCCCAGGCATCCTGATATGGAGAAAGACCAAGATCTAATATATTATATGTTGATTCCATTTTTTTAATTTAAATTTCTATCATAAACCAATAATCGATAAAAATTCAGATCTAGTTCTGTCTGATTCTCTGAATTTTCCTAACATAGATGAGGTGGTTGCTAAACTATTCTGTTTTTGTACACCACGCATTTGCATACACATATGCTGCCCCTCCATAATTACTGCTACCCCTACAGGATCCAATACATCTTTGACTGTTTCTGCTATCTGCCTAGTCAAGCGCTCTTGTACCTGCAACCTCCTTGAAAACATATCAATAATTCTTGGAATTTTAGAAAGTCCTATGACCTTACCGCTTGGTATATATGCAACATGAGCCTTCCCAAAAAATGGTAATAAATGATGTTCGCAGAGACTAAAAAACTCTATATCTCGGACAACAACCATATCCTTAGAATCTTCATTAAAGATAGCATTATTAATTATTGAGTTTAAATCTTGCTTGTAACCATCTGAAAAAAAACTCCAAGCTTTAGAAACCCTTAAGGGAGTATTAATAAGTCCTTCTCTTTTTGGATCTTCTCCAATTTCTTTTAAAAGTAAAGTAGTCAGTTCTGCAATCTTTTTATTTTCTTTCATTTTTCAAACCTCGTCTAATCAATCTTTAGCTATATCTATCTTCCCTCTAAGAAGATATATTATACCATAAATAATTGGTGTATCTATTAGGGCCATTAAAATTTTGAATAACCAGCCGTCAATTATTGCGGAAATTATCTGCTCAGTATTCCATACACCGACAAATAATATACAAATCACTAAAATGGTGTCTAATAATTGAGAAGCAAATGTAGAGGCATTATTTCTCAACCATAAATGCTTTCCATTTGTTAGTTTTTTCCAAAAATGAAATATTCGAACATCTATAAATTGTGCAAATAAATATGCAATCATAGATGCAGCTATAATCCTCCATGCATTTCTAAATACAGAATTATAAATCTCATCACTAACCAATGAATCTGGAATAGCATTAAACTGTCCACCAAGCCATAAAAACAATAAAACAAACATTGAAGCAATAAAACCAGAAAACACGACTAGATTTGCTTTCTTTTGTCCATATAACTCAGAAATTAGATCTGTAACTAAGAATGTTAATGGATAAGGAAGAATTCCTGCCGAAACTATAAAAACCTTAAAACCAAGATCAACTGTTACAAATTTATTTGCTATTAAATTACAGGTTACTAAAGAGGCAATAAAGACACCAGTTAAGACTAAAAAAAGTTGATCTTTAAAATTACTTTTTTGGTCCATAATAATCTGTGTAAATAGAATGGGTTTCAACTAATCTGAGCTTGTGAAGTGTACCGGTTTTAATATCATCAACAATTTCACCCCATATCCAAATCAAAATATTCTCAGATGATGGTTGATTATCCTTAAACCATTCAATATCTAATTCTATTTGTGAATGATCTAAAACATTAACAACTTTTCTCTTTAACAATTTATTAAGCTTTTGCAGATCCACTAGCCACCCGGAACCTGGATCGATAGGTCCAGTGACAGAAACCTCTAAAATATAATTATGCCCATGAGTATTATAATCTTTACCAAAAACTTCTATATTTTTTTCTTCAGACCAATTTTTATTACCATATTTATGTGAAGCACAAAAATGATATTTTTTTGTGATGATTGGATAGTTCATATTTGTATTATGCAAGTATTTAATAAGTTTAAATTTAATTTAATTTATCATAATAAATCAAAGATTTAAAAAATAACAAAAGAACTAATATACATACTTTTAAATTTTATTTTTTACAATAGTGTCTATTCAGAAATTAATTCGCTTAACAAGGTGGGAATGTTTTTTACTAAACTAGATTTTGGCAAAAATATATCGCAACCAGCTGATCTTATTTTTTTTAATTCTTTTGCCTTAACCTCGTCCATTGTACCAATAATTTTTATTCCGTGTCGTTTTAACTCAGAAATTAAACCAACTGAAAAAAACACAGATTCATTTAGGTCAATTATTGCCAGGATAGACTTTTCAACAAAATCATCAGGACTAGTATTTTCATCACAAAACTCAACGTTTTTTTCATAGTCCACACAAATACTAGAAACCTTAGAGCCAAGCTCAAAATCTTTAATAAAAAGTAAAATATTCTCCATACTAGTTATATCTTTGGAATGATTTTCCAGTCAAATTCATTACTTGAAATTAAGTTATCATATGCCTGATTTACTTGATTTATTTGATTTATTAAATCATCTACATTAATCCCACGCTGCATTCCTTTAAAATCTAAAAATTTTTCAATGCATTTATTAAGCAAACTTTTTGCACCTTTTAAATTGTTATTTTCAAGATGGATGAAACTTACACTAAGCTGAATGAGGCCTTGTATAAATCTTCTATCTGGCAAATAATAGTCTGACCATAACTCCTCCCAAGATTCATGAGCCTCAAAATATTCTCCAGATCTATAATAATGTAAGCCCTCTATAAATAAAGACTCTATTTTTTCACTATCATTCACTAATAAGCACCGGAGTATCCATGCAATAATGGTTCCCTTTCATACCAATTGTGCACGCTTGATAAAAGGGGTCATGCTCAAAAAATAATATCCATTCTTCACCATACATTTTTTTAAGTAATGTGGATTTTTCTTTTACTGTTCGCACTGGTCGAAGGTCATAAGACATCACCCAAGGTATTGGTATATGTGCGGCCGTTGGAAAAATATCTGCACCATAAAATAATGTTTTTTTACTATCAGAAATTATTGGATGCATTAAACCATCTGTATGCCCTTCTGTAAAATAAATATCAATACCTGGCAAAAACTTATCATTCACTAAATTGATCATATTATTTTGACCCAATACTTTCCAATCCCTTTCCATAAAACTTCCCCTATCTTTTTGATTTGGGTGATTCGCTAGCCTCCAGTTCTTATCACTGATCCAGTAAGTTGCATTTGGGAAAGTTGGGATTAAACTCTCTTTATGATAAATAGTGTTCCCGCCAGCATGATCAAAATGTAAGTGAGTACATATAACATCAGTGATGTCATTAGCAATAAAATCATATTTCCCCAATGAAGATTTTATATTAAACATACTTAGGTCAATATTGTAGATATCTAAATATTTTTCTGACCATTTTGAACCATTTCCTGTATCTATAAGTATCTTACGACTATCACTAACAAGCAACAAAGACCTAGTAACCATCGTTATACGATTAAATAAATCAGAGGGCATTTTTTCACTCCACATTACTTTTGGAATAATACTAAACATTGCGCCACCATCTAATGCAAATTCACTAGTTTCAATACTATATAATTTGTACTCGCCTATTTTCATACTGCCATAGTTCTATTTATATAATAATATAAATTTTTAATAGGTTCTGTTTTAGAACAATGTCTTACTGCTTCAAGCAAAACAATTTTTTTTGATATATCTTCTAATGAACGACCCTGTAATATAATTTTTTCAGCAATATTAATATAATTTTTATAATCAAGACCTTGCTCTATTACAAATTCTGACTGATCTATTTTGTTTTTCTTTATTAACAATTTCTTTTTATAAAGCCAATGAGAAATCTCTCTTCTATAGCTTCTAAGCCTAACATATTCACCACTCCATATTCTAGATATAGATACAAAAGTCATTAAAAGTTCTGGGTCATTATAATATAAAACTGAATCTAATAATTTATCTGGGCTTAACCCTTTTTTATTATGTGGTCCAGTTAATGATTCCAATTGTAAAATATTAATTAAGCAACATGCATATGTCCATATTTGTGATTTCATTTGCTTAAAGTGAAATGCTCTTAGAACATGAAATATAAATAATGCATTAGCATCAACATTCTGAAGGCCTAAATCAACAAGTGTATCAATAATAGCTCTGGAGCGGTCAGATGCTAAAAATACTTTTGCATTTAATATTTTTGCCTCTTCCCATTCTCCAGATTGAATTGCATCCTGTAAATTACCAATAAACACCGTAGAGGTCGCATCGGCACTTTCAATATTAGTCAAGTATTTATTATCGTCTCGAACTTGTTTGCCAATTAAAACATCTAATCCATATTTAAGTAATATTTTTGAAGGCTTATCTCTTTCATCAGCAATAATATTTTTTATACTATTTATAACTATAATAGGATGATATTTTGCATCTTTTGTCCAATTAATAGAGACTGAATAGTAGAGTAAAGTATTTAAATATTTTACAAGTTCCTGTCCTCCAAGAGAAGCCTTATCTAAATATTGATGACATGAATTAATGTCTCCCTCTTTTATATAATTAAATAAGGAAACCTTGTTCATTACTAGCGATTATGACTTTTTTT
>CEOP01174349.1_pt1 | contig 11751 bp, 7 predicted proteins | sample 361301 | NCBI WGS metagenome assembly CEOP01 (sample SAMEA2619548, study PRJEB7988) | marine metagenome | biome: marine biome (ENVO:00000447); feature: deep chlorophyll maximum layer (ENVO:xxxxxxxx); material: "saline water (ENVO:00002010), including plankton (ENVO:xxxxxxxx)" | depth 55 m
AATACATGGCAATATGTAGCCTATCTATTTGCCCACAACGATGGCGACGGAGGATTCGGACCTAATGGCGATGCTGATATTATCAAATGTGGAAACGTGGCTTATAGCGGAGGCGCCACAGTAAATCTTGGCTGGGAACCTCAATGGGTGTTGGTCAAGCCCTCAGATTCACAAGGCAACTGGATACTAAATGACAACATGCGAGGAATGCCTGCTTTTGGACGCGGCCCTCGCTTAGACGCTGATAACCAGAATCAAAAAATGCTTAATGCAGGTACAGTTAATCCAACCGCCACTGGGTTTACTGTACCTTCTGGGATTTATAACCCCACTGATCTCATCTACATGGCAATCCGCCGTGGACCAATGACTGTGCCAGAGAATGCAACTGATGTGTTTGCTGTTGCTGTTAGAACTGGAGCCTCTGGCAGTCAAGGTGCATATCGTTCTGGCTTTCCTGTAGATATGGCATTTCACAAAGTTGTAACAAACTCCTTTAATCCTTATGAAACTGGCTCTAGGCTTCAACAAGGTAATTCTATGTCGACCAATTCAGATTCTGGAGAAGTTACTCAAAGTGATCAGCAATATGATTACATGGACGGATGGAATAGCGAAACCAGTTCATCTTCATCTAAATATTCTTGGATGTGGAAACGTGCTCCAGGCTTCTTTGATGTCGTTCATTATCAAGGAAACGGCGGCGCGGTGACAGTAAACCATAACCTTGGTGTAACGCCTGAAATGGTTTGGATGAAGAGGCGTGATACTAACGGTGATTGGGGAGTTTATTTTAAGAGTGGCTCGGTAGAGTCTGCATTGCTGTTAAATGGTACTGCCCAACAATATAGTGGAGGTGGAATTGCATTTTCTGTTACTTCAACTTTTTTTAGACCGTTTAATAGTAATTTTCCAATGCAAAATTCAATTAACGGAGTCGACTACATATCTTACCTATTTGCAAGCCTAGATGGTGTATCCAAGATAGGAAGCTATACTGGAAATGGAAGCACCCAGAACATTGAATGTGGTTTCTCAAACGGCAGCCGATTTGTGCTTATTAGAAATAGAAATGCGTCAGGACAATGGTTATTTTGGGATTCAGTAAGAGGGATCACCGCCGCTAACAATGACCCATATCTTGCTTTAAATTCTGCACAGAACCAACAAACCGACGCTGGAGCTAGAGATATTGGGCCATATAGTTCAGGCTTTCAATTAACTGGCGCTGACAGCGATATAAATGCAACTGGCAATCTCTACATTTACTATGCAATCGCCTAACTCATCATAAAGAGAATAAATACATACAACCAGAATAGGGTATATATATATGGCGACAAGTAAGAATTTTGAATTAGGTAGTTTTGCAAATAATGTAGACCACAATCCTACCAATGGTGATACAGAAATTTCCAACAACATTATACTAACGGGCGAACTTAGAGGCCCGAGTACATTTATTATCGATCCGGCTGGTATAGGTGATAACACAGGTTTATTACAAGTTAAAGGTAACTTACAAGTCGATGGTACTACAACCACTATCAATAGTACAACATTAGATGTTGATGATCTTAATATTACTGTTGCTAAAGGAGCCGCAAATGCGGCGGCGGCAGACGGAGGTGGATTAACTGTAGATGGAGCAAATGCAACATTTACATACGATGCCGCCAATGATCGTTGGACAATGAACAAGCCTTTATCTGCAACTATTGTGGGTATGAGTATAGATGATTTAACTGATGTTGACACAACTACTAATGCTCCTGCAAGTGGACAAACTATTGTATGGGATGGTGCAAAGTTTGTACCTGGTGATAGTTTTAGTCAAAGTGATTTTAATACAGCTTTTGCATCAAAAAACATAAATGATTTAAATGATGTTGATACAACCGGTATTACTGATGGACAAGTACTAGTTTATGATTTAGCTAATACAAAATTTATAGCCGGTACTGTAAGTGGTGGTGGCGGAGGCGGAGGCGGGTTGTTCAGCTTGTTAGACTTTTAATAAATAAGTATAACAAACAAGGAAGAACATGGCTTCATTTACTACATATAAAACAGACACTATCAATACCACTACAGGTACAACTCTTGTAACTTGTGGTACAGGACAACATTTTTTGCATAGTGCATATATTACAAATATTGAAGGCAGTGCAATGCCTATTACATTAGAAATAGTACATGCAGATACAACGGTGACACATGTTGCTCACAAACGTAAAATTTTTCCAAATGAAACAGTGGATTTAGTATCTCAAAATAAAATATACTTACTAAATGGAGATGCTTTAAAGGTTAAAGCAGATAGAGCTAGTGCTTTCACTGTAACAGTGAGTTTATTAGACCAGGCGATATAATATGAGCATTAACGATTCAAGAACAGATAGTACAGGCGGTATATACACAGGAACACAGTACGGTGATAAAACATTTTATGGTTTTAAATTAAACAATCTCACAGGAGATTTGACTGTGGAAGTTATCGACGCTAACGATACTGATCCTATTGTGCTTCCAGATACTATATATTCTGAGGTAGTAGGACCGAGTGATTACAAACAATGGTTTTGGAGTATTGATGCCATTGAGTTTGAAATACACACCGATGGTCATCTTAGGATGAAGTTTTTATCATGACTGTTGGCATAAATATTAGTAGATACAATTAAGACAGGACGCAATAAATGGCAACAATTTTAGACCTTGGAAAACTAAGATTTCATTTTGCAGGCGTATATGATGCGACTACAGAATATGAAATGAACGACATCGTCAAATATGGCGGTAATGTCTATGTTTATTCAAACGTAACAAGAACAACAGGTAATATACCAACAAACACAGCATATTGGACCTTAATGGTCGAAGGCTTTAAGTTTAGACAAATATATGATGGTGCAACACAGTATCGTGTTGGTGACGGTGTAACACACGGTGGTAAAGTATACATTTGTATACTAGATACACAAGGAAACACACCTCCCAATGCAACATACTGGAATCAGTTTGCTGATGGTATACAGTGGGAAGGCGATTTTGATAACACAAAAGCATATCAAAGAAATGACCTTGTAAAATACGGTTCACAGGTCTATATTGCAAAACAAGACGGAACTGCTAACTTACCAACAGTAACAACTTATTGGGATAAATTTGTTGAAGGTGTTAGTCCAGAAGGTGTTTACAATGCCGCTACTACTTATGTACCAGGTGATTTAGTAGCATATGGTGCTAACATCTATCGTTGTATACAAAACAGTACAGGTAATTTACCAACACAAACAACTTATTTTGAAAACTTCATTACTGGAAGTGATTTCCAAGGTGCATGGAGTAGTAGTGCAAACTACAGGATTGGACAAACTATACGTTATGGCGGTAATGTCTACAAAGCATTGCAAGATAATACCAACAAACAACCAGATATCAACGGCACAGATTGGCAAGAATTTAGTACAGGTGTAAATTCTAGAGGCACTTGGGCTACAGCAACTGATTATGCCATTAACGATGTTGTTGCTTATGGTGGTAATACATATATTGTTCTAGTTGGACACACGTCGGGAACTTTTGCAACTGATTTAGCCGCAGGTAAATGGCAAAAATTTAATAGTGGCATACGCTACATGGGCAACTGGACTTCAGGTACAGCATACTTAAAAGATGATATTGTTAAGAGTAGTGTTAGTACATATATTTGTTTAGTAGATCATACAGCTGGAGCAGATTTCTTTATAGACTTAAACACAAACAATTATTGGGAAGTATTTGTTGTTGGCGCTAGTTATGTACTTCCAGCTACAACAGGTAATGCAGGTAAGTATCTACAAACACCAGACGGCGCTACATATAGTTGGCAGTTCGCAGGCGCTAATGACAAAATTTTCTATGTAGCAGAAGATTCAACTAGTAGTGCTGATGATGTAAATCACGGTTCGGCTATTGACTATGCATTTGCTAGTGTTAGATATGCATGTGATTATATTAATGCTGATGTTGCAAACAGAACACCAGCTACAATCTTTATCAAAGACGGAACATACAGCGAAGTACTTCCGATTCATATTCCTATAAACGTTACTATTGTTGGCGATGGACAGCGTAACTGTATTATCCAGCCAGCAAGTGGTAATGGTGATAACGGTATACCTAACTCAGAAGAAACAATGTTCTATGTAAACAGTGGTACAATGATTGAGGGTGTAATTCTTAAAGGACTAACTGGGTTTGTAATGGGCACACCTACAGACTTGTCAACAGCAACAATTAAAGGGACTTACTTCAGACTAGAACCAGGCGCTACAATACTTAAATCGCCATACATTAAAGAATCAAGTGCTTTCTCAACAGGCGGCGTTGGTGCTATTGTTGATGGATCAGTTGTTGCCACAGGCACAGCGGGTAGTATGGTGTTTCACACATTTACACAAGTACATGATGGTGGTATTGGTTTTTGGATTAAAGACAATGGATTGAGTGAGATTGTTTCTTGCTTTACTTACTATAATGATTATGGATATGTTGCAACAGGCGGCGGTAAAATCCGTGCATTGAACGGAAACAATTCGTACGGTACTTATGGCGCATTGAGTGCTGGATTCGCATCAGACGAAGTACCACTTAGTGGATACATGTATGGTGATACAGTTGAATATACAGCTAGTACACTTACTACACCAGACGGATTTACAGTTGGAGATGTAATTACATACGGAAGCGATGCATCAGTAGGAATTACCAGTGTATCAAATGAACAACAATGTACGATTGTAACAAGTGGTGCTCACGGACTAGCAGAAGGCGATCCGATTGCATTTGGTGGAGTTTCACCGTCGGCATGGCAACAGCTACTAGGAAGCCATAGTACAGCAAGCATGTACAATAGAACTTGGTATGCAGATGTTGTTGATTCAACTAGTTTTAGAATATGTACTAATCCAGATTTAACCAACTACTATGATACAAGAAGTGTAGCAGGTTGGGGTATTGTTACTGAAACAATTAGTGATGCTACAAGAGCTAATCCTGTAGTTTTAACAATGATAGGGCACGGATATTCAAACGGTGATCTAGTACAAAACATTAGTAGTGTAGGTGGAATGACACAGCTTAATGGTAACAGCTACTATGCAAACAATGTAACAGGCACCACAGTACAACTTTATAGTGATGCTGGATTAACAACTACACTAGATGGCACAGGATATACTGCGTATAGTAGTGGTGGTACTGCTGAAAGAGTATTAACAGGTACTGCATTTGGCGGAGGCAACATACTTTCATTTAAAACAACTGCTGAAGTAGCTAATATTCAAACAAACTTAAATCCAGCAACCAAACACAGACTGGTATTAAACGAACTACAAAAAGGATACACAGGACAAACGTTTAAAGTTCATGTACAAAATACAGGAGACGGAAACAAATATTGGTTTGATGGACAGGAGCTTCCAACACTTAAATTAGATACAAAACATAGAATGTATATCTTCGAACAAAATGATATAACAAATAACGGACACCCACTTTACTTTAGTACTACACCCGACGGAACACATGGCGGTGGCACAGAGTATACAGCAACTAAAGATGCCGCAACAGGGCTGACTGGCAATGCTGTTGAATATTACTTGGATGGCGTTAAACAAGCATCACTAGCAGACTATAATACTGGATTTAATGCCGCAACTAGCAGAGAAGTTTGGGTTGTAGGTGCTACAGCTGACTTATATGTAGCATGTGTGAATCATCCTGGTATGGGAGGCACAACACCTTATACCACTACTGGCGCAACTTACGAACCTTCAAGTGGTATTGCAGTATTAACTATTGGAACACACAGTTTAGTAGCAGGCGACTTTGTACATATTGGAACTGATAGTTTAACATTTACATGCTCGCAAGATTCAAATGCAACAAACCATACATATCCTAGAAGTACTGACCCTGCAAATACAAGTTGGTATGTGAAAATAATTGATGTAGGACTAACTACAATTACAGTAAATGTTGGAGCTTCTCCTAGTGGACAGCAATATACTCATAGTTGGGTAAGTGCTACTTCGAACAATGTTCAAGCATATACATCAAACATCTTAATTGATTATACAACTACAACACAACATGCTACTACAGATGCATTTAGAGAAAGATTTTTTGGTATATATAGATACCCATTTGCAAATAACACAACTATACAAGCACAGGATGGTCAAAGTGCTACGCTATTAACTGTAGATGCAAACCAAGGACAGTTTGGATTTGCACTAGTATTAGCAGGACTACCAGAAATACCTAGAGCAGGTGCTAGTATTGAGTTTATAACTAATACAACATATAATCCTGCAGATAATGCAGATATTACAGAATCACCTAATTATGGTGCTGATACATTAACATACATTATTACAGCGGTAAGTGGATATACGCAAACACAAGATCCAACACTTAAAGGTACTTGTACAGTTACACTAGCTACAGAAAAACAAAATACTAGTGCAACATATTATGGACAAAAGTTTAAAATTAGATACAAATATAGCCAAGTACGATTAACAGGACATGACTTTTTGAGTATTGGTACAGGTGGTAGAACAACTACTAACTATCCAGGTGAACCAACACAAGCGGCGTCACAAGGTAACGAAGTTACAGAGACTTATCCAGGTCGTGTTTACTATGTAAGTACAGACCAAGATGGTAACTTTAGAGTTGGTAGTTACTTTAGAGTTGACCAAGCAACAGGTAGAGCTACATTGGATGCTAGTGCATTTGATCTAGCAGGTCTTACAAGTTTGAGATTGGGTAGTATTGGAGCTCAGTTAGGTGAATCAATTAACGAATTTAGTAGTGATGGTACACTTAGCGGAAACAGTAACTTGTCTGTTCCAACAGAACAAGCTGTTAAAACTTATGTAGATGGTAAAACTGGATCAAACATTACTACAGTTGGTACAATAACTAGTGGTACACTAGGTGATGGAGCCGCGATAGGCACTGTCACAACAAGTTTAGGTAGTGATGCAACAGGAGATGTTTACTATAGAAATGCAAGCGGTAAACTTACAAGACTAGGAATTGGTAATGCCGCTGAATCGTTAACAGTCGGCGGTAGTGGACTGCCTACATGGGCGGCGGCGTCAGGCGGATACTCATATGAACTTAAGAGTGCAAGTTTTACTGCGGAAAGCGGAAGTGCATATCTAGTAGATACTTCATCCGCAGTCACTGTAACATTACCAGCTAGTCCGAGTGCAGGTGACTTTTTAATGATTATTGACGGCACTGGCACAGCTGATTCAAATAATATTACAGTAGCCAGAAACGGTAGTAAAATACATCGTAAAGATGATGATATGGATATTGATTACAGTGAAACTTCACTAGAGCTTGTTTATATGGATGCTGACAACGGTTGGGTTATTACGAATCTAGTATAAATGATAAATAAATGTAATAAAGAAAAGGTTTAAAAAATGGCAAGTATAAAAGATTTTTTTGCATCAGCTGGATCAAACGTTGATACAGTCAGAACCACACATGGAACTTCAGGACAATGTTATCTGTTAGGCTGTGGTAGTTGGTGTTGTATGTGTTTACCAAGTAGTGCTACGACCTGGACCATGGAATCGTGGGGACAAGGAGGCGGCGGACCTGGCAACTGTTGTTGTATGTGGGGCTGTCAAGGCGGAGCTGGATCGGACTATGCATATAGTGATTGGACAAGCTGGAGTTGCGGTAGTGCTCAAATGTGGTGTAACTGTACATGCATGTGTTTTTGTTGTTCACCTGGTAACGGCGCACAGCCAGGGCAGTTTAGTAGAATGAACAACTGCACAGCCAGTTATTTTGGCTGTGTTGGCGGAGGTACCCAAGGATATGGTTGTTGTAACTATGGTGGAACACAAAGTTATCTAGGTAACATAAACGAAGATCAAAATCCTTATGCTGGCAGTGGCGGCGGCGGTAGCTCATCCGGAACTGCAACAAATATTACAGGACTTTCAAATGTTAATTGTGATTGTTGGAATTCTAATTGTACTGCTCAAGGTAATCCATATACAAACTGGACTTCCCAAACAGGCGGTGGTGGCGGAGGTGGTTCAAACTCCGACGGTTATTATTCACCAACAAGTGTTAACTGTACAAGTGGTATGTTTGTTAACAGTTGTTATAGTAATACTAAGTTTTGTGTAAGAGGATCATGTGGATGGTCTGATGGCGATACGTGTGATGTTAACTGTGTACTAGGTGCTGGCGGATCAAGCTATGGCGGTGGATTTGTTCAGTGTAAATGTAACCAACCAGGAAGCTGGGCTTATACAGGATGTCCAGGTAAAGCACCAGGAGGTGGAGCATCAAGTTCAGGCGCATGTGGCGGCGGATGTTGCTGTGGTGGCGTTGGTGCAGTAGGCGCTATATTAATGAGTTGGGATAACTAAGATGGCAACAAGTTTTACATATAAAAGTAGAAAAGTTTATCTTTCTACAGCAAACGAAGCTAGTGATCTCAAAGATGTAACTGGAAGCTATATAGGACCAAACGAAATACTACTTAGTGTAGCAGATGACGGTAGCTATCAGATTGCAGAAATTCCTGCAACAGATGCAGATCTTTTTAACAAATCAGACATGGATCTTTATGGAGATGCTGACCCAGCTAACCATAAATGGGTAGTATTATCAAAAGATGATGCAGATCAAATTGTTCTAATGGACATGATTATGAACTGTGCAGGTCATACTTATGAATGGCAAACTGAAGACATTCATACATGGACATTTGATGATGATACAACGTACAAAATGCAGTATAGAAATCCTGTAAATGACAACACAAGACACACATTTGATATGGATAAAACTACAGTAGATCAAGATACTGGTAAACCTAATTTTGTAAGATTTGAGACATGGCTGGAGAATGTTGAAGTTCAACGTTCAAGAGCTGAACAACAAAGGTTGTTTTATACAGAAAAAATGAACATGGCTATCTCAGCTACTACAAAAGCAAATTGGAAAAAAATGGTTGAAGTGTATGAACATATTGAATCAAATTTGGTCGATACAGTTCCAAATCACAAAATTGAATTTCCAATGCCAGGTGTTGTTTTACAAGGTAAAACATACTCAGATGGTTAATTAAATACTTGACAACAGAAACTTTTCAGTATATCATTATATTATATAAATTGAAAAACTAACGAGGTTTCATGACAAAACGAAATACAGCTTTTTTCCTTAGCGGGGGAGCTGGTAGAATGCTTAGTGCAGTGCCAGCTTTAGAACTTTACGAACAAGAAAATCCAGATGATGACTTTGTAATAGTATGCGAAGGCACTTGGGAAATGTTCAGAGGACATCCTTTACAAAAGAGATGTACCGGACCTGATCTACCACATTTGTTTACTGAAAAAATTAAAGACAGGAACTGTGTAACTACAGAGCCTTACAGAGTGTGGGAATATTACAATCAAGAATGTAGTCTTAGACAAGCATTTGATATACAGATCAATAACAAAGGTGTCAGAGATGTGCCTGTGCCTAAATTTTATTTGAGTTCAGACGAAGATGTAAAAGGCTATCATGCAGTTAAAGAAGGTAAAGAAAAAACAGGAAAAGAAAAGGCAATAGTATTACAGCCTTTTGGAAGAAGTTCACAGAATATCAAAGGCTTTGTATATGATGGTGGTGGCCGCAGTTTAGATATTATGGATACAATTGAACTTGTTAAAAAACTTAAAAAAGATTTCTGTGTGTTTATGATGAGTGAACATAAGATGAGTTCAGATGAAAACGAAGATTGGAAAGGTGTTGGACAACCAGACAACATCGACTTACGTGGTTGGGCAGGTATTATCAATAACTGTGATCATCTAGTTGGCATCGATAGTGCAGGTCAACATATAGCTACTAGTTTAGGTATAAGTACCACAGTACTTTTTGGATCAACTTATCCTATTAATACAAGTTATCCAGACAATTCTAACGTAAAAATTATAGACTTTGATAAAGAAAAAAGAGGATATTCGCCTATTAGAATAGCTCATGACGATACTATTGAAAGACAAAATGATAAATGTTTAAAATTTGAAGACAAATACAGAGACATAAATGAAATAGTTAAAGCTATTAAAACTAAACTTGGAGTTAAAAAATAATGAAAGACATTTGGGTCGCTGGAGTAAATCGAGGACATAATGCTGGTATCTGCTTACTTAAAAATGGCAAGTTAGTTTTTAGTAGTGAAGAAGAGCGTTATAGTAGACAAAAGTATGACGGCGCACCTCTTGGAAGTATAATTAGATTACAAGAGTATACAGATAAATTAGATAGATTTGGTTTAGGCGGAACGTCACAAGTAGTCAGAGGCACAGAATCTCCATTTGTGGAATACAGTGGAGATAATATGTATCCTGCACTATTGAGAAAGTTAGGACTTTTACCAGGACCTACACAAGCTAAGATGGAAGACTACGATCTGAAAGTACCAGGATCTCATCCACAAATAGATGACCATGGATTAGAACATCATAAATGTCATGCTTGGCTAGCTTTTAGTAAAAGTGGTTTCGATACTGCAACTGTGCTTGTTGCAGATGGCGCTGGTTCTTTTTTGCCTATTAGATCAGGTATTACTTATGAAGAAAAAGGACATGAGGTAACTGGTTGGGAAGTCGAGTCTGTTTTCTTAGGAGATGCAAAAGCTGATGTTCCTATTAAAACTGTGTTTAAAAATATTGGTACTAGAGAAACAGTAGCAGGTTCTTGTTTTAACGCTTTATCATCCGGAGAAGGTTCTCCGTTGTTTATGAGAAATGAACCAGAAGATGGTGAACATGTTGTACTAGTACATGATCGAGCTGGTATAGTGAAAGTTTATGAATCAATTACTACACTACTTGGGTTTCCAAGTATCGAAGCTGGAAAGTTAATGGGACTTGCGCCTTATGGCAAATCTAATGAAAATATTAGAAGTTTTAGAGATTCTACTAATGATTTTTGGCCCTTGTCAAACAGAATGGCAATTATCCCAACGTATCCTAATTCTGGGCAATTAGGTTATACACATTTTGTTCATATTTTACAAGAAATAAAAGATTTAGTAACTTTTGAAGATAGAACCAAATCGGAACTAGGAAGAGATTTTGCATATCATTGTCAAGAAGAAACACAACAGATGATGTTAGATGCTATTTTAAAAGCAGTTGAAACTACAGGTGATAAAAATGTAGTACTTACTGGTGGATATGCATTAAATTGTGTTGCTAATTATTGGTATTTAGATAAACTTAAAGAACACGATATTAACTTATATGTCGAACCAGTTAGTAATGATTCTGGGATCGCAATTGGAAGTGCATTATATACCCATTGGCTAGAAACTAAAGAGTTTGTAAAATTAGAACCAACACTATACTTGGGTGAAAAGTATAATTATACCGATGAAGATATTAACAAAACTGCAATTAAGTATGAAGCACAAGTTAAAGATGCTTCTCAAACAGATGTCGTAAACTTAATTAAAGATAAGAATATTGTAAGTATATTTCAAGGTAGAAGTGAAAACGGTCCACGTGCATTAGGCAATAGAAGTATACTATATGATCCGAGAGATCCAGATGGTAAGGATCATGTAAACAAAGTTAAGAGAAGAGAATACTTTAGACCGTTTGCGGGTACTATACTCAAAGAACATGTACATGAATGGTTTGATCTTAAAGGCATGGAGGATAC
>CEOP01092206.1_pt1 | contig 11747 bp, 10 predicted proteins | sample 361301 | NCBI WGS metagenome assembly CEOP01 (sample SAMEA2619548, study PRJEB7988) | marine metagenome | biome: marine biome (ENVO:00000447); feature: deep chlorophyll maximum layer (ENVO:xxxxxxxx); material: "saline water (ENVO:00002010), including plankton (ENVO:xxxxxxxx)" | depth 55 m
GCAGATGACATAGAGAAAGAATTTGAATTGGGTGTTCGTGTAGTGTCGATGCCCTGCATGGAAAGATTCGAGCGTCAGACAACCGAATATCAAAAGAGTATTATCAATCCAACAGTTCCATCTATTTCAATAGAAGCTGGTTCAACATTCGGCTGGAGCAAATGGGCAGATACGCAAATTGGGATTGATTCTTTCGGGACTTCCGCCCCAGGTGATGTCGCCCTAACAGAATTTGGTATTACTAGTGAGAGTATTTACACAGCAGCAAAAAATTTACTTGAAAATAGAGAAAACACATGACAAGACTGAAAGAACTATTTTCGAGGGAGAATCAAAGCCCGTGGCTTGACAACCTACGTAGATCATGGATATCAACAGGTGAGCTCCAAAATTGGATTGATAACGGAGTCAGAGGGATCACTTCAAATCCAACGATTTTCCAAAAAGCCATGACAGATACTGATGATTATGATACGCAATTGCTTCAATTGATAGCTTCGGGGAAATCAATCGAAGAAAGCTATTGGGAACTTGTGGTTGAAGATATAAACAATGCCCTCGATATGCTTCGTCCACTTTACGACGAATCAGCAGGACTTGATGGTTTCGTTTCACTGGAAGTTGACCCTTCACTGGCTCACGATACTTCTGCAACAATCGCGGCTGCTCGTCATCTTCATTCACTTATCAATAAACCAAACCTCTATGTAAAAATCCCCGCCACTTCTGCTGGTGTTCCAGCCGTAAGGGAAATAATTTCTGACGGCAGCAGTGTCAACGTGACTTTAATTTTTTCACTTGAACGATACGAAGAAGTTATAGAGGCATACTTATCCGGTCTTGAGTCGTGCGAGGGAGATTTGTCTCATATTTCCTCGGTTGCCTCTTTCTTTATAAGCCGAACTGATACAGAGGTTGATAAGCGATTGCAAGCTATTGGTTCCGTAAATGCATTAGCACTTCAAGGTAAAGCTGCAATTACTCAAGGTAGGGTCGCATATCAGATTTTCAAAAACAGTTTTAGTGGCCCCAGATGGGAAGCTCTCCTGGAACGAGGAGCGCAACCGCAGCGCCCTCTATGGGCCTCAACATCAACTAAAAATCCAAATTTCCCGGACACTCTTTACGTCGATGAACTTATTGGTCCCGAAACCGTTAATACCATTCCGGATTCCACTCTGCAAGCTTTCATCGATCACGGAAAAGTTGCTCGTACGATTGATTCTGATGATTTTGATTCTTCCCTACTCGAACAAATTGAAAACGAAGGGGTAGATCTTCATGAGGTCGCACAATTACTGGAAGAGCAAGGAGTTGCGGCCTTCATCGAGTCGTTTAATGACTTGTTAAACACCCTTAATCAAAAAGTTTTACAATTAAAAAATTAATCTCTCAGTCAGTTTAATTATGAAACTTAGTGCTACTTTATTGGAATGCAATCTAGAGAATGCTCCATAGAAGCGACTATAAAAACTGTGGGTGATCGCTGGACGCTTCTAATACTCAGAAATATTTTTCGAGGCATGAAACGTTTTGAGACTATTCAACGGGATCTAGGTATCGCAAGAAACCTTCTAAGCAAAAGACTCCATCATTTACTCGAGAATGAAGTGATTGAACGATTCTTATACCAAGAGAAACCTAATCGGTATGAGTACCGGTTAACAGACAAAGGCAGAGCGCTCTCCCCTTCACTAATTGCTCTAATGCAATGGGGTGACCAATGGTGTTCTTCAGAAGAACCCCCAGTAAAACTTGTACATGATGATTGTGGTTCTCTCCTTACCCACTCTGTCAAGTGTGATACTTGTGGAACGGATGTAAAACCTAATGAAATTCGCAGCCTAGTTAATCAAGATAATAAAAAAATTAGTATCGGAATTTCAAATGCAAATTAAAGAGATACAGAATCTTCCCTTACAAAATCTCTTTGAGCTGGCAAGCTCAATACGGGAAGAAAACTACAGAAAGATAATCACTTATAGTCCAAAAGTTTTCATTCCGCTGACAAAACTTTGCCAGGACCGCTGTGGGTATTGCACCTTCGCTGAACCACCCGCTCGTCTCGAGGCACCCTATATGAATCCGGAAGAAGTTTTAGAAGTAGCGAAAGCTGGAAAACAAGCAGGCTGCCATGAAGCTCTTTTTACACTTGGAGAACGCCCAGAACTTCGTTATCCATATGCGAAGGAGTGGCTTTCATCAAGAGGCTACTCTTCAACTATCGATTATCTGGTTGACATGTCCAAGCTCGTATTAGAAGAAACCGGACTCTTGCCGCATGCTAATGCGGGCGCCCTTTATTATGAGGAGCTGCTCGCTCTTAGGGATGTTTCCGCTTCGCAAGGCATGATGTTGGAAAGTGTCGATCCTGATCTTGATTGCCACCGAAACTCTCCGGATAAAACACCTGAAAGGCGGATATCGACTCTAAAAAATGCTGGCGAACTCAAAATTCCTTTTACTACTGGAATTCTTGTAGGTATGGGCGAAAGTCGAAGTTCACGAATAGAGAGTTTGGAAGTAATAGCTGAAATCCAAAAAACTTATGGCCATATACAGGAGGTTATAGTTCAGAATTTTCTTCCTAAAAATGGTACTGCTATGCACAAACATCCGCCTTGCCCCGAAAATGATTTTTTAGAAACAATTGCTCTTGCTCGTATTATTCTTCCCAAAGAAATCCACATCCAAGCTCCACCTAACCTTTCTGATGATTTCAGCAAATTACTTTCAGTGGGTATCGATGACTGGGGAGGCGTTTCACCTGTCACAAAAGATTACGTTAACCCAGAACGACCTTGGCCAGATTTGGAAAAGCTAAGACAAATAACTGAATCCGAAGGTTTTGAACTTGTTCCACGCTTGACGATTTATCCCGAATTTGCCTCTGATCTAAAAGAGTGGGCTGCTCCCGAACTTTCTTTTCCAATAATGGAATTGAGCGATTCATCTGGTTATGCACGCTCTGATCCTCTTGCTCCAAACGAGGACTTGGAAGAAGATGATTATCTTACAAACAATGAAACAGAAACTTCTGATGATATTTGGTTTTCTGGTTCTCCAGGGTCTCTCCCTAACCTTATAACTTCAATCAGAAAGCCGACTGGAGCAATCAACGACGCAATAGAAGGAATCCGGTCTGGAGAGGAAGCCGATGCAGAAATTCTTGAACTTTTTCTTTCGGCGCAAGGATCTGAAATATCTGCTGTAGCAGATCTTGCCGACTCTCTACGTGAGGAAGCGGTCGGCGATAAGGTCACTTGGGTCGCTAATAGGAATATTAATTACACGAATGTCTGCACTTTCAAATGTCGTTTTTGTGGCTTCTCAAAAGGACCCCTATCACTAAATCTTCGAGGTACACCCTATTTGCTTGAAATGGATGAAATAGCTTCACGTGTTGCCGAGGCAGCTCGTGCCGGAGCTACAGAGGTGTGTCTTCAGGGAGGAATTCACCCAAATTTTGACGGCAACTACTATATAGAAGTAGCAAAAGCTGTTCGCGAAGCTGTTCCTGATATTCATATCCATGGTTTTACAGCGCTCGAAGTTCTTGAAGGCGCTAGACGTTTAGATGAGCCTCTAGATTCTTATTTAAAGCGTTTAATGGAGGCTGGCCTGGCATCTTTACCGGGGACTGCCGCAGAGATCTTGGATGATGAAATCCGTAAAGACTTATGCCCCGACAAGATCAATACAGAAGAATGGTTAGAAGTTCACCGCACCGCTCATAAAATCGGACTTAGGTCTAACGTAACAATGATGTTTGGTTCTATAGAGCACCCTAAACACTGGGTTAAGCATTTACTTCTTTGCCGCGATTTACAGAAAGAAACTGGCGGATTTACTGAATTTGTTGGTTTGCCATTTGTTCATATGGCCTCGCCAATTTATCTACAAAAAAAATCTAGACGCGGACCAACTTTCCGAGAAACTCTTCTGTTGCATGCTGTTGCACGAATCGCCTACAACAAACTAATTCCCAACATTCAAGCTTCCTGGGTAAAAATTGGCTTTGACGGAGTCCGGCAATTGTTGAAAGCAGGAGTAAATGACTTGGGAGGAACACTAATAGATGAAAACATCTCTCGAGCTGCTGGCGCCCAACACGGTCAAATGGTTACGAAATCTGACTTTGAAGATCTTGTGTCTCCCTTAGGAAGGAAACTGGTGCAGCGAAATACTCTTTATGGAACTTTGGAATCGAACCGACAATTAGAAGTAAAGGGGAAAGGTCGTCTGCTTTTACCCGTGGTTAATGCCTGACCTCATCCTCTATACCTGAAAGAAGATGAGATGCTTTTTCCAGGGATCTTCTAACGCGTACAAGCTGCTTCTCTTTCGAAGATGATTTATCTTCACCTGCACTAATTGTTTCTCTTAAATCTTGAATTGCAAGATCCGCTACTTTCTCAACCAGAACCTCAATTTGCGATTTTATTTCTTCTATTTCAGCACTCATCAGAATTACTCATTTCCCTGTTTTCATTTCAGTCACATACTCTGCGACCACTTCGAGTGGATGTTTAATTTCAAAACCTTCACTTTGAAGATGGGTAACACATCCAGGATTAGCACTTACAACTCTGGATTTTTCTCCTTTTTCGATTACTTCTCCTAATGCTTTAGTCTTAAGTTCACGGATTTTGCCCGAAAGTTGTTTTTGTGAAATGGAATATGCCCCGCCCGCACCGCAACAAAGGCCCTCATCTGGGATTTCAACTATTTCAGCAAAAGGAGATAACAGTTCCCTGACAAATTGATGCGATTTTTGAACATGTCTTAAGTGGCATGGATCTTGAACGACTAGACGTTCTTTTTTGTCAGTCTTTTCAGGCAATTTATAATTCTGCGTTATCCATTCGTGAATATCGAAAACGCGTGCTGAAAAATTTTTTGCCTTTTCCGTCCCCAACAAATCACCGTACTCTTTCATCATCGCTCCACACCCTGCCGAATTCACTAAAACTGGTCCCATATCGGGCATTTCATCAATTACCTTCTCAGCTATTTTTTTTGAAACTGACCTCAAACCTGAATGCTCATGCAAAGCACCGCAACAACCAACTTTTTTTCCCGACAAGGCAACGTCTACGCTAAAAAAATCAAGTGTTTTGATTGCTGCTGTATGCACCCATGGCGTCCAAGCCTCCATCACACAACCTGTAAAGAGAACGGGATCACCTTCAAGGTGCCTTGTTTTAATTTCACGTCGAAAGAGGGGTACACCAGCGGGGATATAAGAGGAATTCCTAAAAAATCCCAACTTTTGCAAAGTTCCAATAAAGAAAGTTACTGCTGAAAGTAACAACGGTTTGTCAAGGACATACAGTCCTGCTCTAACCGGTAGTGGTAATTTTCTAATATTTGTTAGTGCTTTTTTAGTGTCACCTATCAACTCCCCGAATGGGACTGATGAAGGACACGCTGTTTCACACCCTCGACATTGAACACAAGTGTCCATGGAATGAATCCATTCTGCCGTTGGCTCGAAATCTTTTGTTCCAGCTGAACGCATTAATGCAATTCTTCCTCTTGGAGACATTCGTTCGTCACCAGTCACACGATAAGTAGGACAATGAGGCAAACATAGGCCACAGGAAACACAAGCGTTAAGCGCTTCTGGTTCTAAGAGAAGTAAGTCTTCTTTCAAATCATTTCCGCATCTATATTCATATCAATACGGTCTCCTACCAGGGTTTAATCTACCCGTCGGATCAAAATTCTTTTTTATTCGATCAGATAGCAGTTTTACACCTTCTGAAACTTCAGTTTCCCCCCGACGGGTATTTGAATAAATCGCGCCAGTTTGAAGGTCTAGAAAACCATCTTTCGAATTTTCTTGGGAAGAGCCTTTAAGCAAAGGAGGTATTTTTGGAGCCGTTTCCATAACTGTCATCCCTAGTTTCTCCAAAGAGGAGATTTCTTTTTCAACATCTTTTTCATAACCCTCGATCAGCAAAAAAGTTTTGGATCCATCGTGTAAAACGCTAGCCGGACGGTAGCAACATTTTATTATTTCTTCAAAAAGGACTTCACCTTTCAACCAGATCCCTATTTCAGGTTTAGGTCGTGTTCGTAAAGTTACCACTCCCATTAACGCAAGTGTTCCCAGAGAGGAAACAAACAGTCTGCAGAGGTCGTAGCCAGTAACATTTTTTACAGTTGGACCTCCCGCTACGAATTGTTGACCGTCAGCGCCCACACACTCAGCCTGCAGAAGAACGTCACTCGCAGCACCGATTCGTGCTCTCCTATGACTGCTGGAACCAACCGCAAGACTTCCCCCCACAGTTGAATCTGCAAATCCCGCAAGAGCAACTTCTTGCTTTAAGTCATTCAATTCGTTCTGCAATGCGTTCAGTTGCGTACCGGCACCTACTTCCACAATCATTTCTTCAGGTTTAAAATTGATTACACCTTTTGGTGCCTCAACCTCATTAGTTCCCTCTGTTAACGGACCACCAAGACTCCAACGCGTTCCACCACCGCGTACTGCAACAAAAGAAGTGTCGCCTACTTCTTCAGCGAAGTCATTCATAGTTTTCATATCCATACACCTTCTGGAATTTCATCCAAAGAACTCATTTCTCCACAGGAGCTACCGGTCGGAAGAACCTTGTGAGGGTTTGAACGGTTTTCTGGATCAAATGATCGACGAAGAGCGTCCTGTGCTTCTAGGTCACGTTGAGAAAATTGCTGTGACATGAATCTTTGCTTTTCCAGTCCTATCCCATGCTCTCCTGAAAGAACCCCGCCAGCTTCAAGTGAAATCTTTACTATTTCTTCCCCTGCCAGTTGAACTTTTTCTAAAGTTCCGGGTATCCGCGCATCAAAAACCAGTAGAGGGTGCAAATTTCCATCCCCTGCATGAAAAACGTTCATTACTAGGAGATCGTATCTTTCCGCTATTTCGTAAACCTTTTGAATAACTTCTGCCAAACTTCCCCTTGGGATGACTGTGTCATGCAAGTAGTAATCAGGTTTTATTTTAGCGATCGCGCCGAATGCGCTTTTTCTTCCTTTCCAGATTCTTTCGCGTTCTTCTTCATTAGCAGCTATTCTGACTTCCCTAGCTCCATTTTTTATTGCAATCTCAGAGATAATGTTCACTTCATGAGATACACCTTCGGGTAATCCGTCAACTTCAGCTATTAAGACCGCTTCAGCATCCATGGGATACCCCGCCTTTGCAAAAGGCTCAACTGCCGCTACAACATTTCTGTCCATGAGTTCCAAAGCTGCTGGCAATACACCGTTAGCAATTATCTGACTGACCGTCTCAGCCGCGTCAGTTATTTTTGAAAAATCAAGAAGCAAAGTAGCAATCTCTGGAGGGTTTTCAGTCAAACGAACAGCGATCCGTGTCGCCACGCCCAAAGTTCCTTCACCGCCAACAAAAACGCCTCTCAGGTCATAACCAGCGGCTTCACCATCGATAGAACCCAGTTGCACAATCGAAGCATCAGGAAGAACTACTTCTAAAGCTGCCACATGTGTATTAGTAACGCCATAAGCCAGACAATGTGGCCCCCCTGAGTTGTTTGCAACATTTCCCCCAATTGTGCATGCCTGCTGGCTTGAGGGGTCAGGTGCAAAATGTAAACCTGTATTTTTTAAAGAGGTTGATAAGTCTAAATTGACAACACCTGGTTGAACCCAAGCAATTCTTTTATTCAAATCAACTTCGATAATTTTGTTCATCCGCGTTGTGACGATCATTATTGGGTCATTACAGGGAACGGAACCTCCCGCCAAACCGGTTCCTGCTCCTCGTGTTACAAACTCTCGGTCAAACTCGTTAGCAATCGAAATACATTCCGCTACTTCTGAAGTGTTTTCCGGGAAACATATAATACCCGCTCGACCCCCTTTCATAACCGAACCATCTTTGCTGTATATTCGTCTAGCTGAGGCACCATCTGTCACTCTGTCCGCACTTAAAGCTTTTATCAATGCTTTAAGAAGAGGGTCTCTGACTTTACGTTGCCTTTTTCTCATAACTAATTCTGCCTCTTATTTTTAAGAATTCAAGTCAATCTTCTCACACATGAGGATCAAGCGCTGAGTACCTGTATGAATGATCTAATGGAGAAATTCAAAAAACTACTACCGACGGGAAATAGTCCAGTTCTCCTTTTGTCAATCGCAACGGGTTTCATAGTTGCATTTCTAATAGCAGGTTTCGAAATACTAACAGATGACATTCTATTGGCAGAAATTTCTAGCCGTCCACTATGGCAGATAGCCTTAGCTCCCGGCATCGGTCTATTGCTGGCTGTCTCAATTATTCATTTTTTTGGAAAAAATTCTGGACCAGGCACGTCAGACGAGTTCGTAAAAGCATTCCATGAAAGAAAACCTCGACTTCCGCTAAGAGACTTGCCTGTGAAACTTTTGGCTGGAGTAGCAACTATTGGCTTAGGTGGTTCACTGGGATTAGAAGGACCATCGATTTACGCAGGTGCGACAACTGGGATCACTCTTTCCGAGCGTTTTAAAAATTGGCTTCGTAGAGAAGACATCCAAGTTTTACTTACTGCAGGTGCCGCCGCCGGAGTTGCGGCAGTTTTCAAAGCACCAGCAACTGGTGTGCTATTTGCTCTTGAAGCTCCTTATAGAGATGATGTCAATAGGCGAGCTCTACTTCCATCCCTTTTCGCTGCTGCAACAAGTTACGTTACCTACATAAATCTTGTAGGCACTAAACCCGTCGTGCCTTTCTTAAACGATCCAGAATACCGAATAGGCATTGACCTCAAAAGTGTTCAGGTCGGGTCTGATGAAAGCATGGCCTGGTTTGACGCTTCAAAACTTGCAGACTTATTTACTGGTGTTGAAACGGGTGACCTTTTCGGCGCCCTTCTCCTAGGCGTTTTAGCAGGCCTGGGGGGACGTTCAATGGCATGGTTGGTTAGATGGTCAAAAACCCAATCAAGAAAAACTTCATTTGTTCCACGAGTTATCATAGGGGGACTTCTTTTAGCAGCCCTCGCCATTTCTGCTGATGCAGCGTTCGGCTCTCCATTGACAATCGGCCCAGGAATTGAAGCAATGGAGTGGGTTGTATCTCCCGAAAACGGACTCGGATTAATCGCTTTACTTTTCGGTCTTAGAATCTCAGCAACGCTTGTCACTTTAGCCGCCGGCGGTGTTGGAGGACTATTCATCCCATTAGCAGCGCAAGGGGTTATTTTAGGGCAATTTACAGGCGAATTAATAGGGTCAGACAGACCGGGCTTGTATCCCACACTTGGGCTTGCTGCTTTTTTAGGCGCAGGATACAGGGCACCGATTTCAGCAGTGATGTTTGTCGCTGAGTCAACCGCAGGAACTTTCGTTGTTCCAGCTTTAATTGCTGCAGCTGTTAGTCAGCTTGTCGCTGGAAAGTCTTCTGTCGCTGAACATCAACACAGCGTTCGCCTCGGTCACCTTGAGAGACGATTCACACTCCCCGTAACTTCTGCCCTAACAACAGACGTATTAACTGTTCCACCAGATGCTTCAGTATCAGAATTTGTTTATTCACATGTTTTAGGAAGACGAGAGCTGTCAGTTCCGGTAGTCGATAAGGAGAAATACTTAGGAATTATCAGCCTCAGTGACATTTCAGATATTGAACGAAACGACTGGGATGAAACAAAGATTGCAGACCTTATAAAGATTGAGCTTCCCGCGGCCATGCCCTCATGGTCCTTAAGAGATGCAATTGCTGCAATGGAAAGCAACCATACAGACATTCTCGCCGTAACTGACTCTGCAGGCTCATTTATAGGAGTTTTACGGGCAGACGATATTTTGAAACTAGATGAGATTCTAGAAGAAACCGGAAATTAGTTATTGTCATCTTCTACGGCGTTGCTTTCACCATCCTCAAAGTCTGACGCCCAGGCCTCAAATGCAGGTGAGTGACCCTCATCTTCAATTTCAGATTCTTCGTCGCTAGAGAGACTCTCTAATATTGAGTCAATATCCATTTCTTGGTTACGTTTTAAAGCTCTCGCTTCTTCAAAGCGACGATGCCGGCCTTTTTTCAACGTGAAACCTCCACATACAATTCACAAACAGCAATCTTAGCGACTCCTGAAGATCAAATGTGTCACATTTTCTCTAATTTCGAGGCTCGAGTAATATTCTATTTTCCCCGTCAAAAGCCAGAGAAACCTTACCACTAAGAATATCCTTGACTACTTCACCGACAACTTCACCCCTCCAACCTTTGGCAAGCTTCGAATCCGGGTCGCCACTTATTAAAGCCTCAATATCATTTCGCGTTCCCAATAAAGAAGGATCTATTTCAGCATCACGCGCCAGTTGATATATATATGCAGTCACCAAAGCAACAGCTGCTCGTATGTCTGAATTTTTTGATTTGGTTTCTGGACTTTTGTTTTCAAGTGGTACGGGAGGGGCGTTTAAGATAACGTCCAAAATTGCTTCTGCAGTTTCATTTTTAAATTTTTGCTTCTCTAATCCCCTAACTTTTCCCAACTCTTGTATGGATTTTGGAAGTTGTTGTGATATCGAGACAATTGCTAAATCTGACATAACTCTTCTAACCGGAATATCCAGCCTTGCAGCCTCTATTTCGCGCCACTTTGAAATTGAATGAGCCGCGTCTCTTGATTTGCCTTTTAAACGTTTCAACTCCTTGATTCTTTTCCACGCTTGATCAGGCAAACGACGCACAGACTCCTTATCAAGAAATGACTCACATTCGTCTTGAACCCAAGAGAAACGACCCAATTCATGCAAACGGTTAAGTTGAAAATCATAAATTTTCAGTAAGTATTTAACGTCTGATGCAGCATAAGATTTTTGCCCGTCAGTTAAAGGGCGGGACAACCAATTGGTCATCCTGTCTTCTTTTGGAAGATCTATACCTAAATACTGTTGGTGTAAAATGGATAGTGATGGAGTTGATAGCCCCATGAAACCAGCGGCAATTTGAGTATCAAATAGTCTTTTTGGAACAGTTCCACAAACCCGCAAAAAAACTTCTAAATCTTGAGCGGCGGCATGCATTACAAATTTTGTCGCACTGTCAAAAAGTTGTGAAAGAGGAGTTAAGTCGCATGACAGTGGATCCAGTAAAGCAACATTATTTTCGGCCCAAGCAATTTGGATTAAAGCTACTTTGGGAAAGTAGGTTCCTTCTCGATGGAATTCGGTATCGATAGCCAAGACTTCTTCATTTTTTATAACAGAAAGTAGTTTTTCGACACCAGAGTTCGACTCTATTAACTGAAATTCTTCACTTTTAGCTTTCAGTTAAATCATCCTTCCTAAAGGCAGTTGACTCCAGAATCATCGTTAGATCGTCGGGCTCATCAACGTCAAATAAGACCTGGGGATCGACCCCTTCTATTGTCAAAATTTTCAAATCTTTAGTCGCTCTCCATGGGGCTCTAATACTGTTCGAAAAAGAGTTCAACAGGTTGGGTAATACATCCGTTGGCCATACCGCATGCATCCACTGTAAGCGCTCTTCGACTACGGGAACAAGTATAGATTTCGGTTCTTTAGTTGACTTAAGAATCATTTCAGTAATGAAGTTTTTAGAAATATGTGGAAGATCACAAGCGACTATCAGAACATGCGTTTTACCCTGACTCTTGAAGTGCTTTAAAGCAGTGATGATGCCACCAAGTGGACCTTCTCCCGGATATTCATCAGATAGATACTGATAGCCAAGTGCCGTAAACACTGCGCCGTTTCCCCCAACAATACGGAAATCAATTACC
>CEOP01013417.1_pt1 | contig 11743 bp, 12 predicted proteins | sample 361301 | NCBI WGS metagenome assembly CEOP01 (sample SAMEA2619548, study PRJEB7988) | marine metagenome | biome: marine biome (ENVO:00000447); feature: deep chlorophyll maximum layer (ENVO:xxxxxxxx); material: "saline water (ENVO:00002010), including plankton (ENVO:xxxxxxxx)" | depth 55 m
ATATCTGTTGCGGTAGAAGTTTTAGAACATTTAGATGATATAAAAATTATAAAACAACTTAAACCTGGTTCCTATCTTGTAGGAACATTGCCAAATTTTTGGGCAGCAAATAATGCTCATTTAAGAATATATAGAAATAAACTTACTATATATATGAGGTTTCGTAAATACTTGCAGATTTTAAAGTGGAAGAAATATAAAATTAATCAGGATGCATTTATTACGATTGTTTTGTTTAAAGTGAAATAATTATCGTTTTTAATAAATCTGAAAATATTTTTAGCATAGAGTATCCCTTGTTTAACGACTATGCCACAAGAGTTCTAATCGACATAATTTCTTCCATAATGTACTAATTCATCAACGAGCATTTCAACTTCATTAACATCAGTTGTCTTCATGAATTTTATCCTCCATTCTGAAGCCTTATTAAATCCTTTTAGATAGTATCCAAAATGTTTTTTTGAAAGATTAACGCACTGAGTTTCACTTTTAGCATCTTTGAGTAGATTGAAATGCTTTTTGCATAATAATGTTTTTTCTTCAAGAGTAGGCTCTTTATATAACTTGCCTTCCAATCCATCCAAGATGTTCCTGAAAATCCAAGGATTCCCCATCGCTGCTCTTGCAATCATTACTCCATCACAATTAGTTTCTTCGATCATTCGCATGTAGTCATCATATCCTTTTACATCTCCATTTCCAATAATTGGTATATTTACTGCTTGTTTTAGTTCTCTAATATGTTCCCAATTAGATAAGCCTTTAAATTGTTGTTTAGTAGTTCTTGGATGCAGAGTAATTGCTTTAACTCCATTTTTTTCTAAAATTTCTCCTGCTTTTACGGAAACTATATTGCTTTCATCCCATCCAGCTCTCATTTTTACAGTTACAGGTGTATCTCCTGCAGATTCAACAACTGCAGCAGTGATTTCTTCCATCCTGCACAAATCTTTCATTGCAGCTGAACCAGCGCCTTTTTTAGTAACTTTAGGCACAGGACAGCCATAATTTATATCGATAATGTCAGGGTTGTATGATTTTTTTAGAAACAAAGCACTCTTAGATATACTTTCAGGGTCTTCCCCAAAGATTTGTACTCCAATAGGTCTTTCATCATCTGTAAATTTTATTAAATCTAAAGTTCTTTGATTTTCTCTTATTATACCATTGGCACTCACAAATTCTGTATATACAATAGATGCTCCAAACTCTTTGCAGATAATTCTAAAAGGATGGTCTGTAATGCCAGCCATAGGAGCCAATAGCAACGGTGTTTCTAATTTAAGATTGCCAATTTCAAGCATTTATTTAAATTTTATACTTATTTAAGACACAATTTAAGTTGCCATTCTTAAATTTTGTACTTTCTAAAGAAGGGATGTCAATATATTCAAGAGCCTCACTGTCTATAGTAAAAATAAATACAGTAGCATTATTAAAGTTTTCTTTTAATTTATTTCCTATTTTTTCATAAAAAGCATCTAAGTTTTTATTTACAGAAATTCTAATATCATAAGGAGGATTGAATATTATAGTAGATTTTGGTTTCGGAATAAATTCATAAAAATTTCGTCTACGTATATTGAAATTATTTTTTAGATTCAATTTAGATACAGTTCCAGAAATCATTTTTAATGATATTTCGTCAATATCAGAACCATTGAAAGTAGCATTGCTATTAATTATATTATTTTTAAGCTCATTTTTGATCTTGTCATATAAATCAGGGTCATAATTAAACCAGTTCATAAAAGAAAAGTTATTCCTACAGATTTGCGAAGGAATATTTAAAGTTTTCATTGCTGATTCAATCAATAATGTACCTGAACCACACATTGGATCATACAATGCTTCATCTTGGACTTTAATACCGGATACTATATTTGCGGCCAAGACTTCATTTAAAGGTGCTTCATGTATATCATTGGTTCTATAACCTCTTTTGTAAAGAGGCTCTCCGCTGGTATCAATATATAATTTTATATTATTATTATCAATATAAGCATAAATAGGGATGTCAGGAGTCCTTTTATCAACATTAGGTCTTTTGCCGTATTTTTTATTAAAGTAGTCTGCAATACCATCTTTTATAACGAGAGCAGTATACTGACTATTCATCCTTCTGTCTGTAGAGTTTACTTTCACAGCAAAAGAATGTATGTTATTTAAGTACTTATCCCAGCAAATATTGTAAATATCATTATAAAGTTTTTTTTCATTAAACTCTAAGTCAGCAATTTCTCTATATAAATACATTCCATGCCGAGAAGAACAATTTATTTTATAAATATCAGAGAGGCTTCCTTTAAAATGAATGCCACCTTCCAATGAATCAGGATTTTTAATTCCTATATCTTCTAGTTCTTTTTTGCAATATTGCTCAAAACCTCTTATGCATGATAAAAATAATGTATATTCCATAGTATATTTTACATATTAAATTCACTTACAAAATAAACAAATAATATTAAGGAAAACATGGATATTCTTTTTGCTCAGCAGTCTGTAGATGCAACTACATCAATTATAGGTTCTTTACCTCCATTAATTTTAATGTTTTTGATTTTCTACTTTATTGTTATTAGACCACAAACAAAAGAAAGAAAAGAGCACGAACAACAATTAAGCTCTTTAGTAAAAGGAGATAGAATTCTGTCTAGCGGTGGAGTTTTAGGTAAAATTATGGAATTTCAAGGTAAAGATAATGATATCGTAATCATTGACACCGAATGCAATGGTAAGTTAAAAATCAAAAAATCATTTATTTTAAAAAAACTAAACAATATAAAAGATAATTGATGAGAATTGTTTTTTTTGGTACACCTGACTTTGCTATTCCTAGTTTAGATGCTCTTTTAGGATCTGATTATGATTTGCTAAAAGTCGTTACTAATCCCGACAAGAAATCAGGTAGAGGTCTTAAGCATAATTCATCTCCAGTTAGTACTTTTTGCAAAATTAATGATATAGATTGTTTATACTGTTCAGATTTTGAGGATGGGGAAATTTATGATGAGTTAAAAAGCATGAACCCAGACCTATTTGTAGTGGTAGCATTTAAAATACTCCCTGAGAAAATAATAAATATTCCAAAATATGGTTCTGTTAATCTTCATCCATCTTTATTGCCTAAATATAGAGGTTCATCTCCAATACAATATGCAATACTAAATGGAGAAATTGAAACAGGGGTTACTATTTTTAGATTAAACAAACAAGTTGATTCTGGACATATTGTTGCTCAAGATAAATATCTAATCAGCGATGAAATTAATTTTTCTGAATTATATATCGAATTATCAAATTTTGGTGCTCAAATATTAATGAATGCCATTGGTTTAATTGATTCTGGTAATGTTAAATATATTCCGCAGAAAGAATATGATATTTTATCAGACTCTAGTAATAAAATTACATATGCTAAAAAAATAAATATTCAAGACTGCAGAATAGATTGGAACATGTCTGCTATTGATATAAATAATAAAATTAGAGCTTTTTCAAAAAAGCCAGGAGCCTTTACTATTTTAAATGATAAGAAAATTAAGATTTTAAAATCTACCATTTATAAAGATTTTAATGATTCGCTAACTATATCTGAATGTATATCCTTTAGAGGATTATTGCTGGTGGGGACAAGAGATTTCCCAATTCAGATACAATCTTTGCAAATTGAAGGAAAAAAAGAAATAACAGGAGAAGATTTTATTAATTCCACTATGCTTGCAAAGAAAAATAAAGCGATAAACTTTGGTTAAAAAAGATATCCAAACACGCATGGCAGCTATTAAGATTGTGCGAGATGTTTTAGTTTTTAGAAAAAAACTAAAAGTTGTCAGCTCTAACCATTTAAGTAATAATAGTTTTTCATCATTAGATATTAGATTTATAATGCAGGTTTCAAAAGGAACTATTCGACTATCAAAAAGAATAGAGTATGAGATAGCTAAACATTACAATGGGAAAATTAATAAATTAGAAAAACTATATTTAGTTGTTTTACAATCGGCTATTTACCAAATAGACTATATGTCAAATGTTCCAGACTATGCCGTTGTATCAACTGCTGTTGATATAACTAAAATGCTTTTTCCTAAATATGCAAAACTTACAAATGCATTGTTAAGAAATATGATTTCTAATAGAATGCTTTTAAAATTACCTGATGTTAAGGACTCTATTGAATATTTGTCAATTTACTATAGCCATCCAGAGTGGCTTGTTGATAGATGGAATAAAAAATATGATTTTAATTCATTAATAAATTTATTGAATCATAATAATGATATATCTAAAACATGGTTTAGATATGATGAAGGTAAAATTGATTTTGGAATGCTAAAATCTACATTTGAAAAAGAAGAGTGTGGATTTAAAAAGCATTCTGATTTAAAGAACTTTTTCACAATGGATAAGCCTTCATTATTATTGAACAGTAATTTGTTTCAAGATGGAGGAGTGTCTGTTCAGAGTCCTACTAATGGCCTTATAGTCAAATTGTTAGACCCATTAAAAGGTGAGACAATAGTAGACTTATGCGCTGCTCCTGGTGGAAAATCTATTTCCATAGGAGAAAGTATCTCAAATACAGGACATGTTATAGCATATGATATTAATCAAGAAAGAATTAATTTGATTATAGATAATATTGATAGAAATAAAATAACAAATATTAGAACTGAGATTAAAGACTCTAGTAAAGATGAATTATTATATTCCTCTAAGATGATAGTAGATGTTCCCTGTTTAGGTACAGGCACAATTTCGAAAAATCCAGACTTGAAGTGGAAAAAAAACTTAAATGATTTATCTGAATTAACTAATTTACAAGAAAGCATTTTACATAATTCTTCAAAGTATTTAAAGCCTAATGGGGTTGTCGTTTATAGCACCTGTTCAATTGAAGAAGAGGAAAACTGGATGGTTGTTGATAAATTTCTAAAAGAACATCCAAACTATATAATTGATAATGCTAAAAAATATGTTGATTCTAAGTTTACAGATTCTAGAGGAGCTATTAGCATAACACCTCATATTCATAATATCGATGGTGGATTTGCTGTTAGATTGATTAATTATGAAAATTAATTTTTTTCAATATATATTTTCTTTTATTACCTTGATTTTTGTTGGTATTTTAGTTTTTGATAATATTCTTTTACCTTTATATGTTGGCTATAATAATGAAGTGTACCTGCCTGATGTAAGGGGTGAGTATTTATATAAAGGGAAAACTGTTTTAAATGAAAGTGGATTCAATGTTGAAATAGTACATATTCCTTATAATGAGAATAATAAACCAGGAACAATCATCAAGATGTTCCCGAGGGCTTTTAAAAAAGTAAAAAATAATAAAATTGTGAAATTGGATGTAGCTGGACATCAAGAAGATATAATAACTCCTGATTTTGTAGGGTTGTCAGAAAGGAATGCTAAGATAAAAATTTTGGAATTTGGATTAAAACTCGATACTCTATTAGAAGAATTCAATGCTGATTTTGAAAGTGGTCTAATTACCTTCCAGATGCCTAGAACAGGCCATTTAATTAAAACAGGGAGTAAAATAATGCTTGGAGTAAGCAAGGGAACTCCTCCTGATTATTATATTGTTCCAGAGCTGGTAGGGAAGAGTTTCTCTGCGGCTAAAAAAACACTGCTAAATAGCGGGTTAAGATTAGGAGAAGTAATTTATGAATATCATCCTAATTTAATTGAAAATACAGTTGTAGAACAGAATCTTACAGAAGGAATGAGAGTATCTTTCCCCTCAAAGGTTAATTTAGTTTTGTCAAAGGATAAGGAGTAGTTGTTATGAGAAATATTTCCCCGTCAATATTGTCAGCAGATTTCACAAATATAAAAAGTCAAATAAAAGAGGTAGAAGATGCTGGTGCAGACAGGATACACATAGATGTCATGGATGGTCACTTTGTCCCAAACTTAACATTTGGTCCCTTTATCATAAAACAGTTAAGACAGATTACTAATATCCACTTTGAAACTCATCTGATGATTGATCGGCCTGATAGATATTTACAAGACTATATAGATGCCGGGTCAGATACAGTTATTTTCCATTATGAAGCGTCAACAGATATTAGCAGAGATATTAATACAATTAAAAATAATAATAAATTAGCTGGTATTGCAATCAATCCAGACACTAAACCAAATGTTTTAAAAAAATACATGAATGATCTTGATTATATATTGATAATGTCAGTTTTTCCTGGATTTGGCGGTCAATCTTTTATAGAAGCTACATTGGAATCTATGAAAGAATTAGATAATATGAGAGGAAATAGGGATATACTGATTGGAGTTGATGGGGGTGTTAATTTAAAGACTATTGATAAAGTCTACAATACAGGAATAGATGTTACTATTGTAGGGTCAGGTTTATATAAAGCTCCAAATATTAAAGAAAGATTTGATGAACTAATGGCTCCAGGAAAATAAAATGAATATTAAAGTGGAATTATATAGGAAAGTAGTGCATGTATCCTCTTCGTTAATTGCATTCTCAGTATGCTATTTTGATAAGAGCATATATGTACCAGCTTTAATTATTTTAACATTCACAATGATTTCCTTAGATGTTTTGAGGCTAAATTCTATTAAGTTTTCTACTTTTTATTATAAATATTTTAATATTTTCACTAGAGAAATGGAACGAAATAAAATTACTGGAGCTTCGTTTGTATTTACGGGCAGTTTATTGACAGTATTGATATTTGAAAAAGAGATAGCTTTTTGGGGCTTGCTAATTATGAGTATATCTGATTCATTTGCAGCTGTAATAGGAGTGTTGTTTGGGAAAACAAAACTTTTCAGCAAGTCTTTAGAAGGTAGTCTCGCATATTTTTGTTCAGCATTTGTCATTTTATCTTTCTCCGGATTAGGATTAATCGAAATTTTTTTAGTATCTTTAGTTTCTACTTTTGCAGAATTATTTTCAACCTATAAATATAATGATAATGTAATTATTCCATTAACTACCTCTGCTGCAATATATATATTCAAGATGTTATAAATGAGTTTTATAAGTAATATATTTTTATGGTTATTACCTCTGGTTTCTATACCGCTTATTATACATCTTTTAAATAGGCGTAGAATTATTCAGATGGACTTCAGCAGTATTTATTTCCTAGAATCATTAAAAACGAATTCTATGAGAAGAATTAATATATTGCAATGGCTGCTGCTTGCTATTAGGACTATTATCATTTTAATCATTATACTTATGATTTCAAGGCCTGTTTTGAAAGGGTATTATCCAAGTATGGAAACCTCTCCAAGCTCATCTATGTCAGTCATTGTAATAGACGATAGCTTTTCATTGAGTGGTAATATCAATAATGAAAGTAGACTCAGTTTGATTAATGAAAAATATAATCAAGTTCTAGATAGCTTTGATGAAAAAACTCAAATATGTGTAATATCATTATCCAGAGGTGTATTGTATGATGGTATAAATATTAATTTGCCAGATTTATCTAGGTTAATATCTATTAGTAATAAAAAAGGAGAATTATATAATTATATAAATATTATAAATCAGAAATTTGACAAGTCTATAATTAATAAAGAAATTTTTATAATTACAGATGGACAAGCTAATCTATTTAATAGCATTGCAAGTGAAGAAGTTGAAAATTGGAATATCTATTTTATTTTATTAGATAAATTGAAATCAAACTTGAAAATAAATTCGGTGAAAATTGGCAATGATATAATTGTTAAAGATAAAGTAGTAGATATAGAAGTAGAAGTAGAAAACAATGGTTTAACTAAAGTAGAAAATAGTATGGTAAGCCTCTTTATAAACAATATTAATGTAGGCTTGCAAAATATTAGTATTGAACCCGGGAACAAGAAGAATATTATATTTTCAACTGTTTTCTCTAATTATAATGATAACTTACTTAAGATATCCATTGCAGAAGATGACAATAATTCAGATAATGAATACTATTTAAATATTCATATCCCGAATAAAATCAAAGTTCTATCTCTTGTTGATGATTTAAACAATTCTAAATATATATCTAATGTTGTTCGTGCTATTAACAAAAAAAACAATATTTTTGAGCATGATGTTATCTCGTATCTAGACCTGTCCTATAGTAATTTGCAAAAATATGATACTATTATCATTTATGATTATAAAGCTTTTGAATTTCATTATAATTATTTTGAAGAGTATTTAAATTCTAATCACATTCATTTGATAATTTTCCCTGAATACAATAACAGCCTGGAGCAATTATATGGCATATTAGAGTCTGATGCTAGCGGTGATTATATATCTTTGGAAGACGATACTTATGAAAGAGTGAATTATTTAGATTTCAATTCACATGCTGATTTAGGCAGCGATAATAAGATTGAGGATTTTATTAGAGTCTTTAAATATATCAAGAGCTCTATTGGCCCAAATTCTATTGTATCAATGGAAAATTCAAATTCATTTTGGGATCAAATTCATTTTGGAAGTTCCAAGGTAGATATTTTTTTTAGTTCCCTTCACTTAAACTGGAATGATTTTCCTATAAAGGGGATGTTTGTTCAATTCATTTACGAACTATTGAACTCTGGATATGATAACTATAATTATAATAAATATATTGAAGAAGATTTTTTATTAAGAATTAGCGATCAGAATAATATAAATAAAATCAAACATAAAAAACCTAATAGCAATATTGAGTATATTCCAATATCATCAGGGAATTTCGATGTTAAAGATATTAATATTCCTGGGGTTCACGAGTTTTACAATGATAGTCACTTATTATATTCGTTGGCGGTAAATATACACTCTGATGAATTATTGTCGAATTTATTAACAAATCAAGAAATTAATGATTTAATAGGTCATGATTGTTATTTTTTTAGATCTGAGAAATCAATAGCTAAATCGATTATCAATACTAGGGAAGGGTATGAAATATGGAGATATCTTCTCTGGATGCTATGCTTTATGATTATAATTGAAATGATTATTTCAAATGGCAATAAAAAAACGTAAAAGTAGCTCTTATGAAAATGCTATTATAGTAGCAATTAATATCTTAGGAAGAGATAAAAGCTCTCTACCTGAAGAATTAGAAGAGCTAATACTTCTATCCGATACTGCTGGAGCAAAAATTGTAGATAGAATTATTCAAAACAGAACCAAGATAGATTCATCTACATTTATAGGTAGTGGAAAAATTCAATCCATTATAAATCAAGCAAAAGCTTTAAATGTAACTGTTTTAATATTTAATGATGAATTAACTCCTGCACAGTTAAAGAATATACAAAAATTAGCGGGTGATAAATTAAAAGTTATAGATAGAACCGGATTAATATTAGATATATTTGAAAAACATGCTAAAACAAAAGAGGCTAAGGCTCAAATTAAATTAGCTAGACTTCAATATCTGTTGCCTAGATTGACTAGACAATGGACTCATCTTGAACGTCAGATGGGTGGAGTAGGTACTAGAGGCGGTCCTGGTGAGACGCAGATTGAAATTGATAGAAGGCTTATTAGGAATCAGATATCTTCACTAAAAAAAGAATTGATAATTATTCAAAAACAAAGATTGACTCAGCATAAGAAACGAGATGAAATATATAAAGTCAGCTTGATTGGGTATACTAATTCTGGAAAATCAACAATAATGAAATCAATCAGCAACTCAAATATATATGTTCAAGATCAATTGTTTGCGACATTAGATACTACCACGAGGAAAATAGAGAATAAGGATGATTATGATTTTTTGCTTAGTGATACAGTTGGTTTTATAAGAAATTTGCCACATGATTTAATTGCATCTTTTCGCTCGACTTTAATGGAGATTGAAGAATCTGATTTAATAATAAAAGTAATAGATTCATCATCTAAAAGTATAGCATTGCATTTATCAACCATTAAGGAGGTATTGGAAACTTTAGAAGTATCTTCTAAGCTAGAATTGATAGTTTTTAACAAAATTGATTTGATTGCCTCTGAAGAGTTAGGTAAACTTAAAAGAATATACCCGAATTCTCTATTTATATCTGCTACGAAAGAGCTTAAAATAAATGAACTGCTAGATGGAATACAGGCCAGGCTAAGTGAACTGAATGAAATAGTTGAATTGAGGATTCCATATCAAAAACTATCTATTATAGACTATATATATAAAACTTCAAAGGTTATTAGTAGGTTAGATGAGTATGAAGAGGTAATCTTGAAAATTGAATCAAGCACATCTAATATAGAAAAAATAAAATCTGCAATTAAGTAATCGTAAGAGCATTAGGTTTTATCAGATTACTCCGATTATAGATATAAGCGGAAAACTGATTGCAAATCGCAAGCTTCCTTGATTCATAGAAATGAAAAGGCCTGCTTTTAAAGTGCAAATCTAGAAATCCATTAGAATAGTTGAAAGTTCTGATAAATTGCCTAATTCCCTTACGAATACTTTAAAAAAACTATTAAATTTAACATTGTGGAAATTTATATAAAAATAAATTATGTATAAAATATTGATTACTACATCAAATAATAGAGATGTTTTATCTATGATTGCTAAAGATTGTATTTTAAATAAAAAGCTTTCTCCATGTGCACATATAATAGATAATAATAGCTCATTTTATATTTGGAATGATGATTTCATATCTGATAAGGAATATATACTAATGATTAAATGCAAGGAGCAATCTGTGCAGGAAATAAAAGAAATTATCAATGCAAAACATAATTATGATATACCAGAGTTAATATCTATTGAATTTGATATAGCTTCAGATAAATACAAGGAGTGGTTTAATAAAAAATGAAAATTGATACTGTTACTATAACATTCATATTGATAAATGCTGCATATTTAATGACTTTCACAGCCTTATCAATAAAAGAGGTTTTATGGCTAAGGGTAGTGTTAGCATGTTCTCATTCAATGATTTTTATTAATAATTACTTCTATGCTCAGAACTACAATGTTGCAATATGGAATTTTATTTTTATCATAGTAAATATAATCCAGGTAATAAGAATATATGATGATAGAAAACCTCGTATGATTCCAGATGACATGAAGGATCTTTATAATGACTTATTCAAAGAGTTTACTTCAAAAGAGTTTTTATATTTTATGAATTTAGGAGAAAGAGAAACTATCTCCAATCAAAAAATTATAAGCTTAGGCCAACATCAGAAAGATTTATTGCTTATTTTAAATGGACAGGCATCAGTAACACGACAGGAAGTGCAGATTGCAGATTTACAAAGAGGGCAGTTTGTAGGTGAAATCAGCTTTCTTACAGACCAGCCTGCTTCTGCAGATGTTTATGCAAAAGGAGAATTGAAATGTATAAAATGGGATCAAAGCAAGATAAGAGCAGTAAAAATATCAAATAATGCTTTTTGGGCAAAGTTAAATGCTGTGTTAACTAATGATTTAACATCTAAGATAGCATCCTAATTGTTTTATAGTAAATACCTGAAACAAAGAGCTGTTCCATTTAAAAATTGGATTTTCCCATCAATTAAAGAATCTACATTATTCTCATCTATTATTACTATTCCCTCATATTGTGAATCTAAGTATATCATGAGTACTCTAGATAGTTTAAGTCAACAATCTAATTTTGATTTATCTTCTTTATTGGTATTAGTAGTTATTAATAATGAGAAAGAGGCTGCATTAGATATAGTTGAGGATAATTTAAAAACAATAGAGTTGATTGAAAA
>CEOP01121691.1_pt1 | contig 11730 bp, 12 predicted proteins | sample 361301 | NCBI WGS metagenome assembly CEOP01 (sample SAMEA2619548, study PRJEB7988) | marine metagenome | biome: marine biome (ENVO:00000447); feature: deep chlorophyll maximum layer (ENVO:xxxxxxxx); material: "saline water (ENVO:00002010), including plankton (ENVO:xxxxxxxx)" | depth 55 m
TGTCCTCTATCTTTAGAGCTATCAAATTTAGTTCCATCTTCAAGAGTGCCAGTATAATGGACAATAACTCTGTCTCCTACTTCTGGTGAATCTCCTTTGCCAACAACAATATCTTTATATTGGAGCCCTGTACTTGTTTTAATATTTTGAGAATCCATATTATTCTTAATCTCCTTCCATTTTGCTGTTGTTTTTGGACCAAATCTACCATATCCAGGATCACCAGGTTTCATTTCCATCGTAGCCCTCTGAAAATCTTCTATAAGATGTTGGTCAGGATTAACTGGGTCAATTCCTCTAACTATATCCTGAATACTTAGACTACCATGCCCTATTAATAACGTAAAAAAAGTTAATAGGGATATTGACATATATAATTTTATTTTCATTAAATCTCCATTTATTATTTACTGTAAAATTGAATTTACCAACATGACTACATCTAAAATATCTAGATCTAGATCATAGTTAACATCTGAAATTACTACCAAGTTATAATCAACCAGAGAGCTTCCTATAATATGCCCTATATCTATTATAATATCTAAGACATCAAGCGAACCATCGTTATTCATATCTCCAATTAAAGTTTCCTGATCAACAAGAAAAACTCTTCCAACTAGTGATGGATCAATCACATACGGATTATTGTTTCCTTGGTAAGAACCAATCATATTTGATCTATCAGCTTCCGTTTCATCTGGAAGGTCATAAAGATGCCAATCAATTAATTGTTGTTCTTGAATTTCCCAGAAATCTGAAGGGGCATCATCATCTCCATACATAGTGTAAAAATAAAACATAGCTCTTGCTGTATTTCCTTTTTGCACTTCACGGGGCTCAAACCTTTCGTCATCTTGATTAGCAGGATTTAGCTTCTCTGCATACTCATCAATATATTGACTTGGAGCTGTCTCTACGTAATAGTCATTCCTATACCATTTATCTGTATATGTATCATTACTATCCTGAAATGGGTCATTCCCTCTTGATGAATTAACATTTGATTTCGTTGGAAACAGATGGTGCATATCGCTCTTCATAGGTTCAGAACTTGCGCCATAACTTTGAGGCCATGTATGCTCACAATTAATACCTTTTTCATATGCATCAGTACTGGGGTCTTGAGATAGATCTAGTGTAATTGTATAGCCGGAATAAACACCTGTTAGCTGATTCCCAGGCTTAATATCTATCTCTGAGTACATTATATCTCTACCATTATTATACCCCAATGTCTGATTTGCTTGATAATTATTATTTAGGTAACTAAATAACTGCTCTCCAAACATACCTTCCCCAATAACTTCTTGAGCAAAAGAAACTTGAAAAAGTAATAAAAATATTGGCATATACTTATATTTAAATTGCAAAAGCTAGTCCAAACGATAGGGTTAAAAATCCATTCTCTCCAGGGACTAAATCTTTAACTAAATTATATCTGGCATTTGCATTAAGAGAAAATGGTATAATTGGTGGCTTAAAACGTGCACCCAACTCTACATGCCATCCAGTTTTTGATACAGCCAACTCATCTTTTATATAGTCAATATCTTCCAGCTGATTAGCATCTAGGTCTTTCATACTATCAAATGTTAGAATTTCAGTATAAGTTGATCCATTCAGTCCAGCTCCTCCATATACTCTAATTGTAGGTACTTTAAATATTGGTCTCTGTACTGATAAGTTCCATGAAAATTTTGCCATTGGTAATTCAATATTTTCATTATTCCCTGACAAATCTGAATATGAATAATTGTAGGTTGAAACTGTAGCATTTAATCCCGCTTCAAAATCAATAAATGGAATTACTGTTAAATATGCAAATCCTCCCAACCCAACAGGTGACTCTATATCAGTTCTTTGCACAGTAGCAATTCCAATTGGACCGTCAAAAGAATCTCCATCTAAAGTAAATGAATCCTGAACTACATTAAGACCAACACCCCCTAAGATTGCATAGAGAGATGAAAGATTTATTGCAAAAAACAATACAACACATCTTTTTATCATAAAACACTCCTTAAAAAAATATTTTTTGTTTGAATCCTTACCATAAATATAATCAATTGTAGTAATATTTAGTGATGATTTTCAATCGCAATGAAATAATTAATAAATATCCTTGGATTAATAAAGCAAAGCAGCGTTTTATTGTATCTGCAGATTATGATGGATTAATCTGCGCATCTCTACTGAACCACTTTAAAAATTGGGATTTAGTCGGTTATTACAACCTAGAATCAATCTGGATATCTAAAGAAGCTAAACAATATAAAAATGATATTATATGGATTGATTTAAATATTCTTCCTCAACAAGGAAGGGCTGTGGGTGGACATATTGTTTCTATTAATAATGAATCTCCAGATGGTTTTAAAACATCATGTAACCTAAATATACTAGCAGGCCTAAACTCATCAATGTTTAAAAACAAGTTTCCACTTTCAACATTATTTTTTTTACTCTGGATATATAAAATTGATATTCCTAAAAAAATACTAGCCAAAATGCTTGTTCTTCATAGTGATTCAACTTGGCTGAAATTTCAAAACTATACAGAAAATTTTGATCATTGGACAGAAGCCCTCAGTGATTATAATTGGAGCTGGTTTTTCAGGAATGTTTTTTCGGAAACATTTGAAAAAAGAATAGATGAATTACTATATACTGAACTAAAATCTATATATGCAATCTCTGGTTTCAGTAAGCTGAAAAGTAAGAAACTAAACCTGCAGAGCAGAGAACTTAAAATTAATCCTGATTGGGATGAGGATGTTATTTTTAATTTATTTCAAATTTTTGCTACAAATTTAAAATGGACTCCTCCAAAATTACCTAAAATAATTAAAAGAGTTGATGGGGAAAAAAATAAAGTAGCTTTAAGGGAAGTGAAAAAAATAGGGCTTTCAAAATTTTTAAAAAAAGAAAATGTTTTCTCTTACAGCATAACATCCCCTCAAACTCTCATTTATACTAGCTTTGGATCAGGCACAACATCTCCAATAAATAAATGATTAGATATATAGATAAATATGGTACTCCAGATGCTCTATTTTTTTCTTTTGAACAGAATAAATATTATTCAATATGGGGATTTGATGAAATTTATACTATATCAAATGATCAAATAAATGATTCTAATATATTATATGAATTGCAAAATAAAATAAATGAATGGAAATCCACATCAAGCAAAAATGAAATTGCAACAGTTGGTTTTTTATCCTATGATTCAAAAGGAATATTCTTTCCTAAAATAAATTTTAAGCCAATCAATTCTAATGGGCCTCTATTATGGTTTGGAAAACCCTCAATCGTCAAAAAGATTGATAGAGATGACTTGATAAACCTAGAGTATCCAAAGGTCTTCCTCAATCAAAAAAATAGTGTTTCAGGGTTACTCGATTATCATAAAAAAATAAATATAATAAAAAACTACTTGGAATCTGGCGATGTATACCAAATTAATTACACTGAACCAATGTACTATAATAGTAATTGTGATTCATTTTATTTATACCTATCTCTTATGAAATCTGCGGATCCAACCTTTGGTGCATACTTAAATATAGAATCTACTACGTATATTAGTATGTCCCCTGAAAACTTTTTCACTAAAAAAGGTAACTTAATTTCCTCCTCACCAATAAAGGGTACTCGAATGCGATCATCTGAGAAAAAAGTGGATGATGCGCTCAAACTTGAACTAAAAAAATCTCAAAAGGATAAGGCAGAACATGTCATGATTGTGGATTTAATTAGAAATGATTTGGGGAAAATATGTGAATATGGTAGCATAAATACCAAAAATCTATTTGATATAAAATCTTTTAATACAATACATCATATGGTTACAGATATTAAAGGAAATCTGAAAAAGGATATCAGTGAAATTGATATTTTTAAAGCGCTATTTCCAGGCGGATCAATAACGGGTACCCCGAAACAAAGAGCAATGGAGATTATAGATCAAATTGAAAATTATTCTAGAGGAATCTATACTGGATCGATGGGTTTGATAACAAATAGTGGAGATATGATTTTTAATATTGCTATTAGAACTCTTACTTTAGAAAATGATAAAATTGAATATCCAGTTGGGGGTGGAATTGTTTGGGACTCCAAACCTGATGAAGAACGGTTAGAGGCAATTCAAAAAAGTAAAATACTAGATATATAGTTTATGAGAATTAAATACTATCAAATAAATGGTGAAATAAAAAAATCAAGTGAAGCCTTGATTTCTGTAGATGATTATGGATTGATGCGAGGATATGGAATTTTTGAGACTATTAGATTTTATAAAAATAAATTAATAAATCTAAATGAGCATATAGATAGGCTATATAAAGGTCTGGATACTGTCAAAATTCAATCTAAGCATATAGAAAGAACAAATTTAATTAATGACATGATAAACATAGTTAAGATGAATAATATTAATAGTGGTCTGATTAAAGTTGTTATTACAAAAGGGACTCCAATAGATAAAAAGAAAATTACTCCTAATATATATATAACAATAAAAGAGATGTATGAAATACCTAAAAACCCGGTAAAAATAATTTTCCTTGAAGAATCACATTACCCAATCGTTCGTTATACTCCATCATTCAAAGGTATAAATTATATTGGAAATATAATGGCATTGGAAGATGCAAAAAATAATAATGCTTTTGAATGTGTCTTTGTTAATGATAATAAAAATATTACAGAGTGTTCTATGAGAAATATATTTTTTATTAAAGATGATACCTTGATTACTCCAACCCTTGACCTTGGTATCCTATCTGGCACTACAAGAAATCATATACAGCTTCTTGCACAAGAAAATCATATTAATTGTATCGATAAAATTATTAACAAAAACGAGGTAGATGATATGGATGAGGCCTTTATTTGTTCTAGTGCTATTGGAATTCTTCCATGCTATTGGGATGGTTGGAAATCAAATTATACAATAACAGAAAAGCTCCAATTTTTATTAGAAGAATCACTTCAAAAATAGGTAATTTATTTACATGGAATCGAAAAGAATTTTTAAAGGGAAAGAAGATGAATTACAATCAAGGATGGTCTCTGATTTTATTGGGAATACACCTTTTGTAAAATTATCAGATAAAATTTATGCAAAACTAGAATCGGTTAATCCAGGAGGATCTATAAAAGATCGGCCCGTAAAATGGATTCTAGATGATGCCGAGCAAAATAATTTAATCAAACCTGGAGATACAATAGTTGAGGCTACTAGTGGAAATACTGGAATTGCTCTAGCTATGATTTCAGCTGAAAGGGGATACAATGTCAAAATCGTTATGCCCTCCGATATGTCAGAGGAAAGGAAAGTACTACTCAGAATGTTTGGTGCAGAACTAATTGAGGTTGAAGAAGGTGACTTTGATGCAGCTATACTGCTTAAAGATAAGATGGTTGAAACTGAAGGTTATTTTACTCTAAATCAATTTACAAATCCATTAAATATTGAATGTCACAGCAAAACTACTTTTAAAGAATTATTAAATCATTCTATAACAATAGGTAAATATATTTCTGCTTTTATTGCTGGTACTGGAACAGGTGGTACCATTATGGGAGTGAAGAAAGGTTTTGAACAATTTGATTCAAGAGTAAAAATGATTGCTGTTGAGCCTGCAGAATCTGCTGTTATGAGCGGTGGTGAAAAAGGTCCTCATGGAATTCAGGGAATTGGAGATGGATCAAAATTTCTAGTAGACTTAAATAAAATTGATGAGGTAATACCTATTTCTACTGAAGATGCTAAAAAGAGATGCAAGCAACTTGCACTTGACAATGGTTTATTAGTAGGAATTTCTTCAGGCGCCAATATTCTTGCATCTGAGAAATGGGTAGAGAAGCATAAGCCAGATGGTATTGTTTTTACAATTCTTTGTGATAGAGGTGAAAGATATACAAGTATTCTAGATTAATTTTCTATGGATGCTAAGGAAAAAATATTATCCCTTATTAAAGAAATCCAGAAGCATAATATTGACTATTATGTAAATGATAACCCTAAAATATCTGATTCAAAGTACGATACTCTAATTAGAGAGCTAGAAAATCTAGAAAAACAAAATCCTTCTCTAATTTCAGACTATTCTCCAACTAAGAGGGTGGGTGCATCTCCTGCATCAAAATTTAAATCTATAAATCATAGCGTGCCTATGCTCTCTCTAGCTAATGCAATGAATCATGAAGAGCTCATTGAATTTGATGATAGAATAAAAAAACTTTTAAATTCTAAAGATGATATAGAATACGTAATGGAGCCAAAGCTAGATGGACTAGCTGTTGAGGTTGTGTATGAAGATGGGATATTTAAGCATGGCTCTACTAGAGGAGATGGATTGATAGGAGAGGATGTTAGCTCAAATCTTAAGACAATCAAGGCAATCCCATTGAAATTACTAGAATCAGATTTTGATACAACTGGAATTGTTGAATTTAGAGGAGAAGTATTTATCGATCATTTAGATTTTAAGGTACTTAATCAAAATCGATCAAAAAACAATGAATCAATTTTTGCAAATCCAAGAAATTGTGCAGCGGGGAGTCTGAGACAATTAAATCCTAATATTACTGCAGAGCGTCCACTTAAAATTAATTTTTATTCAATAGGATTAAAGGGAAATCTTGAAATTAATACACAAATTGATTTAATAAATTGCCTTCCAAAACTAGGTCTTCCTGTTAATAAACATATTAAACTTGGTAGAGGAATTAATGATGTTGTTAGCTACTATGATAAATTAGAATCTATTAGAGGTCAACTAAATTATGATATTGATGGTGTTGTAATCAAAGTTAATTCATTTGCTTCTCAAAGTCTAATTGGAGAACGTAGCAGATCTCCCAGGTGGGCTATTGCAGGAAAATTAAAATCTCAACAAGAAACTACTACTATTATAAATATCATCCCAAGTGTTGGGAGAACTGGCGCGATAACACCAGTCGCAAAGTTAAATCCAGTTAATGTTGGTGGTGTCGTTGTTTCAAATGCAACCCTACACAACCAAGATGAGATACAAAGGAAAGATATAAGGATTGGAGATACAGTAGTTATACATAGGGCCGGAGATGTTATACCTGAAGTCGTTAAAGTAATTAAAGAAAAACGAAAAGCTGATAGCCAGGGATATAAACTACCAATATTTTGTCCTTCATGTAAAAGCGATGCAGTTAGAGAGTTAGGTGATGCAGTGCTTAGATGTAAAAATAGCACAGCATGTCGCGCGCAAATTAAAGGAAGGATGAAACACTTTGTATCAAAGAATTGCATGGATATAGATGGTATCGGAGACAAGCTGATTGAGTCTCTTATAGAAAATAAATTGATTAATCGATACAGTGATATATTTAATCTTAGCTATGCTGACCTTGAGAATCTTGATCGAATGGGAGAGAAGTCAATAAATAATATTCTAGATTCTATCAATAAATCAAAAAAAACAGAGTTCTCTAAATTTTTAAATGGGCTGGGAATTAGAAATATTGGAACACACGCTTGCAAGCTACTTGAGAAAAAATTTAAATCTGATATAAATATGCTTTCAGTCGCATCTGAAAAGGATTTAAATGATATCCATGAAATTGGGGAAATTATGGCATCATCAATTATTGATTATTTCAGTATCAATGAAAATATAGATGATATTAATCGATGTATAAGTCTTGGTGTCAATTTTGCAAATAAATCAATATCTGATGAGCTTAAGGGTATTTCATTTGTTATCACTGGGTCTTTTAATGGTATAAGCAGATCAGAAATAAAGGAGAAAATAGAATTAATGGGTGCAAGAGTTTCAAGCTCAATAAGTAAGAATACATCCTATCTGGTTCTAGGTTCAAGCCCAGGTTCTAAACTCAATAAAGCTAAAGACCTGAATATTCCAATTATTATGGAAGATCAGCTAGGGGCCTTACTAGATGGAAATTTAAGTTTCTAAATGCCTATAGGAGAAATTTTATCTCTAGCTAGTGCAATTACTTGGGGCATATCTGTATCCTTATTTAAAATTATTGGGAATACAATCTCACCATATGTTCTTAACCCATTAAAAAATACCATTGGAACCGTTCTATTTATTATAACCTGTCTAATAGTATCAGATATTTCAGCAATAAGTAATCTCACATATTTAGATTGCTTAATACTTGCTTTGAGTGGAGTAATTGGGATAACAATTGCTGATGTTCTTTTTTTAATTTCATTGAATATTCTGGGTACTTCTAGAAGTTCGATTATAAATACAATCTATAGCCCCATGGTTATTGTTCTCGCCTATTTTATTTTAGGGGAGACATTAACCTATATTCATATCATAGGGGGAATACTGATTTTAGGCTCCATATTATATTTATCATTTAGCCCTAATGATGATGAGGTAGATGGACTTAAAAGAGGGCTAATTATTGGTATAATTGCATATTCACTCATGGCTTTAGGAATTATAATGGTTAAGCCAATTTTAAATAAATGTGCTGATTCGGTAGAATTACAGCTATGGATTATTTTATTTAGATTGGTTCCGGGAACACTCTTATCATATATAACGATGAGTGTGATGCACAGTAAAAATGAGATAGTTAGCCAGTTATCAGATAGAAAAATATGGCCAATCATATTACTAGGTTCATTTCTTGGAACCTATGTTGGATTTGCAATGTGGGTTATTGGTATGGCCAAGACTTCTGCATCAATAGCCAGTATACTAAATCAAACTTCCACTATATTTATTGCATTTTTTGGATGGTTAATACTAAAGGAAACATTCTCAAAAAAAATGATGCTATGTTTCTTTATTGCACTTATTGGAGCATTTATAATAATAATTAATTAATTTTATAATTAGAAAATTTAATTTTTGTTATAAAAGATAAGATTACAGCTACAATAACATCATAAATAGGAGCTGCAGTAGGTACACCAAAATTCCACAAAAATACTAACGCAATCCAAATAATAAAATTTATTATTTTCTGATCCACTCTGTAAAACTCAAATCATCTAGTATCTGATTACTAGATACACATTCAAAATCACTTTTAATTTGATCTATATTAATTGGGAAAAATGTATCTGTGCCTGGATATACTCTATCAATAAAGGTTATGTGTAGAGTTTGAGCATATTTATAGAAATATTTATAAATAGACATACCTCCAATAATAAAAACATCTTTTATCAAATTATTTGTCTTGAGATCTTTAATGCATGAATCTATAGATGTGTAGCTATCGACCTTACTCTGGTCCTTACTACTAATAACAATATTATGTCGTTTTGGTAGGGGCTTTACTGGCAGACTATCCCATGTCTTTCGACCCATAATAATGGTGTGTCCAGTTGTAAGTTTCTTGAAGTTTTTTAGATCTTCAGAAAAGTGCCATGGGAGGGTACCAGACTTACCAATTGCAGCATTAGTGTCTTGCGCCCAAATTAAATGTATGTGCATACTAAACTGCTACTTCAAATCTAATTGCAGGATGGTGTATATAGTTGCAAAGTTCGAAATCATCAAACTCAAGATTCCAGAATGGCTTCTTTCTAATTTTAAGTTGAGGGAGGTCCATGGGCTCTCGCTCTAATTGGTCTTTTAATCCATCTATGTGGTTTACATAGATATGTGCATCATTTATATAGTGAGAAAATTCTCCTAACTCTAGACCAACTTCCTGCGCAATCATCTGTGTCAGTGCAGAGTAGCACGCTAAATTGAATGGAATCCCAAGTCCAATATCACCACTTCTCTGAGTAAGGTGACAATTCAACTTTCCATTAATAACATTAAAAATAAAAAAAGCGTGGCAACTTGGCAGTGCAATTTCATCAAGCACTGATGGATTCCATGCAGTAACTACAATCCTTCTTGAATCAGGATTATTTTTCAATAAATCAATAGCATCCTCAATCTGATTAATATGACTTTTTTTATAGAGTCCTGGCGTCTCTGTCTCCGTGTATTTTTCCCAGTTTACCCACTGATAGCCGTACATCCTACCTATCTCCCAATCCTTTTCCTCAGAGGTCCAGGCATCCCATATCTTAGTATGCTCTCGTAAATTTCTAATGTGTGTGTCTCCAGATAAATACCATAGAAGCTCTCTGATAACAGATTTAAAGTATATTTTTTTTGTAGTGAGAAGTGGAAATCCTTGAGATAAATCAACTTTATAGTGATACCCAAAATAGCAGAGTGTATCAACACCTGTTCTATTATGCTTTAGAGTACCATTATCTATAACATGCTTAACAAGATCTTGATATTGCTTCACTATAGGCTCCTTTTTATATCCCCAGTATATATCTGACGCGGCCTATTAATTCTCTGCCCACCTAGAACCATCTCTCTCCAGTGGGCTAGCCATCCAGGGAGCCTCCCAAGTGCAAACATAACTGTAAACATATTTGTTGGTATACCCATTGCCCTATAAATAATCCCAGAATAAAAATCAACATTTGGATAGAGCTTACGTGAAACAAAATAATCATCCTTCAGTGCAATCTCTTCTAAATTTTTTGCAATTTCAAGTAGTGGATCATCTATGTTGAGACTATCTAAAACTTGACTTGCCTTATCTTTAATAACAGCCGCACGCGGGTCATAGTTTTTATATACACGATGACCAAATCCCATTAGTCTAAATCCTGACTCCTTATCTTTTGCAAGATTAATATACTTTTTGTAGTCACCTCCATCATCATGAATCGCCTGAAGCATCTCAATTACAGCCTGATTTGCACCGCCATGCTTTGGTCCCCAAAGTGCGCCAATTCCTGAAGAGATCGTAGCAAATAAATTAGCGTGACTGCTTCCAGCCATTCTAACTGTAGAGGTTGAGCAATTCTGCTCATGGTCTGCATGAAGCACTAATAAGGTGTTTAGAGCATCCGAAACAACGTCATTTTGGATATAGTCCTTCTGTGGCTCTCCAAACATCATATATAAGAAATTTTCAACATAATTTAAACTATGATCTGGATATATAAATGGCATCCCCTGAGATTTTCTGTATGAATACGCTGCAATAGTCTTAACCTTGGCAATGAGTTTGGCAATATTCTCATCTATTACATCAATGTCGTGACTATCCCCATCAGGATGAAATCCAGATAAAGCAGTTACCATTGAAGAGAGAATTGCCATAGGATGAGCAGATAGTGGAAAGCCATTAAAGAATCTGTTCATATCCTCATGTATATTTGCATGAGTTCTAATATATTCCTTGAACTCAGTTTTCTTTTTAGATTCATCTAAATCACCATAAATAAGTAAATAAGCAACATCAGTAAAGGATACTCCATCCTTGACTAAATCTTCAATTGGATAGCCTCTGTATCTTAGGATACCCTTCTCTCCATCTATAAATGTTATTGAACTGGTACACGACCCTGTATTTCCATATCCGGGATCAAGTGTAATGTATCCCGTGGATGATCTAAGAGAGCTTACATCTATAGCCATCTCATTCTCACTTCCCTCTATAACAGGTAGTTCAATCTCAAAATCTTTTGTCTTAATTGTAGCAGAACTCATATAAACCTCAGTCTTATTTAGTAAATGTGATAAATTTATTGTAGTTAGAATTTAATATATTTTTTGTTTTCAGCATATTTCTAAAATTAAAAATATTTCTCCTCAATTACATGAAAAACTGCAACAAAATTATTGCAACTAAACACAATATAAGGTATATTTTTATACC
>CEOP01094343.1_pt1 | contig 11716 bp, 10 predicted proteins | sample 361301 | NCBI WGS metagenome assembly CEOP01 (sample SAMEA2619548, study PRJEB7988) | marine metagenome | biome: marine biome (ENVO:00000447); feature: deep chlorophyll maximum layer (ENVO:xxxxxxxx); material: "saline water (ENVO:00002010), including plankton (ENVO:xxxxxxxx)" | depth 55 m
GTTTTTTTATGATTGTTTATTGGAAATAAATGATCAGAATCTTTAAGTGTTTTAATTATAATTTTGGGATTTTTTTTTAATAAAAGATTAGATGTTTTCTTTAAAAAAACGTCTGAGTGCTCAGCTTTAATAATTAGAGATTTTATTTTTAAGTTTTTTATATTTTTCCAAATAAACATATCATTAAACAAACTTGTTCTGTAAATATGAGCATCCCATTTATTATTAAAAAGTAACTTAATCTTATTATCTTCTTTACGTATTAAAGAATTGACTACTATTTTTAAATCCTCGTCTGAAAATTTTGAAAATACTTTGTATCTTCTATAATTATTATACATTTGATCAATATTATCATAAGACATTCTTTTGTTTTCAGCATAATCTATTAATGGGAGAAATTTTGACTGTAAATTAAAAAAGCTAATTATTTTCCATAATCTTATTCGGGTTGGTATAAAAAAAGTTGGGTCAAGCAATATAATTTTTTCAAATTTTTGAGGAGCTTTCAAAGCCGCTTTTAATAAAATGTTTCCACCAATGGAGTGCCCTACTCCAATTATTTTCTGTTCGTTATTAATATTTTTTAAATAATCATTTAAAAAAATATCCCAGTTAGAGAAATCTAAGGCTTTATTTTTATCCCATAAGGGTCTAAGTGAAGATACTTTTACTTGACCAAGATTTGATAAATTATCGAGTAATTTTACGTACGAATTAGGAGTGAATGAGTTTCCATGTAAAAAATGAATATTTAAATCTTTATTATTTTTTTTACTAAACAATTTAAGCATTCTTTTAGCCTGTATACTTACCTAAAAACATTATTCTGTTATTTTTTTTATCATAAATTAGATATACAAATGGTCTGTTTGCATTAAATGTAAAATAATCATTAGGCCTGATTGATGTTACTCTATTTATAATAACCGCTGTTACTGCTGACGCTTCAGTACCATACTCATCAATATTAATAAAACTTTTATGATTTATTACATCAATATAATTTATAGGTGGATATTTCTTACATTGATCTTTATAATCCCAAAACTTATCAAAATTAGCATTATTAGGACTAAAAGCATCAATTATACCCATCTTCAATAAATAATCTTTCAATGGAACCGAATAGTCTAATTTAAACTTTGGAATTGATATGTTACCTAAATCGTATTGCAGACTATCTAATGAAGTGTTTATAAATGAATGATTAAAATTATCAAGAAATAAATCTATATCAAGATTGGCTTCTGGAAGAAAAATTAGCATTGATACATCATTTGTTTTGTAAGGTAATTCCAAAAGATGAAAGTTTGAGTTTTTATAATGGGCATATTTATTTTTTTTATTCATAAAAGTAATATTAGATTCATAATCTTTACTATAAAATATATTTAAATCACTTTTTGATGTGTCAAAAGGAAATTGCCAACTGTCCTTAAAATAAATAGAATTTAAAATTGCCAGAGTTGTATTTTCTTTTATATCTTTATCTGAAACAATTTCATTTATAGTTCCTAAGGTTTTTTTGTATACCCAATTATTTATTTCATTAATAATTGATAATCTATTTTTATAAAAGTTAACAAATGATATTTGTCCTTTAAAAATTGAATCAATATTATTAACATATTTTAAATTTGGTTCATAGCATTTATCCTCTTGAATCCAAATACTATTATTGATTTGAAATTTAGATTCAATATCGTGATAATGATTAATAAAAAAATTTGATTTATGAACTTTATCTACGTTTAATGTAGATAAAATTTGATCTGAAGTATTACCTGACGCTCCATAATTAACCATCATAAGTGCATATGAAATACTTGCAGGGCTAATCATAAAGCTTGAGTCTGACTTTGAATTTATATTTTTAAATAAAGAAATTCCAAATTCATTAAAAGAATTATTCAGATTATGATTCCTACAAAAAAGGATAGATACAAACAAAAATAATAATAACTTTTTTATCATGAAACCGTGACACCATCAAAACTAACCCATGGCAATATTGAGTCACCAAAATCAACACTTTCTTTTGATATAGAATTTATATTCATAAACATCTGAGCTATGTTCCCAGAAACCATAGTTTCTATAATAGGAAATTTTATTTTACCCTTCTCAATATAATAACTATTTTTAGCTACCCCAGAAAAATCACCATTATCGCTCGGACTTCCTCCTGAAAAACGACATAAAAGAATACCTTTATCTATATTTTTAATCATATTTTCTAATGACTCAGACCCAGTATTAACAATATAACATCCCCCTTGATTTGATACACGTTTTCCACCAGTCTTTTTTGCCCCATACAAAGAAAGTAAATGTGTATTTAAAACCCCTTTTTTTACAATATCTGTATTTTTAGCCTTATAAGTATCACCTGTTAAAAAATATCCTGAATCAATCCTATCATCAATTGGGTTTGAAGAAAGTGAAAAAATATCACTAGTTATTTTATCACCAATTTTGTTTTTATATATTGAGGTTCCTGATATTAATGAGCTATCACTAATACTGCTATCAATAAAAGATACAAAATCCGGCAAACAATGTGGCGTAACAATAACTTGGCCAACAAATTTATTTTTTATAGGAAATGATTTGATCTGCTCTTCTGATTGTCGCATAAGATCAGATATGTATCCTTGATTTTTAAAATCGTTATCTAATTTTAATCTGTTAACTCCTGTATAGTTGAAAGAAGATGTATTAGAACCATCTTTAGCTGTAAACATTGCTGAAAATCCATAAAGACCTTTATTAACCTCATAATCAACACCATTAGAATTAGCAATATAAGTTTTTGAAGTATTGTGATCTAAAGTAACAGCTTCAAGAATTATTTTTTTATAGTCATTTTTAACATGCTTATTAAAATCCTCTACTCTATCATACATTAAATCTAAATCAGGTACTAATTGACCTTTTGAAAAAATTTCATTTGTTTGATTCTCAGATATAGCATTGGCTTCATCTACTTGTGAAGAATTAACACTTTCAATTAAAGATGTTATTGCTATATCTACAGATTTTTTATCTATTTTATTTACACTTATTGAGCTTTGTTTTAAATCTTTAATAGCTTCTAAGCTTATAGAATTACTAAATGTAGTTCTAAATAAAGACATTTTTCCAGACTCAATATTCAATTCTTTTTTTTCGTATTCATTAATACCGCCTTCTACATGGTTCATACCTGCATCTAAAAGCTTATCTAATGCATAAGATAAAGTTTCTTTTAAATTCATTTAGCGACCTCCAATGTTTAGCTTGCATTTAATAGCTGGTCCACCCATTCCTACTGGTATTATTTGTTTTTTTCCACACATACCACCAGAACTCCATACCATTTCGTTAGATATCATTGAAACTGTTTTTAAAACATCAAAAGCAATACCAGAAATTGTTGTATCTTTAATTGCTTGTTTTATTTGACCATTTTTTATTTCATAACCCATAACTACACCAAACATAAACTCACTTGTAGAGTCAGCCTGTCCATTGCTACTTGTTGTCAAATAGTAACCATCATCAATAGATGATATCATATCGTTTAATTTGTCCTTACCAGGTGTTATTGCTGTATTTCTCATCCTTATTAGTGGTTCATCAGAATATTTGTATGCTCTTGCATTTCCAGTAATATTCATATTTAATTCATGAGCGCTATCTTTATTGTGCATAAAACTTTTTAATATACCATCTTCAATAATAGTTACATCTTGAGCTTTAGTACCTTCATCATCGACGTAAACAGGTACAGGACAAATTTCATTATTTACAGAATGCGCATAATCAATTAAGTTAACCATATCACTAGCTACTGTTTTATTAAGGTAATCACCTGCAACTGAACCTCCCATAACAAGATCAGCTTCTGTAGTATGACCAATAGCTTCATGAGCTAAAATACCAGCTAAATCTGCATCTAAAACAACATCATGATATCCAGCTTTTGCATGAACTCCAAGTGATTTCTTCATTAGTTTTTCAACTAAAATATCTATCTTTGGATAAAAAGTTTCAACATTATTAAAATTATCTTCGAGCTGTCCAAGCCCCCCAAATACATCCATTAGTTCAACAGGATCACCATTTATTTCTGTAGTTAAAATAATATATATTAACGAGCGAGGCGTCATAGAATAGGATTCTGAACCTCCTGATGTAAGTAAATTTTTTTCCATATCTAAATTACTTATAAAAATTTTTCTTGAAGAAATATTTTTATACTTATTAAGAATATAGTTGTCTAAATCCTGAATGAATGATATCCAATAACTATTTGAATTTTTAGCTTTCTTTGTAGTTAGATTAAATTCATAATTAAAAATATCTTCAGGAAGTAAAATGCCACATCTATTTTTATTTCTACTATTTAGAAAGGATACATTTTCACTAGATGCTTTGATAACTTTCTCTATTGAATTATTATTAATTTCAGCATTAGAACTAAAACCCCAATCACCTTCTTTAAACACTCTTGAAGATACACCACTTTCTACGGATTGATTATTAGTAACTAAACTTCCATTTAATAAACCAATTCTAAAACTTCTATTTTCTTGAACTCTTAGCTCAGTATAATACTTAAATGAATTTTTATATTTATTTAAACTTTCTAACATTTCTCTCCTAGTGGTTATGATAATGAATCAATAAAGATCTTAATCTGTTCTTTATTTATAAAAATATATTCCATCAAATTTGAAAAATTTACACAAATGATGGTTATGATAGTACCGCTTACAAATAATCCAATAGTTATGTAGATAAATGATTTGAAGGGTTTTAAATTCAAAAAACTAGCAATTAATAAAGCTGTCCATGCACCAGTAATAGGCAAAGGAATGCTAACAAATAAAGCTAAGCCTGTATATGACCAGTTATTAATTTTCTTACTTTTTTCGATTGCTTTATTGTGCCATTTTTTAAAAATCTTACCAATTAGAGGTATTTTTTCAAGAAAAATTGTAATTGTATCTATGGTAAAATAATTGATGATATAGATCAATATCAAAGCGATTAATGAATTACCAATAAGTGAGAAGATTAAAGCCTCAGTCCAATGTAAACCTGCAAATATACCAAAGGGTACAGAGAACCTTAACTCCCCTACGGGCATCATAGAAATTAAAAATGTCCAAAATCTCATAAAAAAACCAATAATTTATTACTATAATTTACCGTAATTAATAAAAAAAACCCTCTAAATTATTAAAAAGGAAGACAACAAATGAAGTAAACAAGTATTTAGAGGGTTTTTATTGCAAATAATGAATTATTTAGTTGGTTTTTGTAATGGTGTTTTTTTCATCATATTACTCTCTTTTGTAGGTTTGTATAAATCTGTACCACTACTAGAATTCTTGTCTATTTTAGGAGGTTTTACACCATATTTTTTATAAATAGCTCTTCTTCGATTATTGTAATTCTTTTTTAAACCCTTAACTTCCGATTTTTGAAGTTCTTTTAATGATAATATCTTTTCTTTGTAATGGGTCTTAATTTCATCATAGTCAGATTTAAAATCTTCTTCAAGCTTTGTAAGTTCAATTTTTAAATCTTTATTTTGAGATGACTTTACTAAGCCTGTATTCTTTTTTTGGAAAGAAAAAGGTTCTTTTGATGCATTAACACCTTTTACATTAGATATACAAAAAGATGATATTGATATTATTAATATTAAATAATTAAAAAAACTCATTACAAACTCCTTTATTTAGTGTAACTACTTATAAATTAATAATGTGTCAAATAATAAATAGTTCCCAATTAAATTATTTTTTAAATAAGATTTTTAACATTTTTTTATTCATCTGTTCTATATTTGAACTTTTTATTTTTTTTCGATTTGATTTAAGGGTTAGTTTTTTATGTTGCTCTTTATCCCATTCTTTTACAAAATCTCCACTTTGAATTTGTTTGATCATTTTTTTCATTTTGATTTTTACTGAATCATCAATTAAAATATCACCTCTAGTCGCTCCCCCATATTCAGCAATATTACTTATTGAGTTATTTAAAAATTCAAAGCCGTCTTCATGGAACAAATCAATAATTGATTTAACTTCATAATAACACACAAACCAAGCTACTATAGGGCTATATCCAGATTCAACTAAAGCATCAAAAGAGGCACTTATTAGCTTTGGTAATCCACCTGTTAGAATTGCTTGTTCGCCAAAGATATCTGTAATTGCTTCTTCTTCAAATGAAGAAAAAAAACAACCTACCTTTGTTCCACCAATATTCTTACTGTATGACAACGCTATATCAAATGCATTTTTTGAATAATCTTGATGTACAGCAATTAAGTTAGGAACACCACTGTTATTTATATATTTTTCTCTAACAATTTTACCCGCCCCGCTTGGAGCAACCATTATAACATCTATAAACTTTGGAATTTTAATTTTGGAAAAATGAATACAATAACCATGTGCGAAAAGACATATTTGGCCTGGGCGTAAGTATTTATTTATATTATTTTTATATACATTAGGTATTTCTTCGTCTGGTATCATAAAACATAATAAATCACATTTTTTAACAATCTCTTCTATTGTATCTATGTTTTTAAAACCATCTTTTTTAGCTACCGAAATAGACTTACTACTAGCTCTTAAACCAATTGATACATTTAAACCTGAATCTAATAAATTTAATGCTTGAGCTCTACCTTGATTTCCATAACCAATTACACCAATTTTTTTATTAATAATTAAATCATTTTTAAGATCTTTATCAGTATATATTTTCATTTTATTCATAAGACTTATTTAAAGGTTTAATAATATTAATAAGAGCTGGAAGTAAAATCAAAGAAGATACTAATGCAATCATTAATATTATAGTAGCCAAGATACCAAACTCATAATTAGGCTTAAAATTTGAAAACAATAATACAAGAAAACCCATGCCCAGAGTTATGCTTGTTCCAATAATAGCCCTTCCTGTAGTTAATATAGTAGTAGTAGTAGATTTTTCATGATTTTTAGTTAAAAGAAATTCTGATCTAAATCTAGATAAAAAATGTATAGTATCATCAACCGCTATACCTAATGCAATAGAAAACGTCATTGCAGTTGCTGGTCTGAGTTCAATACCAAAAAATCCCATTATTCCGCCAGCAAATAACAAAGGTATCACATTAGGAATAATTGACACTAATGAAAGTTTTACTGATCTAAATAAAATATTCATTGAAATAAATATAACTATAAATGCAATTATGAAACTATTTAATAAACTTTTTATTAGATAACGGTTCATTTTCAAAGCTAATAAAGTACTTCCAGTAATTTTTAATCCAGTTTCATTTTCAAAAATATCATTATAAATTAATTTGATATTACTTTTCAATAAATCAGCTGTATCTGAGTCTATGTTTTCTATTCCACATGAAATTCTAATTTCATTTCTATCTTTATTTGTATATTTTGATTGTTGCGGATTAATATCTCCATCTATATCCCAATAACCACTAACTGATTTAATACTTTTAAATTCTGCAAGCTTTAACATAAATAAATTAATTTTTTCATAAAATTTTGAATCATCAATAGAATTTATTGTATTACTTTTAATATACAAATCTTTAGAAAGAGGAATACCTGTAGGTGAAACGATTATTTCTAGAGGTAATGTACCTCCAAAATTGTTTTCTACAAATGTTATATCTTTATATAACTTATTAGTTGGCTTTAAATCACCTAAAACAGTTACATTTGAATCTATTAATGTTAGCCCATATATTGATAATGAAATAATAAATATGCTGCATATTATAATAACCCTAGGGTAACCTTGAACTGCTTTTAAGGATTGAAATGATAAACTTTTCTTTCTTTTAAGGATTAATCTATCAATATGTTCAGCTTTAGGTATTTTAATATAATATAGCATAATAGGCATTATCATTATTGTAATAATAAATAAGATACCTATACCTACACCCATAATTACTCCAAATTCTTGTAGTATTCGGATATTTGTTATTGATAAAGACATAAAACCAACAGCTGTTGTAAAGCTTGTTAAAAATAATGCAGAACCTATTTTTTCTATAACAATTTCAAGGGTTTCTTTTTTATTTTTATTTTTATTGATTTCTTCATGATATTTCATCAATAGATGTATTGCATCTGAAACACCTATAATCATTAATAAATTAAAAGTTAAATAAGATATCACATTAATTGAAATATTAGCAAGAGACATTATACCTGAAACCCAAACAAGTGAAACCATAATTGAAGTTAAAGCAATAATTAACATACGTATTTGTCTGAATATCCAAATTAAGGTTAAAGCTGCAATCAAAAAAGCTAGAGGAATAAATATTGCCCTTTCGTATTCAACTAATTCAACATATCTAGTTCTTAATATTGGGAGCCCTGCCTCGTGCCACTCCCAACTTGAATATCTTACAAACTCATTTTCCTCAATTATATTTTCTAAATTTTTTATAAACATTCTATCAATTAGTATATTTGTAGATAAAATTATTTTACTTTTTTTGAGATCCCTGGATATTAGAATAGGATTATCACAATTTTTATTAATATCTTCAAGAGTTAATTGAATATCTACGCTAGAGTTTTCATTCACAATATTATAACAATCGTTTATCGACCTTATTGAAAGGTCAGAACCAAAGCTATTTGTTTGTTTGTTGTATTGATAAATGTCATCTATGATTGATTGTAAGGCTGAATAATTACCTACAGAATATTCAGATAGAACATTTTTGTTTGTAAAGATAACATCTCCAGATTTAATACTTTCTAAATTAAATTTATAAGAATCTATTATTTCATCAATTTGATCTAATATTTTTTTTCTTGTTTGATGTGAGTAAATATTTTCTTTTATACCAATAACTATTAATGAACTTTTATTGTCTTTCGATAATAAATTTGAATATATATTATTTGCTTTTATTTTTTTAAATCTTTCATTGGAGGTCAATTCTTCACCTATTATTCCATCCCCATCATCCCATAAACTTCCTAGACTAAAAGCATAATCTATATGGTCAATTTCAGAAAAATTATATGTTAATAATTCAAGAATTGATAAGTTTATATCTGAAAAGATATTTCCATTAGTAAGAGTGATAAACATAACATTATCTTCCCTACCATACACTTCCTTAAATTGATCATAATCATCCCTATCAACATCTCTTGTTGGAAACATTTGTTCTAGAGAAAAATCAACTCTTAATTTATTATCTGAAATAAATGCTATATAGAAGAAAATTGCTGTAATAAAAAATATAACAGTCAATATTGATATAGAGTTTTTAAGAATATTTTTACTAATCTTAGAATACAAAAGAAACACCTTAATTTATATTACTAATTTATTAATCTTTTAATTAAAAAAGGGGCAAAAAAAATGCCCCTTTTTAATAGTAAAGAAAATATAAAAAATTATATAATATCTATTTTTTTTATATCTTTTTTAACTTTTTTTAACTTAGGTATTTCTATACTTAAAATACCATTTTTAGATTTAGCTTTTATTTTATCTATCTGAACATTCTCAGGTAAATAGTATGATTGTTGATAATTAATAAATTTATCGTTAGACAAAGACTCAATATTTTTTCTTTGAGCGGCAATATTAATTATATCTTCATTAATAGTTAAATCTATGTTTGATTTATCAAAACCAGGCATCTCTAATATTAAAAAATACGATTTATCATTTTCATTAAATATTGAATTAGATTTTGTTTTTATATAATTATGCTCAATATTATTATTAAAATAATTGTCGAATTTATCAATCATATTAAATATGTCATTGTTTGTATTCCAGTTAACTAATTTCATTTATTTCTCCTTTTATTTAAATGTCATTAACAACTAAAAGGATGCAAAATAAATACCAATAGGGTTTTATACTTAATATAATGTAAAAATGTCAGTATATATATGACAATTTGGCTTTTTTATATTTTTATCTGACGATATTTCATATTAGAAGACACTTTAAAAATAATTAATATATTACCAATTATAGATATTTGTGAGCTTTCTGTAGAGCTTACTATGTGTTTAGCTAAATCAACTTTTGAGTTTTTATTTTTCTGAAATTTAATTTTAATTAATTCGAAACGTTCAAGATGTTCCTTAATAGACTGAATAACACCCTCATTAACACCTTCCTTACCTATATTTATACTAGGTTTTAAATTGTGAGAAAGAGCTTTAAGTTTTTTTATTTGAGATGTTTCCATTTTTATTCCATTAAAAGTTATTATATAAATTAGGTTAAATATAAATTAAGATTTTATTAAAATTTACTTTATTTTATGCATATGTATTTTTCGATATAAAAACAGGAGTAGTAATGTCTAGAAAAAAAATTAGCTTAATTGGTGGTGGTCAAATTGGTGGAAATCTTGCTCTATTATGTGCACAGAAAGAGCTTGGTGACGTTGTAATTTATGATATACCAAATGCTGAAGGTATGATAAAGGGTAAAGCATTAGATATATCGCAACTTACACCATTAGATGGGTATGATAGTAATATAGTAGGTTCTTCAAATCCTGAAGATCTAAAAGATTCTGACGTAGTAATAATAACTGCAGGTATTCCAAGAAAACCCGGAATGAATAGAGAAGACTTACTTGACATAAATATTAAAATTATTACTGATGTTGCAAACAATGTAAAAAAATATGCTCCTAATGCTTTTGTAATAGTTTTATCTAACCCTATTGACGCTATTGTTTATTCATTTTATAAAGTATCAGGTTTTACAAAAAATAAAGTTGTTGGAATGGCTGGAGTTTTAGATAGTACAAGATTTAAAACTTTCTTAGCTATGGAAACAGGTTATTCTAAACAGGATATACAATGCATGGTTTTAGGGGGGCACGGAGATACTATGGTTCCTATAACAAGACTTGCTACAATCGGGGGGATTCCTGCAGAAGAATTAATTTCAAAAGAACGACTGGATTCTATTGTTGAACGAACAAGGTTTGGTGGTGGTGAACTCGTAAAATTATTTGGAAATGGATCTGCTTATTATGCTCCTGCAGCATCAGCTATAGAAATGGCAGAATCTTATCTTAAAGATAAAAAAAGAGTTCTTCCTTGTGCTGCTTTATGTGAAGGTGAATTTGACGTAAATGGATTTTTTATTGGTGTTCCAACAGTAATTGGTTCTAATGGAATTGAAAAGATTTTAGAATTTAATTTAAAATCTTCAGAAAAAACTGAGTTAGAAAAAACATTAAATGCAGTAAAGAAAACTGTTAAAGAAACAAAACTTTAAGGAGATCTATGAATAGTATAAACGATGCTTTTGGGTTTTTAGTTGAAAAGCTTGCCCCTATTTTATTTTATCAAATATATGGATTCCCATTAATAACATTGGTATTGATGTTTGGAGGTTTAGTTTTTACATTTTATTTTAATTTTATTAATATAAGAGGATTTAAACATTCTATTGATATAATAAAAGGTAAATATGATAATCCAAATGATACGGGCCAAATTAGTCATTTTCAAGCACTAACATCCGCATTATCTGCCACAATAGGATTAGGTAATATTGCAGGTGTGGCTGTTGCTGTTTCATTAGGTGGTCCAGGTGCCGTTTTTTGGATGGTTTTCATTGCTTTTTTTAGTATGTCTGCAAAGTTTGTTTCGGCTACATTAGGTCAACTATACAGAAA
>CEOP01057348.1_pt1 | contig 11699 bp, 6 predicted proteins | sample 361301 | NCBI WGS metagenome assembly CEOP01 (sample SAMEA2619548, study PRJEB7988) | marine metagenome | biome: marine biome (ENVO:00000447); feature: deep chlorophyll maximum layer (ENVO:xxxxxxxx); material: "saline water (ENVO:00002010), including plankton (ENVO:xxxxxxxx)" | depth 55 m
CACCAGTCCAATTTTGACAATAGAGTTTGGATTTTTGAGTCTTATTAAATAATCCTCCCATGAGGTGATGTTGGGTTCTTCTTTGCTCTTAATTTTAAACTTATCTAGAACCCGTAAGTCAAGTTTTTCTTTGAGCATTAAAATGGGGACATCATAGATTGTTTCAGCATCTAAAGATTCGATGACATGATCTATTTGAACATTACAAAATAAAGCTAATTTTCTTCTGATCTCATTATTTAGTTCATACTCAGAACGGCAAACTAAAATGTCTGGTTGTATCCCTGCTTCAAGTAGCTCTTTGACAGAATGCTGAGTCGGTTTGGTTTTCAGTTCTCCAGCGGCTCTTAAATAGGGGATTAGGGTTAGGTGAATGGAAACAACATTATTTGATCCTAATTCAAAACGCGTTTGTCTAACCGCTTCAATGAAGGGTAGAGATTCAATATCACCGACACACCCTCCAATTTCGGTAATGATAAAGTCGAACAATCCCGTTTCTCCTAATTTATAAAAATTAGCCTTAATTTCATCTGTAATGTGAGGAATTACCTGAACTGTTTTCCCTAAAAATTCTCCAGCTCGTTCTTTTTGAATGACGTTATTATAAATTTTACCGGTTGTAATATTATTACTCTGAGAGGTAGGAATGTCTAGAAATCTTTCATAATGGCCTAAATCAAGGTCAGTTTCTGCGCCATCATCAGTTACGTAACATTCTCCATGTTCATACGGGTTTAGAGTACCAGGATCAATATTGATGTAAGGATCAAATTTTTGAATAGTAACGTTAAATCCACGAGATTGAAGTAATTTGGCAAGAGATGCCGCAATTATGCCTTTGCCCAATGAGGAAGTGACGCCCCCCGTAACGAAAATATATTTTGTCTTAGTCATTTGAAATGAATGCGATAGGTCAAATTACGGTAAACAAAGTTAAATTTTAAAAATGAATATTCAGAGACTTTAAGAAAATTATCTTTTTTGTCTTCAACAAGCATTTATATTCGACTAATGAACTCTTTTTGTGAGCCTAACTTCTCCATTTTAAAAATAGAAAATTACGATCGATAATTTGGTTCATTAACCATTGAAGTATTTACCAATTTCATCCACGAGCATTTCAATAGATTCCTTGGAATGTGCCGGGAAATTGGCGATTCTTATGTGCTGATCCTTAAAATCTCCATAACCGGAACCAATGATTAAATGTTTAGATTTCAAATACCGAATCAAGCCTTTATTCCCACCAACTACGTCACTTACGCATACCGTTTTGGATTGATTTAATGGTTGTTTGACAATTGTTTTTAGTTCAGTTATTTGATCAAATATTTGAAATATTAAGGCTGATTTATATTTAGTTTCATTTTGAATGGATTGAATACCTTTAAGCTGCATGTCTTTCAATACATTTTTCAACAAATAAAGACCCAAAATATTGGGAGTTTCAGGAGTTTGATTTTTATCGCCATTCTTCTTTAACTCAGAAAGACTGTGGTAACTTCCTACTATTTCATTTTTGGATTTTTTGACTTTTGAAACTTCAAAACATTTGGGCCCCACTATCCAAACGCCCATTCCTGCAGGAAGACCAAAGCATTTTTGAACCGAAAAATAAGCAGTGTCTACCAAGCTTAAATCTACGGGAATGGCTGGCGCCGAACTTACTAAATCCAAGGCAATGAGTTTATCAGGATTATTTTCTCGGATATTTTTAATTTCAGCTGGATTAAATGTGTAACCCACACTGGTTTCATTTTGAGTAATGGAAATTAATTCAGCTGAATTGGGGATCTTAAAATCAATGAATTCTTGACTAAAATCGGAAACTTGTGAAGTAGATTTTAGTAGATAGGCAGTTGTAAAATCATAAAACTTTTTGGAGAAAGATCCATTTACAAAATGATGTGAACTGGTAGTGATTAAATTTTGAATAATTCTTTCCCAAATCTCTGTAGCAGAACTTGTGACAAATATTTCATAATGGGGGGGGATTTTAAGGATATCGGTAAGGGACTCTTTCATTTCTTGAAAGATCATTTGAAATTTTTTTCCTCTGTGGGAAATGGAACCAATATGTTCCCTAATGGCATTTTGGAGATGCTGAGGTACCGAAGGGTATAATTGAGACGGCCCTGGTGTGAAAAACAATTGATTTAGCATGAGATATGTTTAGATGATTACATCAAATTTTAAAATTATTGATTTCGTATGAGTATCGAACCATTGTGATTTCATATCTTCTCAATTTATTTGGTAGACAAATAATGTCTTGAAAATAAGAATCAATACAAAACTCTAAATCGGATAGTCTCATTAATCCCTTTCAATTCTTTAATTACTTCTTTATCATATTTTTTGTCTATGTCGGTAATCACATATCCGATATTCTCGTTGGTCTTAAGATATTGACCTACAACATTGAGCTTATTATGAGCGAGAATTTTATTGATTTTTGCCATTACACCGGCAGCATTCGTATGAATGTGAATGAATCTGTGTGCATCATGCAAAATAGGAAGTGTGATATTAGGAAAGCCGACTGTATTTGAGGTAGAACCGGTATTGATGTAATCTATTATCCGAGAAGGAACAAAATTGGCTATATTTTTTTGGGCCTCTAGTGTGCTACCTCCAATATGTGGCGTTAAAATGGTATTAGGTAATCCTCGTAGTTCAGAAAGAAACTCCTGCTCATTACTCATAGGTTCTTTCGGAAACACATCCACTCCCGCACCTCCTACTTGTCCAGATTGAATAGCATTTTTCAAATCCTTATTATTTACTACATTTCCACGGCTTAGATTTAAGAATATCACCCCTGGTTTCATAAGGTCAAATTGTAATTTTCCAATAAGGTTATTATTTTCTTTTCTACCATCTACATGTACAGAAATGACGTCAGATTGTGCCATTAGTTCTTCTAAAGATTCGCATGGACTTACATTTCCAAGTCCTAATTTTTCAATAAGATCAAAATAAATGACTTTCATGCCCAAGGACTCGGCAACTATTGATAGCTGAGAACCAATGTTACCGTAGCCAATAATACCCAAAGTTTTTCCTCTAACTTCAAAACTATTATGTGCAGATTTATTCCATTCACCTTGGTGCATTTTAGCAATTTTATCAAATAAATTCCGCATCAAAATTATGATTTCTGCAACAACTAATTCGACAACGGATCTTGTATTAGAATAAGGCGCATTGAATACGGCAATTCCTCTTTTCTGGGCAGATTTAATCTCTATTTGATTTGTTCCGATACAAAAAGCACCAATAGCAAGCAATCTTTTAGCATGGCTCAGTACTTTTTCTGTAACTTGTGTTTTCGATCGAATTCCAAGGATTGACACATCTTTAATGGCCTTGCAAAGATCGCCTTCAGACATTCCAGCATTATATACATTTATTTGATAACCTTCAGAACGAAGTTTGGAAATGGCATTTTCATGGACATTTTCAAGTAATAAAACTTTGATTCTACTTTTTGGATAAGAAAGTGCGCGTTCCATATTATTTTGATAAAAAACTTCGTCAAGGTTGGGTACTTCAAAGTCGGCATGGTTGATGACTTTTTCTCTTTTTATGTTTTCAGTGAAGGCATAAAAAGTTTTGGCAAAACCAGCTTGCTTTATTTCATAGTCCGTAAAGCCATCTCCCAAAACATGCACTTCACCTTTTAATTTTAACATTTCAATCTGTTTAGGCTTGCCTTTGTTCGAAGAGAGCACGTTATTTTTATTAAAACTAATAATATACCCCTCTGCGTCAAATACAAACTCATTGGCATATACATTTTTTGCTTCGATCCCATATTCGATTACTACCGGGATAATGAATTCTTTAAATCCATTTGATAAAATATAAAATTGGTCTGAGTTGTTTTTAATAAATTCTTTATTCCTTTTGAAGGAATTTGAAATATTTTTCTTCAGAGAGTTTACCAAGAGAGGTATGTGATTTTTATGTGCCTTGATAATGGAAATACGTTCTTCTAAGGAATCTCTAAAGGATAATTCTCCACCCATTCCTAAATCAGTAACTTCCTTGACGCGATTAATAACAGCCTCTTTTTCAGAATTACCTTCAAGGGCGATTTCAGCCAAAATATCAAGTGCCTCTACCTTAGTAAAGGTAGAATCAAAATCTATGATAAAATGTTTTTTCTCTTCCAAGGGTATGGGTGTATATTTTTCAAAGTGCAATGTTAATACTTCGTATAGTTTTTTTCACAACAATTATATTATTTTCCTAATAGCCGCTCCTACATAAAATTTTGCAGCCATATGCAAAACATTTGTTTAACTTATTTTACCGATTCAAGGCCCTTAGATTATTAAATAGAGAAGCTCGTGACAATGGAAAACAAAGTGGGAACGCTTCAAAAATGAAATTAAACTTTACTTGCTTCTTTCGCTTGAATCGAATTTAATCAGAATCTTTTTCGAAATAGATTAGAGGCAAAACTAATTATATATTTGAGGTTACCTTATGAAGTAGAAACAATTTGATTAGGTTGTGATTAATTTGAATATGATGAGGGATAAATATATTTTTGATCGGCCATTTTGGATAACAAAAATACCAAAAAAATGTATAACTGAATATTTCCAGAATATGGCCAAAACAAATAGTTAATTTACTTATTTAGAATCATTATAAATAATAAAATTACATAAACCATATAGCTACTTAAAGTATTGATATTGAATCTATTACATTTACAAAAGAATCTTAAGTCTCACAAGCCATCAAATTAAGAGGCGTTGTGGGTTTGATTTACAAAGACCCAATATTAAATTTGTGCCTACATAGACTTAGATCACTAAAAATAGATGTCTAAAACATATTTACCCATATCCAATCAGGGGTTAAAGATAGCTCGGGGTTTAAAGATAGCTCGGGGTTTAAAGATAGCTTCCATATTCTTTCTTGGCACACTTTTGATTTCAACCGCCTTTAGTCAAGAAGACGCAATCGATCCCAAGATTATTGCATCAGGGGAAAAATTATACAATGCAAACTGTACGCAATGTCATGCCATTAATGAAGTGGTAATTGGACCCGCATTGAAAGGAATCGAAGAGCGTCGTGAGAGACCTTGGCTTTTGAGTTGGATAAAGAATTCTCAAAAAATGATTCAGAGTGGCGACGAATACGCTGTTGCCTTGTACGAGGAGTACAAGAAAACAGCTATGCCCTCTTATCCATTTTCGGATGCAGAAATTATTTCTATTTTAGAATATATTGATGTTGCCTCGAAGGTAGTTCCTCAAGTTGCTGCCGTTGCTGAAGTAGGAGGGGAAAATGGTACAGGAGTAGATAATGAAGTCGTGTCAAACACTTTCGTTTATGCCATCTTAATAGTATTTATTTTTGTTTTGGCTCTCATCTTAGTGGTTTTAGGTTTAGTCATTTCACTTTTAACCAAATACATAGGAACTAACAAAAAGGTGTCCAGTGTGGATAAAGATTTAGTCGCTGATCAACAAGTTCATGTTTTTTCATTTCTTAAGTCTAATTCATTTTTAGGAATGATCATCTTCATTTTTGTAGCCGTTGGTTTGAAAACAGGTATTGATGGTCTCTTTACGATTGGTGTTCAACAAGGATATATGCCTACCCAACCCATTGCCTACTCTCATGAGTTACATGCAGGGCAATATGAAATTGATTGTAATTATTGTCACACTGGTGTTCGGAAAAGTAAATCGGCCAATATACCTTCAGCCAACATTTGTATGAATTGTCATGTAGCCATTAAAACTGAAAGTAAGGAGATTCAGAAAATTTATGCAGCCATAGATTATGATCCTGAGACCGGAGAGTATGGTGAGGAAATAAAACCGATAGAATGGGTCAGGATTCATAACTTACCTGATCTGGCCTATTTCAACCACTCGCAGCATGTTAAAGTGGGTGGATTGGAATGTGAGACTTGTCACGGCCCTATCAAAGAGATGGAGGTAGTTTACCAATACTCTGACCTAACTATGGGCTGGTGCATCAATTGCCATCGTGAGACCAACGTAAAGTCGAAAGGCAATAATTATTATAACAATTTGGTCGAATTACATAACGAAAAGAATACGAAAGTACCGATGAAAGTAGAAGATATTGGTGGTCTTGAATGTTCTAAATGTCATTATTAAGATACAGCGAACGAAACTGCTAAAATGAAAGAAACAAAAAAATACTGGAAAGGACTAGAACAACTCCAAAAGACCCCAGAATTTGAGAAATTCGCCAACAAAGAGTTCGCACAAGAATTACCATTAGGTGACAGTGATGGGGAAACATCTCGCCGGGATTTTTTAAAAGTAATGGGTTTTGGAGTAGCTGCTGCATCCTTAGCGGCTTGTGAAACTCCAATTAAAAAAGCAATACCTTTTGTTAAGAAACCAGTGAATGTAGATCCTACTATTCCTAATTATTTTGCATCAACTTACATTTCTGGTAGTGACCAGGCCAGTGTTGTAGTTAAGACTAGAGAGGGTAGACCTATAAAAATTGAAGGGAACAAATTGTCTTCAGTAACTGGAGGAGGTATAAGTGCACAAATTGAAGCATCCGTTCTTTCTTTATATGATCAAGAAAGATTAAAAGGTCCTATTTTCAAAGGCAAAGCAGTTTCTTGGGAAGAAATAGATGATAGAATAAAATCTGAACTATCTGCTGCTTCTGGTCCCATTTACTTAATTACTAACAGTATATCAAGTCCATCTACTATAAAAGTGATTGAAGCATTTAAAAACAAATATGCTTCTCTTGTACATGTAATTTATGATCAGAATTCTGCGAGTGGCCAATTAGATGCTAACCTCGCTGTATTTGGGAAACGTGTGTTGCCGTCATATGATTATTCAAAGGCGAAAACCATTGTATCTTTTGGATATGATTTCTTGGGGACAGGAGTAAATCACTCACTTACAAATAAGCAATTTGCCGAGAGCAGGAGATTATCCGCTTCCAAAAAGGAGATGTCTCGATTGTATTCGTTTGAAAGTATTTTGTCGCTTACTGGTGCCAATGCTGATTACAGAACACCTATAAGATCTTCAGAACAAGGGGCTTACATATGTGGTCTCTACAATATCATAGCAAAAGAAACGGGAGGTCAGGTAATGGATGGTTTGCCTTCAATTGAAAACAAAAACTTATTGAAAGCGGCAAGTGACTTATTGTACGCCAAAGGATCTTCCATTGTATTGTCGGGTTCTAATGATGCGAGCATTCAAATGTTTGCAAATGCTATCAATGTGATGTTGGGTAATATTGGATCTACAATAAACTTTAATAGGCATCAAAATGTCAGATTGGGTGACGACAAAGCCTTTAGTCAATTCGTAAATCAATTGCCCTCTGCCAGCGGAGTTATTTTTTATAACTGTAATCCTGTTTACGATCACCCACTAGGATCCAAAATAGCAGCGTCGCTTAAAGAAATAAATTTTTCGATTGCTACTACAGATAGAATGGATGAAACTAGCTCCTTGGTTTCATATTTAGCACCTGATCATCATTATTTGGAGTCATGGAATGACTTTGAGCCGGTTCATGCCAAATACAGCCTTTCTCAACCAGCCATTTCTAACTTGTTTAATACCCGACAAGTTCAAGATAGTTTGCTTTCTTGGTCTGATATGGAGGTCAACTATTATGATTTCTTAAGAACTCATTGGTCTGAAAACTTAGCTCCTTTTGGTAAAAATTCTACTCTAGATTTTGAGTTCTTTTGGGAGCAATGTTTGCATGACGGAGTTTATGAGCCTGAAATAGCTGCCGTTCGTGAGGCTGATATTGATTTGTCAGTGCTTGGAAAAGCTTCTTTCAACATCTCTAAACCAAGTTCATTTCTAGAATTAGTCATTTATGAAAATGGTACCGTAGGAAATGGAATTCAATCTAATAATCCTTGGTTGCAAGAAATGTCAGATCCCATCACCAAAGCATGCTGGGATAACTATCTGACGGTTTCTCCTAAGCAAGTAAAAGAGTGGGGAATAGAATTGGGAGATATGACTACTCAAATGGTGAATTTGACAGTTAACGGTAATAGTTTGAAATTGCCTGTTTTGCCTCAACCAGGTCAAAAGTACGGTACTATAGGTTTAGCCATCGGATATGGCCGATCTATTTCGGGTAAGGTGGGTAATCAGGTTGGTGTAAATGCCTATCCAATGATTAATGTGGATGAAGGAGGCCGACTTGACTTTAATATCCGTTCTGGCGTGACTGTTGAACCAACCAATGAAGAGTACGCTATAGCGCAGACTCAAACTCACCATACTTTCATGGGTAGAGGAAATGTCATTCAAGAAGCAACCTTGTCTGAATATTTAAAAGATCCACAAGCAGGTCGGCATATGCCTAAGATTGCTACATCAGAGGGGTTTAAAAAACCTTCAGCAGTTTCATTGTGGAAAGGTCATCAATATGCCAATCACCATTGGGGATTAATGGTTGACTTAAATTCTTGTACAGGATGTGGTACTTGCTCGATAGCTTGTCAAACAGAAAATAATATTTCTGTGATAGGAAAGAAGGAGGTACTCAACAGGCGTGATATGGCTTGGATCAGAATTGATAGATATTACTCAAGTGATTCAAACGGTGACAGTTATGCTGATATGGAAATTGCTGCTGAAAATCCTGAAGTTACCTTTCAGCCGATGATGTGTCAGCATTGTAACAATGCTTCCTGTGAGACAGTTTGTCCGGTAGCAGCTACCACCCATAGTTCAGAGGGTTTGAATCAAATGACCTACAACCGATGTATAGGAACTAGATATTGTGCGAACAACTGTCCTTATAAAGTAAGAAGATTTAATTGGTTTAAATTTCACGATAACGAGCAGTTTGGAGACAATCTTGCGATGAACAATGATTTAGGCAAAATGGTACTTAATCCAGATGTTACGGTACGCTCAAGAGGAGTTATAGAAAAATGTTCGTTTTGTGTACAACGCATCCAATCTGGAAAGCTGGAAGCTAAAAAAGAAGGAAGAAGGCCAGTAGATGGAGAAATCACGACTGCGTGTGCTTCATCATGCCCATCTGAAGCTTTAGTCTTTGGAGATATGAAAGACCCTAAATCTAGAATATCCAAAATGCTTCAAATTAGATCAATGGAAAAAGGTGTTGAAGCTCAAGAGCCGAGAGCGTATCACGTACTAGAAGAATTAAGAGAAATGCCAAATGTTTGGTATTTGACTAAGATCAGAAATAAAGATGAAAAGAAGGAAGCATCTAATGCTCACTCTTAAATATTAGATCATGAGTTCAGAATCAGTAATTAGAGAACCTTTAATAACAGGTAGAAAAACAGTCCATGATGTGACTGAAGATATATCTAAACGTGTTGAGGAAAAGCCAACAAAATTATGGATGTTGGCTATGACCATTTCACTGGGTCTTTTTGCAATAGGTGCTTATACAATATTTTTACTTTTGTGGCATGGTATAGGAATGTGGGGTCTAAACAAGACCGTCGGATGGGCTTGGGATATTACCAATTTTGTTTGGTGGGTCGGTATCGGTCATGCGGGTACCTTGATTTCTGCTATTCTCTTATTATTCAGACAACGCTGGAGAATGTCCATCAATAGAGCAGCTGAAGCCATGACTATTTTTGCAGTCATATGTGCCTTAATGTTCCCTATTTTACACACTGGAAGACCATGGTTAGCCATTTATTGGATGTTCCCTTTGCCTAATACATTTGGATCGCTTTGGGTGAACTTTAATTCTCCTCTTTTGTGGGATGTATTTGCTATTTCTACTTATTTTCTAGTGTCATTAATATTCTGGTACATTGGTTTGATTCCTGATTTTGCCACGATAAGAGATCGTGCCAAGAACAAGATTTCCAAATCTATTTATGGAGTATTGAGTTTTGGTTGGGATGGTGCTGCAAAGACTTGGAGTAGGTATGAAACTGTTGCCTTGGTGTTGGCAGGTTTAGCCACTCCATTGGTACTTTCAGTTCACACTATTGTCTCTATGGATTTTGCAACTTCAGTTATTCCTGGTTGGCATACGACCATATTTCCTCCCTATTTTGTAGCAGGCGCTATATTTTCAGGGTTTGCAATGGTTTTGACATTGATGATCGTCACCCGAAAGGTGTATAAACTTGAAGACTATATCACCATTCAACATCTTGAGATGATGAATATTGTGATCATCATTACCGGATCAATAGTTGGTGTAGCCTACTTAACTGAGTTATTCATTGCATGGTATTCAGGAGTCGAAGCAGAACAATATGCATTTTTAAATCGAGCGACGGGTCCGTACTGGTGGGCATATGCTGCAATGATGACTTGTAATGTAGTTTCACCTCAATTGTTTTGGTTCAAGAAGATTAGGACCAATATTGCTGCTACTTTTGTTCTATCAATTGTTGTGAATATTGGTATGTGGTTTGAACGCTTTGTAATTATAGTCACTTCTTTGCATAGAGATTTTCTACCCTCTAGTTGGGCGATGTTTTATCCAACTTTTGTCGATGTGGGAGTGTATGTATTTACGTTTGGGTTATTCTTTACTTGCTTCTTTTTGTTCGCGAAGTTCTTTCCTGTGATCAATATGGCTGAGGTGAAGAGTATTATAAAGACAACTGGAGAAAAAGCTAAGTGATGTCAAATACAAAATTTATTTTAGGTGTTTATGAGGATGAAGATATTCTTTTAAATGCAATAAGAAGTATTAGAACTGCCGGGGTCAAAATACATGAAGTTTACAGTCCCTTTCCTGTACATGGGATTGATGATGTTTTGGGATACAAACGATCTAAATTGTCTATCGTAGCTTTTTTATTTGGCTTATTGGGAACTTCCTTGGCACTGATTATGCAAATAGGTATGATGGGTATAGATTGGCCTATGATTATTGGAGGTAAAGACTTTATTCCTTATCCATCATTTGTACCCGTAATATTTGAGTTAACGGTTTTATTAGCAGCTTATGGAATGTGTTTTACTTTCTTTATAGTGAGTGATTTAAAACCTTGGGCTAAACCAAGAATTTTTGATTTAAGAATAACTGACGACAAGCACGTTATGGCCATTGATTTAGATCAAAATAAAATAGATGTTGCTAAAATTGATCAAATTTTGAAAGATAATGGCGCAAGTGAAGTAAATCAGAAAAACTTTGATGAGGATTAAAATGAAAATAAACACTACTTATGTAACCGTCATTGCACTATTCATGCTCTCATGTGCAGCAGGTCCCGATAATCCAGGTGTTGAATTCTCACCACAGATGTATCATTCAATACCTTATGAGCCCTTGAGTCAAATCCTGGATAAAGAAGCTGGTCGGTGGGTAAGCTCAAATGGAGAAGATGTTCCTGCAGAATTTTACAATTCAAATCCATATAATGCATTTAATATGACCATGAGAGAGCCAGTTAAAGGTACGGTCAAAAGAGGTCAGTATTTAACCCCTACATTTGCTCCCGATGACTATGCTGCAGCTGACTTGTTATTAAAGAATCCACTAGATTCAACCAAAGCCATCATAGCGGACGGAAAAGCTTTGTATACACGTTTTTGTACTCATTGCCATGGTTCAAAAGGTATGGGTGATGGTAAAGTAGGTAAGGTTTACAAAGGGGTTACTGCATATAATTCTGCCTCGGTAGTAAATAAAGGAACCGGTCATATTTACCAAGTTATTACCCATGG
>CEOP01118866.1_pt1 | contig 11691 bp, 7 predicted proteins | sample 361301 | NCBI WGS metagenome assembly CEOP01 (sample SAMEA2619548, study PRJEB7988) | marine metagenome | biome: marine biome (ENVO:00000447); feature: deep chlorophyll maximum layer (ENVO:xxxxxxxx); material: "saline water (ENVO:00002010), including plankton (ENVO:xxxxxxxx)" | depth 55 m
CTTGGTTTTTCGTGCGTTTACAGAGGCTCTAACCGCCTCGATCCACAAGCCACTGACTCGCGCGTTTGTTTGTTTGTGTGCACAGATACTGGGCGGCTCGTGGGCACAGGTACAAAGAACGCGACATCCTCTCAAACTACACACTCTGACTGTCTCTGTGCTCACAGGCTGCGGCGGCGCGTCTGCAGCTCGGTTGGCCATCGCGAGGGCGCAGCGTCAGCTGGCGGAAGAGGCCGACGTCAACTTGCACATCCGCAACTTCGCGGTACGCTTTTTAACACCCCTTTGGCCACACTTGTCAGTGACACGTCGTTTTTGTGTCCGCAGGTCATCAACCGTACGCTTTTTGCAACCCTCTATTCCTTGAAGACGTCACTAACAATGTGTGTGTGTGCAGAGGTCGGTGCTGTCTCCTTGCGCGCCACGCTCAATTGCGACGCGTTTGCGACCGAGCACTCCTCGACGTCCCATTTCGACAAGTCGTCGTTTGTGGGGCTTGCGTGGAGGCCCCCGAGGGAGCACATCTGTTGCGGTACGCGCTACACCTCCCTTTAACATTGTATGCGTTTTTACTGACATGTGTCGCACTGTGCTTTTGGCAGAAATTTACAGTACCGGTGCGTTTTAACACGTAGATACAACGATTGCTACAACGCCTTGACAAGTGTGTCTGTGTGCATTTACAGGACGCGCCAACCTCCCGGGGTCCGTGGCAGAGCGCCAACTGCTCGAGTCCTTTTCGAGAATGCTCCCCGGTGCGTTTTTGCCACTGCTTTTTTTACATACTGTGAGACACCTCCTTGCTACTCATTCTGGAGCTCACGGTCGTCGGTTGTGTTTGGCAGAGCTTCTCCGCTTCTCCAGCGCCAACCACCTGCTCAGCGTGATCCCCGAGGCGCTGCAGGAGCACCACCGCCGCAAGAAGGACGCGGCGCCGCCGGTGGTGGCGGTGCGCTCGGCGCGCCAGGCGGTGCTTTCGAAGACGAAGCCGCAGCAGGACCTGTGGGAGGGGTGGGAGGACAGCGCGCCCGTGGCCGAGTCCGCGTCCGATGTCGACGAGGAGGAGGAGGAGATGGACCTGGACGGGCTCGGGTTGTAGTGCAAACCCAAGCATTTGATTCGATCACGACGACGGATTGGGCCGGGGCCGCTTGAAAAACCGGATGGGGGCACGCGGGGCCTCGCGTGGTGGCGATGGTGGCGGTGGTGCCGGCGGCGGATTGTCGGCCGCCCGGTTGCACGCGCATTCTTGCACACACATGTCGTTCTCGAGCCGCCGTTTGTAGCCGCACTTGTTACATTGTTCCCACGTTGCGGCACACGAGCACTCCAAAAATTGGTCCATGATTAGCGCTCCACAGACTTCGCAGCACGTGTCAGCGTATTTTTGCTCCGGGTGGACGTAGCCCTCGCGTTCCCACACTTGCATTCGGGTTGGCTGCGCTTCACTACCCCACACGCTGGAAATTGCCATGGACACGGCTTCCGTGGAAGCGAATTGCTTTGCGGTCTCCTGTGCCAGCCGCGCGTTGCGTCGCTTTTGCTTCTCTTCCGTCGCGTTCTTGTCTTCGACGGTGATCTTGCCGCTGATGACCTGTTCGGCAGTGATGATCTTGTAAAGGAGGCCCCGCAGGAGTCGGAACGCGTCCGACTGGCCTCCGTAGGGGCCCAGGCCGCTGTGCGACATCGCCGGTCGGATCATTTCGGGAGTGATGCCCATCGCTGCCAGCTCCGCCAGCTGTTTGGGCGTGTCGGCACTGATGCCGTTGCGCTCGCGCCGAATGCGCTCTTGTTCTTCCGGAGTGAGCGCCACGGATTTCGCGACGGTGCGTGACTTCATGTCGCGGTCGTGCTCCTCCCGCTGTTCTTTTCGAATTTGCGCCACCACGTCGTTCGGGTGCGCGCAGTTGATCGGGTGCCATCGGCCAGTCTCCACGAGCGCAATGAAGGTCTCGCGGTCCTTGGCCACCCACTTCTTGGTCGATCCGCTCCACGACCCTCCCGCTTTTTTGATCAGGGCCAGATCCGAAAACTGGGAGTCGCCCACAAACGGCGGCCCCGCTTTTAGGTATTTTTCAGCATCCTTAGACATTGGATGGTTTTTAGTTCCGAGTCTGAGGCGCGCAGTTCATCTCTGGGCGCTTAGCGTTCCCCCTACTGAGTTATTCCTCTTGCGTTTTCTAGCGCTATCTCTCAGTTCTTTGGCGCTGTGTTCACACACAGGTCCGACTGGAAGATGCTGTTGGAACGGTAGCTGCAAGTTTGCGACGCCGGGTGCAAAAGACATGCCAAAGCTCAGCCCGTCGCTGGTTTGCAAAAAAAAACCGCCTCAGAAACCATCTTTGGTGATATCTCATTGCGTTTCTCCCGCACTTGCCAAGCAAAAGTTGTCACACGCACGTGCGCCTGTGCGTTTTGCGCCCACTCCCTCAGTTCGCAAGCAGCGGCTGCCGGATGTGTCCCACGACGACGACGATATGGTGCTTCGCGAGTTTCACCCGCTCAACAGCGGCAGGCAGACTCACTTCGTTGGAAAGATTGGGAAGAGATACTCGCGTGGCGACTACGTCGGGCCGATTGTGGATTCCATGTACATGATGTATGCCAAGCTCGGATGGCAGCAGAAGCTGTCGGAGTCCACCATCGACGACCGCTTTCCCCACTGGGTTCGGCAGAAGCCGGTCCCGCGACCGCAGTCCGATCTTATCGGCACAGTCCCTGTCCCGCCAAAGCCCCGCCCCTGCTCCAATTGTGACATTGCCACCTGTCGCAATGACTTTCTGCCGACCGCCGACAAGTCGCACCTGGTCTGCCGCCACTGTGGAGCCGTCTCGGCGCCACTCACGGTGTCGACCGACCGCGAGCGCAACTGCAGCCGCGACGAGGACAAGACAACGCACGCAGACAAGCCGTTTGAGCGCAGCAACGACCCCTTTGCGCAGCCGATGGTCAACGCTGCCGAGCGCAAGCGCCAGGCGGAACGCGACGTTTCCGGAACGCGGATCAGCAAAAAGGCGCGCGACAGGTACGGCATCGGCTATGCGGTCGAGCATTCCAACCGCATAGCCGCCAATGAGGAGATTGAGCGGCAGCGCCAAGAGATGTCGGCCAAGGACTACAACAAGGGAAAGCAGATCATCGTCGAACTGGAGAAGCACTTTGTGTCGCTCGAAAAGATGGACGACGAGGTCAAGCGCTTCTGTCGGAAGGAAGCGGATCGTCTCTGGCGCGAAGCCGTGCGCCACGCGACGGTCTGCTGCGCCGACGCGCGGTGCCAGTACCGTCTCAAGGATCGCCCGGTGGCGGTCATCGCGCAGGTTTCCCTGGCCTGCTCGCTCAACAGTCTCGCGCAAGGGACGCACAAGCTCGAGCGCGTCAACCACGGCCACATTGTGGCGCTCAACACCAGACTGCGCAGCGGCCAGTCCACGTCCGTGTCGTGCGGCTTCCGCGCGGTCGAGCAGGTCGTGCGTCGCCTGGCGGCGCACGAGGGCCCTGACCCGGTCCCCACCTGCCCACTGCTTTCCGCCACGCCCTCGCCGGTGCTCTCCTCCGCGTCGTCTCGCTCGGTCAAGCCATCGTTGCACGCGTCGCCGGTGGTGGCCAAGGGCAGCCTACCGGTGACGTCCTCCGAGAGCTCCAGCGACCTCGAGGAGACGGCCGAGCTCCTGCAACTGCGCGATTCGATCTGCAAGGTGGCGCGCTACCTCTCGTGTGCGCAGCGCGTTCAGCGCGCTGCCCTCAGCGCCATTCAGGACACCAAGTTTCGCAACGCGGCGCTTTCCGAGAAGAATGGAAGCGCCGAGCTCGCGTATTCTATTCTCGACATGGTCAGTGTGAAGCTGACCAATGCGAGGCTTCCAACGACTACTCAGCAGCGGCTGGGCAAGCTAAACGTTGGACGTATTGCGGCGCTCAAAGACAAGCTGCACGCGCTGCTGCCGGAAGTCGACGACGGCAGCGCCCTCGACGAGGACGGGCTGTTTTGAAGACGGCTGCAGACCTCTGAGGCGATACGTTTTGCATGAGGGTCTACCGTAAGCATGAATCCATGTGTATTGCATGTTAAAAATGCATTTTCCATAACTCTGCTCGGAAAAATGCCATCGCTAGGCATTCATATTGCCACTCCTACCGCTAAGGACATATCGACGATGGCACGCCAACGTCGTAACGCAGCTCCCTGTATAATGCCCCTGTCGGACGACCACTACACATCGGACGAGATTCTGATCGACTTTTCCTCGGCGGGGCTCTACCTGTGCGGCCTGCAGACCGTATGCGCTGCGATTGCGTGCGCCGCCACTTCGGTGGCCTGCTGCTGGTTGTTGCCGCCTTCGGCCGTCTCTGCGGTCCGCACTCTCGCTGTCACGTCGGCGGTCGGCTTTGCGTGCATGCGCAAACCCGTGCGCATTGGAAGAGTGCGAGGCGTCACGGTGATTTTCAACGCGTTGAGACCCTGCGTCGCGCTCTACATCCTCTCCTTGACGCTGGAGCAGCTGGTGCACACCTGTGTCGCCGACCACGCCATCGGGGGGTCCTGGCGCCATGTCATCTTCCACATGATGATGATCTTTATCATCTGTTCCGCCTTCTCGCGCGCGCACAAACCCAAGAACGAGACCGACATGCCATTCCTCGTTACCTCCGTCTCGTTGCTCGTTATCGCAATGCTTCCTCCGCCGGCAACGCCACTCTCCGGTCCACTGTGTCAGGCGGCGACTTTGTTTTCCGCAGCCGAGCGCTTGTTGCGCGCGTTGCTCTTCTCCTCCTTGTACGTGATCCACGTCTACGCCGCCGCGCCCTCGCAAAACTCGATACACGAGATCTCGGTGTGCACCATGCGGAGCGGGGCGGCAGCCGTCTGGATCCTCGGCGTCCACCTGTTTGTGCTGATCTTGGCGCCGATGCAGGCGGCGCTGGCCCTTTGGGCGCGCTTTGGGAGCGATGGCGTTTCCACAGCGACCTACACACAAGTGGACAACCGGAGCGACAGCGGAGGCAGCGACGCAGAGTTGGGGCTCAATACAGCGCCATATTATGAACAGACCAAAGAACACACGCCGCTCGTCTCGAGCCTCTCCAACGAAGCCTACCTAGCCGAGGGCGTGCCCGTAGACGCGCGCATGGTTCCGCAGCCGGGCGTGCTGCGCGGGGGTGCTGGGGGGAGTGTGTTCTCGTTGCATCAACTGGGGAACGGGGGGAGCGGGGGGAGCGGGGGGAGCGGGGCCGGCATGTCCTCCGAGCGAATGGCTCAGATCGCGGCGAACCTCTCATGAAAGGGGTGGTGGAAGAATTTGAAACCATAATTTGTTTCCACGACTTTTGCAGTCGGTCTGGGGTTCGCGCGCAAAAAACGCAAAAGTTGTGGAAATCATTGAGTCGGGTGTTTGAACGTTGGCAAGTGAAACAGCGCCGTGGTGGCGGAAGGGCACATTTCCGGCACATCCGGCAGGTCTTCACAGGTCTTCACGGGTCTTCAGGAGGACCTTGAAGACTGCCGGAGGACCTTGAGGACCTACCGGAAGACCTTGGACAATCGACCGATTTCCATAACCTTTGCCAAACAAAATGCAAGTTTCTCAGCAAAATCGCAACTTGCAACATGCCAGTTTTCAAAACACAAACTGGATGTTTTTCGGAGGCCGGCCCCGGACGACCCGATCTCGTCCCAATCTCAAACTTGACCGTTACTGGGAAAATTGTGTCGTCCAGATTGAGCCAAGATTGAGCCGCCCTGGGCGAGCCTCTGAAAAACATCCAGTTTGTGTTTTGAAAACTGGCATGTCGCCATTTGCGATTTTGCTGAAAAAGTTGCAATTTATTTGGCAAAAGTCATGGAAATCATGAAGGTGGAAGAGGTGGAAGAGTTGTTGGCGCGCTCTTCGGACACAACTCCGTACAAACATTCCCCACTCCCCTACCTCCCTCACTGAGCGCGCGCGTACACGCGGAGCGTCGGGCGGGGGAGGGGCGCGTCCTCCTCCGCCAGCCGCCCTCCGTGCACCTCGCGGGCTTCCATCGCTTCGAGGAAGTCGTAGAGGAGGTCGTCGATCGGCTCCAGAACATTCTCGTCGAAGACGTCTTCGGCCGCGTTGCGGAGCCAGGTCGCGTCGTACTCGATGGTGTCCGGCTGCACGGCGGAGTACTCGGTGGGGTCCTCGTTGCGGGGGTCGTCAAAGTCGCCAGGGCCGTCGACGTCGTAGCCCCTCAGAAAGCACTCGAGGTGCGCCCGGTACATGCCCTTGAGAAACTCGCACAGTTTGTACCATCTGTCGTCCCCCTTGTCGGTCGGCCTCCGAATGTCGATTGAGCGCACACCGTCGCCGTCCACGAAGTAAAAGTCGGAGAAGTCGTCGGGCTTCTGCGTCCGCGGGTCAGGCCAGGTGAACCGAATCTGGCCGAGGATGGCACGAAGCTTGTAGTGGAAGTCGCCGGGGAGGAGGGTGTCCATGCACGCGTACTTGCTCATCGTCACGACGACCTGCACAGTGTGCGTCCCCGACAAGAGCTTCATCTTGTCGTACTTTTCGCGGTCCACCGCCACTGTCTCAACGACACGTGGCGCCTTGGCCGGGCGCTCGTCTTCCGGGCGCTCGTCTTCCGGTTTCGGTCTGCAGCTCATGGTCTCTGTGGGCTGAGGCGGAGGGAGTGTGCGCAGTCGCAGAGAGACTGGTCGGTTGGTTGGATGCTGGATTTGGGTATCGGGTTTCCTAGCGACTCATCCGTCGCCGCCCAAACACCACCACCAAGGAACCTGCAAGAAGACGGCGGGCGATCTTTTTTTCGCGAGCACCGGGGACGAGGTGGCTGGGGACGAGGTGGCTAGGAAGACGCCCACTGGCAAAGGGCAAGCAACTCACCGAGCAGCTCGAGTCGCCCGCGTCGCACACCTTCCGCCTCACTCTCTCCGCGTGCCGGGGCGAGTGACTAAGAAGCCGCGTCGCTCTCATAGCCAACAACCTCCGCTCTATGCACTAGCCGCGCTACCTCTCGATATTCCGCCTTACACTTGCACAAGCAATGCTTGGTCCTCGCAAAGAATACGGTGACGACAGCGCAGATCTGAACGGCAACGGCATGAAGCGTCGCGAAGACGACGCCAAGCGAGCTCGGGAGGAGTACAGGAAGAATCGTCTGAAGCAAGCCAAAGAAAGGGATAACAAGGTACAGAATGTGGGGGACAAGATCCAGAACCATGAAAACAACCAAAAACAATGGGCTGATGATCTTCATAACATCCTCAAGAACTACAACGCTCACGTGTTTGTCCGCGGAGATGACGACTTTTGCAACCACGTGTTAGACAGTCTTCTCAAGCACCTCCGCAAAATGCCCGGGCTCTACTGTAAACCAGGAGAAGATGCCACGCGTGCCGATTTGGTCAAGTGCGTTGCCACGGTGGAGGCAAAAGAGTATATGGACGAACTAGAAGAAGTCGGATCTGCACGTGATGTCTACATGCCGCACATCAAAGCCGCTGCGGCAATCAAGCTCGCGTTGTCGGACGAGCAGGCTGTTCCAGATGACATTCTGTTTCTGCGCGAAGAGATCGCCCACGCGGAAAGCGACGAACGCATCGCAGAGCTCGCAAACCAAGACGCCGAGGCGTTTGTCGAGAAATACGACATGGCTCCCGAAGAAGGCGAGCTTGTTGTGTCCTACCCCAATGGCGATGTCGTGATGGGACCCGGAATGGTCATGGCCGCTCCGCGCGCTGCCAAGTCGTGGCCGGCGGTTGCCATGGCCATCCTCTTTGCGCTTATGGAGTCGCATATTCTCTGGTCCGTCGCTCCAGACCGCACTGTGGTTCTTGCAGAAATTCTCAAAAAGTTCAAGTTGTCCGGGTGCGAGGCCGCCGCTGTGATGACCGTGCGCGAGTCTGGCAAAGAAGAGGACACCGAGGACCTGAACTTCAACTGCTTTGTTTACTCTTCAGATGAGAAGAAGGACGTCGAGCAATACGCACGGCGGGCCAAGTTTCTGAAGGAGAACGGACGGTTCATGGTGCACTTCCACGATGAAGCGGACACCATGATCAAGGACGGCGGCACGCTCGAGACCATCAAGCAGTTCTTCCCGACGTCCAACGGCTATCGCATCTTGATTGGAGCTACGATGCTTCCGGTCTTTCAAGAGATGGGCCTTTTTGGAACGCTCACAACAGACGAAGCCGCAAACATGAGCGACTATGCGTACCCGACGTGCCCGGTTCGACCGGCCACCACTGCACAATACGTCTCTATAGAAGAGACGAAGGCTGTGGAGTACGATGCTGCCCCGTTCTGGGTGTACACCAAGGCACGTGTTCTGCGACGTGCAAAGCTGATCGCGGAAAGCACCCGCACAAGCTCGCTCGCGCGTGCACAAGCCAACCTTGCGGTCGCGCGAGCGCGTGACGTGGACGATGCGGGCGCGTCCTACAACAAGCGGCTCAAGACACGCACCCGGGAGGCTCGGGTTGCGGCCAGGGTGGCCGCTGTTTTCAAGTGGGATACCGAGATCCAGAAGCTCGAGGCAGCGCGCGAGAAGATGGCGGCTGGCGACTTCTCGGACGTCGTCAAGGAAGCCGACGCCGATGATCCGTTTCTCCCGACGGGGCTCGCAGACTACGGCAAGAATGCGGTCGCGACGGCAAAGATCGAAATCTTCTGGGAAAAGATTCTGCACGATCCCGCCACTGTGCGTGTACCTGGAGTGGTCGATAGGTTTCTCAACCAGATGCTCGTCTGCGCGCCATCCGAGAAAATCCGCGAGACCAAGACCGGCGGGGCGGCAAAGTGGGCCGCGCGGCTCTGCGACATTGCGTACCAGCTGCAAAAGCCTGTGGCGGTGCTTGTCTACGCGTCTGGCGTGACCAAGAACAACGTTCCGGCCCATTTCAGCAAGTTCAAGGCAGAAGAGGATTGGAAGATCACCGCGAAGCTTCCGGTGAAGCTCCTGGAGGTGCGAAGGGTTGTCGTCAACATTGTCGACAGTGACGACGATCCAGTGTACCGTTCTAGGATGCACCGCTGTAATGTCAAGGCCTTTGCGGATTCCGAGGCAGCGTTCTCGTACCTCCACGACCACGGCAAGAGCGGGCTCACCCCGGAAGATGTTAAGAAGACCCACGTCGCATGCATCGGCTACAACATGTTCAAGGCGGCCACGACGCTGTCCAACGACCGCACGCTCGAGATCCAGGACAACCAGGACCCTTCGGTGGTGCGCACCGAGCGCATCCTGTATTCGCCCAAGTACATGGTGCTGGCCCACGTGCCCAAGAAGCAGCTCAACATTCTGTTCCAGATGTTTGGCCGTGCGCTCAACCAGTTTCAGAACTTTTCGATCCCAGACTACAAGGTCCTTCTTCTCTCCCACAAGGAGACGCTGCCGATGCTCACGGTCTATGCCAAGGGCGAAGAGATGCTTCGCGAGCTGCTTTTCAAAGCTGGAAAGGGCAAGATAGACGAAGATGGACATCGGTACACGTACTACGACATCATCGCGCGCATCAAGGCGTTTTGGGACGAGCAGAATCTTTGGGACGGGGACATCACCAAGCAGCTGCTCGGTCTGCGCCGTGTCAAGGTGAGCAAGCAGCTGGAAAACCACAACCTGTCGCAGGAGGTGAGGGACGAGATGGACAAGGACTTTGACATGCTCGAGGAGGAGGAGGAGGAGGAGAATGACGAGGTGTTTGAGGACGATGACTGCGAGGACTACTGCCGACCGCCTTCGGGCGTCATCGACGATTCGTGGGACGATGACGACGCCAAGGATGCAGAACAGAAGAAGAAGGAGGAGTGTCCGGTCAAAGTCGGTCCTGGCACCGCTTACGAGTCGCTCGACCCTAAGATCTGGCAGCCCGTGCTCCAGAAATTTTGGGGAGCGTTTGCGGATGTGCACGGCGGCGGCCAGACGGTGGCGACCGCGACGCGTGGCGCCCAGGGATTTGCGCGTGCAGTCAACGCGCTCGCAAAAGTTCCTTGGGTTACGCCGCATCAGATCCGCATCGACGCATCGGATATTGATTCCACGCTGCGTGCCATCTGGGACCACCCCAAAGAATACGAGGACCACATTGCTGATGCGGTCGAGCGCAATCTGCTGGCAATCCGCGCCGCTTCGTCCAAGGGCGGCGAAAAGGGCTTTTCCCACATGCGCGAGAAGGTTGTGGCATACGTGAAAGAAGTCGGGATCGCTTAATAAAAAAACGCAGGGTATGGAAACTGAGTTTGTTGAAAACGAACACATGCGGGTGTTGTTGTCCGCTCCCGCTAGTACATATCCGCGTGGGTGATTTGGTAAAGTAGATACGAACGTATGGACAAGTTTGTGGTACGCGTGGATCACAAAGACGCGTTAAAAGAAGTCAATGAGCAATTCCCTGGCCACCCGACTGTTGTAGAAATTTTCGCCGGGTGCGGAGGCATGGCCCTTGGGTTGGAGCAGGCCGGCATGCGGCACGTCGCATTAATCGAACGCGACGCGCATGCAGTGGAAGCGCTGCGAGCAAACAAATTCAAATACGTGCACGCGTGCGATGCAGACTGTGTCGATTACACGCGTTTTCGAGGCGTCGATGTGGTTGCGGGAGGGCCGCCGTGCCAACCCTTTAGCAACGGCGGCGTTGATGGCGGTTCGAACGATGAGCGTGACGGGTGGCCGATTGCAATCCGAGCGGTCCATGACATCAAACCGCTCGCATTCTTGTTTGAGAACGTGGCTGGGCTGCTTCGAGAAAAGTTCAATGACTATTTTCAAGACATCTTGAGACAGTTTTGGGAAATGGGATATTCCGTTCATGTCCATTGCGTCAACGCAGAAAACTATGGGGTGCCCCAGCACAGACGGCGGGTGTTTTTAGCTGGTATTCGGGGCGTCTGCTGGTTTTCTCTTCCCAAGCCGCTTGAAAAGGTGGTGTCCGTGCGGGAGGTTTTCAATTCCCTGGGTCCCCCAAACGGAGAAAACGGACACGTGCTGTACCGCACGACCCCAAGAGCATATTCGGGGCACTGTGGGTCTGTGTTGGACAAGCCTGCGAAAACAATCTGTTCTGGTACGCACTGCATTGCAGGCGGCCAAAACATGATTCGGTTGGATGACAACTCGCTGCGATACTTCACCCCACGCGAACTGGCACGCTTACAAACATTTCCGGACGATTTCAAAGTTCCAGATACGTTGTTTCGAGCGATGAAGCAGATTGGCAACGCATGCCCCGTGAGGTTGGCAAGGGTCTTCGGAGTCGAACTCGTGCGCTGTCTCTGGAAGACTGACCCAAAATTTAGAAGAAAGCGACGTCGGTCGGATTCGCCCACAGTTAGAATGTTTGGTCTACGAAAACCGTGACTAATGTGTGTTTAAGATGCCATTTTGTTAGACAGCTATCGCACCGCTAGCCGGCCATCTTTGCCACCTCTTCCACCTTCATAATTTCCATGACTTTTGCCAAACGGATTGCAAGTTTTCCAGAGCAAAACGCAAGTGGCAACATGCCAGTTTTGCGAGGGCAAACTGGATGTTTTCTGGCAGGCCTGCCCGGGCGACCCAATCTGGCCTCAATCTCCGTCGCCCTGTTCCCCCCTCGGCCTTTCGTATTTCCATGACTTTTGCCATTCGGTTGGCAAACGTCATGGAAATTTAGCAGTCCAGGCTGCCACCAACCCTTTTTCGACCTCACCAACCAGCGCCCCCCCCCCCCCC
>CEOP01247641.1_pt1 | contig 11690 bp, 9 predicted proteins | sample 361301 | NCBI WGS metagenome assembly CEOP01 (sample SAMEA2619548, study PRJEB7988) | marine metagenome | biome: marine biome (ENVO:00000447); feature: deep chlorophyll maximum layer (ENVO:xxxxxxxx); material: "saline water (ENVO:00002010), including plankton (ENVO:xxxxxxxx)" | depth 55 m
AATTCCAAGAACTCCTTCTATGCTATAGTTACCTTTATCTTCATCTTTACCAGATTCTTTAATATATGGATTAGGCTCTGTTATTATTTGATTATTATTAGAGTTGTTAAGATAAGAGCCCCAGCTCAATTCTGTATTTAAAGTAAGCTGATTGGATAAAAAATATTCTCCTCCAATTTTAAAAGATTTATTTGGTTTAGTTGACTCTTTAATAGAATCATAATAGAATTTTTGATTCGTAGTTATATAGTCTGTTTTACGCCAGGATTCTCTTTTACTAAATCTATTTTTTAAATTTAGGGTTGTGAATAAATTGTATTTTTCATGTTTATAGTTTAAAAATGTAGTAAACCCATTCATTTTATCAATGCTTGCGCGGTCATTATAACGCCCATTTAACTTGATTTTACCATTTAAACCATCATAGGCTCCTTTTTTCAACTTAATATTAATTATACCAGCCATTCCTTCAGGATCGTATTTCGCTGATGGTGATGTGATTACTTCAACTTGATCTATCATTGAGGACGGTATATTATCAATATCACTCCCAAACCTACTATCTCTACCATCAATAAGAATTTTTACATTTGAATTGCCACGAAGATTCACTTCGCCATCGATATCTACTGTAACCATTGGTACTTTTCGTAATACATCTTCCGCTGTGCCACCAGCAGAAATAATATCATCAGATGCATTGAAAATCATTTTATCTGTTTCAAACTCAATCATAGCTCTTTCTTCAATAACATTTATAGCATCCAAATTAATTGCTTTAGGATTTAGTTTTACAATCCCAATTGTTCGTTTAATTCCCTTTTCTCTATTTAAGCTAAAATTTTCAATGATATTTTTTTCATATCCAATAGATTCTATTATAATATTATAGGTCCCTGGAGAAATTTCTGTAATACTAAATGAGCCTTCATCATCACACATGATACCATCTACGGCTTCATTATTAGGCATTGAAAACAATGTGACTGTAGCATAAGGAACTACCTTCTCAGTTTTGCTATCTATAATGGTTCCTGATATCGATGCTATTTTTGGAGGCCCATATCCACTGTATTGAGTGAATGAAATAGCAATTAAAATAAGGGGGATTATTTTTTTCATGCGGTTCTTTCTATTTGTTTTTTTGTGGGCCCTCAGGGACTTGAACCCCGGACAAACGGATTATGAGTCCGCTGCTCTAACCAGCTGAGCTAAGGGCCCTAAAAAGTTCATAAATTTACAGCAAACTATCCATTTAAAGCTATAAACATTATTTATGTTTTTCAGAGAATTCGATTGTATAGTCCCCAAGTGTATATATTATAGCTTCAGCATCAGTAGAGCAAGGGTTGTCATTATATAGTCTTTCTATAGTAGAACAGGCTTCATTAGGTATAGTTGAATAAGTCTCTCCTGAACTATAAAATCTCCAAAGCCCACTTAAATGTCCTAAGCTATTGATATATGCAAGACTATCAGATTCAAATGATAGTTTATCTGGATAGTCATTATGATACTCAATAAGAGTGTCTGCTAATGTTGTATTCCATAGTCGTATTTCATCAACACACCCATTCCAAAATCTATCTAAATAAGTATGTTCAGTATTAGCTTTTGCTCCAATTATAAAATTAATATTTGCTAAATCTTCAGTTGTTAATGTTGTAGTTTGATTATATATATTAGCTTTATTTATAAATAAACTGATAGATATAAAGCCAGGATCTATTTCAGGAACATCACCCTTCAATGTAAGTAAATTAAATGAATTTGAATCATTTAAATCATTAGATATTTCTATGGTACTCACATTATTATTATTAATCCAAATATCTAATCTATTCTGATATGTAGGGTCTTTGAATATCCCAATTAGTATTTCTCCTGAGCTATTTATCATGCTAAAAATAGTTTCTGCATCATTGTTTTCTTCATTTGAACCAGAAAACCAAGTTTGAAGCGTGAAATTGTTTGCATTAAAATTAGTTCCTTGATTTACTTCTATCCATCCTATGCCATTTAGTTTAATAGAGTGATATTCAATATTGTTTATTAATATATCTGTACAAGAGACTAATAGTAATAATAGCAAATATTTTTTAATCACGGCCGTGTACTACCTAATTTAATATCACTAATTTCACTTTTTCCATATTGATTTTCGACTTCTAATTTATAATACCATTTTTTTCCATCAGATACATTATATCTATCGTGATAAACTGTTTGACCTCTGTTAATCATAGCGGCTAACTTTTGAATAGAGTCCTCTGGCATGTCTTCGTATTCACTCCTCCAAAGAATATATTGATAGAAATCAGGATCAGCATATTCTTCCCATTCAATTACGACTCGTCTAGATAGATTATTTGTTGCAGAGATTATTTGAACAGCATTATTTGCATTTCTTGTAAAATTGTCACTACACCGTATTTGGCTAGTCCTACTATAATTTTTATCATCAGTAATTTTGATAGCATAGCAAAAACTATCATCTAGATTTTCTTTTGAATAATTATAATAATCAATTTTATTAGTTCCCCAGCCATTTTCACTCCACCAGCCTGAAGGCCCTTCATCTTTTTCCCAATTTGAATTAGGGTCGGATATATCAAAGTAATGGGGATGTGTGCTAGCATTATTCTGATCAAATTTAAAGTGATAAAATTCCCATTTGTTTATATCTAAATCAGAACTATGTGTAAAAGTTAAACTATCTTTATATCCATTATCAGCTACATGTACATTAATATCCTCAATAGGGTCTATTGCTTTAGTCTTAACAAGTATAGAGTCATAATAGTCAATATCATATGTTTCTAAGCATTGAACATAGACCATAAAATAACTTCCAGGACTAATATAGGGCATATTAGTACCCATATTGATTTCCCAATTTGTTTGATATTCAGTGCTTGTATTTGCACTATAATTAACCTCAGGAATTGAAACTGTATACTCATTGCATCCGTAGTAGTCATACCAACCTAGATTTATTTGATATTTAAGAGGGCTATACCATCCATATAAATACATTTCTTGTTCTCTACCTACAACAACTGTATTATTTACTGTTGGAGGCTCAACATCATTGCAGGATATAAGTATTATTAAAGTTGTTAATAATAGTTTGTTTTTATTGGTTACAATCATATTTGGTGATTATTTTTTTTAATTGGTTCTCAATATCAGATATATCTTTTATGATTTGATTCAAATCATTATCTGAATCTGATTTTAATTTTTCTCTTAAAATATGCCGTTTATTTTTTAAGAAGTTTTCTTCTAATCTAGTTAAACATTCAATTGCCATTAATTCAGCATCATCTTCTATATCTTCTACATCTATTAATAATCCAGACAGGAATCCACGTTCTTCAGAATCTTTTACCTCATTTAATATGATTGATGGATTTGGAGGGTGATTTGATTTTAAGTGAATATATATAATATCATACAGCTCTCTTATTTTTTCAATGGTAATCCATTTTTTATTTAAGTTATCAAATATTAAGGCCCTTACCTTGACACTCTTAACAAAGCAAAGTTTTATTAACTCTTCATTTAGTAAATTAACAGATTCTTCAAGTCTAGATTTCGGTTGGGTTTCAGACTTTTTATTATATCTATTTTTATTATTTATGATACCAGTTAGTTTTTCAATTATACTAGATTCACTAACATTGCTAATAGATGATAATGATTTGACTTGGAGTTCCCTATAGACAGCATCTTTGATTTGGCTAATTTCATTTAGAGATTCTTCAATGAAATTAAATTTCCCAGATTCAGTAGTTGTATCAAATTGACTATTCCTTATATGGAAATCAATAATATCAGATGATTCCTGCAATGATTTTTTAAACGGCTCAGGACCTTCTTTTAACACCCAGTCATCAGGGTCTACATCTTTAGGGATATTAGCTATTTTAGGGTTATGTCCATATTTTAATAGTATGTAGCCAGCTTTTATTGCGGCAGAAACCCCAGCACTGTCACCATCATATGCTAGAAAAATATTATTAGTATATCTTCTTAATAATTGTGCATGTTTTTCTGTAAAGGCGGTACCAGAAATAGCTACAATATTTTTAATTCCAGATTGGAATAATTGTAAATAATCAAAATATCCTTCAACTACGACTACAGATTTCAAAGTTCTTATATGATGTTTTGATTCATGTAATCCATATAAAATATTACTTTTATGATATATTGGAGTTTCTGGAGAATTTACATATTTTGCAATCTTATCATTATCTATAGCTCTACCTGAAAATGCGATTATTTTTCCTGTTGGGTTATGAATAGGAAAAATAATACGTCCTTTAAATCTATCTATATAACCTTGTTTTATTTCTACGAAGAGACCACTTTTTTTTAATGCATCAGAGGTATATTCTTTATTTTGGCAATGTCTTAGTACTTGGTCTTTTACATTGATAGAGTACCCTAAATTAAAAGTTTTTATAGTCTCCGCAGTTAATCCTCTTTCTAATAGATGCTTATATATTAATTTTCCTTTATCAGTATTAAAGTTGCTGGTGAATATTCCATTTGATTCGTCGTGTATTTTAAATAGTTGTTGAGTAAGATCATTTGATCCTTTATAGGATTCATCTAATTCAATTTCAATTCCAGAGTGCTCTGCTAGAAAGATGATAGAATCTTTAAATTCTAATTTTTCAATCTCCATTATGAAATTGATAACACCACCTCCAATACCACATCCAAAGCATTTAAATATTTGTTTATCAGGGTTTACAGAGAAGGAAGGAGTTTTTTCATTGTGGAAGGGACATACACCAAAAAAATTACGTCCTCGTTGCTTAATTTGAACATATCCCTGAACTACTTCAACTATATCTGAGCTGCTTCTTACTTTTTCTATAGTTTGTTCAGAAATCCTTGCCATCTTATTATGATATTTACCTATCCATTGTTTTTTTATATAATGCTATTATTAGAATAGCTAATACTAATCCACCAACTAATCCCTCAAATATCATAGTAGCTTTCCCAATAGGCCCTATAGGAAGCATTTCCCCAAAACCAACAGTTGAATATACTACAATACTAAAGTAAAATAAATTACCTAATGTATTTATTAGTCCATGTTCTTGTAAATCATCACTGAAGAAACCAATGATTCGATCACCATGAATAGGATCACCATATTTAACACCTTCAATTCCATATAGTACCATACAGAAAAAGATAATTCCTGTTATTGTGAATATAATATTACTTAATTTTTCTCCGTATCCAGTAGTTATTTCTATAATTTTAGATCCTATTCGAGCTGCAGAGAATTTTTTGAATTGTTTCCTTTTTGAAATCATTTCTCTTATGAAAAATATTCCAGTGTCTTCACTTAAAGTTTGATTCTGAAGAGATATTTTTATATTTCTATATATATCTTCAGCCTGTTTATATTTTTTATTAGCTGTAGTATAGTCACCTTTAGATAAAGCCTTTTCAGCATCTAATTCATTTATAACCTTAGAATCTTTACCCCAGTATACATTCTTTAGTTGTGTATTATTAAAATTAACACCTAATAAATTGCAATTTTGAAGGTTTGCATCCTTTAAATTAGCATTTTCAAAATTTGCTTTAAATAAATTAGATTCACTTAAGTCAACTCCGTACATGCTTGCATTTTCAAAGTTAACTTTTTTTAGTTCACATTTTTTCATTTTTGCATCAACTAGGTACAAACCTTGCAATGAGGCATTACTTAATTTAAGATTAGATAAATTTTTATCTTTTTTATATAGGGCTTCAATCTCTTTGGAAGTATTTTCATCAGGTATATAATTAGAATCTGTATATTTTTCTTTAGTCATATTTATGTATATATTTTTTTTATTAATTTAAGGAATTTTGAATAAATGACTATTAAGATTTAATCTTATATCCTTTTGCAAACATATATGCTGCTATAAATGAAAATAAAATAGCAAAAAATAAACTTAATAAAAGCGATAGACCTTGTGAAGATTCATTAATTCCAATAGTTGCATATCTCATTCCATTAACCATCCAATAGATAGGGTTTGCAAGTGATACTTTAGGCCAAATCCCAGGTAGCATTTCAGTGGACCAGAAGACTCCTCCTAACATTGACAATGGCATGAATACAAAAGTTGTAAAACTTCCAATTTGATCCCAGCTACGAGCATAAACACCTATAATTACACCTAATGCAGAAAATGTCCAAGAGACAATTATAAGATATGCTAATGTTAGAGGATAATTTTGAATTTTGAATATAGTATTTGGATCGTCTAAATAATAATTAATTAATAGAGTACTAAATAATAATATTAAAACTCCATTTATAACTCCTCTAATCATACCTCCTATTGTAAATGCCATACTAATTTCAAAACCACTTAATGGAGCAATTAGAATATCTTCAATAAATTTTAAAAATTTTGCTTGCATAATGCTAGAGGAAGAATTTTGATATGCCATATTTATAACAGACATCATTGCAAGACCAGGAATAATAAATTCTAGATAACCAATAGAGCTACCCTTGATTGGGCTTCCAATTCTATCTCCCAAAGCTTGTCCAAAGACAATAATGTAAAGTGCTGATGATATAAGACCGGGCATTATAGTTTGTTTCCATAAGGCAAGGAATCTCATAACTTCTCTCTTAATTAATATTATAAAGCCTGGATTAATCATTAGTCAGTTTCACAAAAACTTCTTCTAGAGAACTTTTTGTTGTATTTATCGCGAGTACTTCGATTGCATTTTCGTTAAGTTTTGATATAATCTTTGGTAAATCTTTATCAGGATCTTTTGTCAAAAATTCTATAATATTATCATCTATTGTATAATTGAATGGTGATAAATCAGGCTCTTTAATAAGGGGGCTGATACGTACACTGATATTGTTGTTACCAAGCATATTAATTAAATTATCAGGTGCATCTTGTTCAATGATTTCTCCGTTATTTATAATAGCGACTTCATCACATAGTGATTCCGCTTCTTCAATATAGTGAGTTGTTAGTATTATAGTTTTCCCATTATTATTAATTTGTTTTAAGTAGTCCCATAGCATATGTCGAAGTTCAATATCAACTCCAGCAGTTGGTTCATCTAGAATTAATATCTCAGGATTATGGACTAAGGCCTTTGCAATTTGGACTCTACGCTTCATGCCCCCTGATAACTCTCGAGCCGTACTTTTTGCTTTGTCAGTTAGGCCAAATTGCTCCAGCATTATATCAGCTCTTTCATAGGATTTTTTATTAGATATCCCATAATAGCCTGCATTTAAAGCTAATACATCTCTTATAGGAAAGAAGACATCAAAATTTAATTCTTGTGGTGACAAACCAATTAATTTCCTTGATTCTTTATAATTTTTTATTACATCGTATCCCATAACTTCAATGGATCCACTTGTCAAATTAACAAGGCCAGTCATAATGCCAATTGTTGTTGTTTTTCCAGCACCATTAGGTCCTAATAGCCCAAAAAAAGCACCTTTAGGAATATCAAGATTTATTCCTTTAAGAGCTTCTAGATTACCATCGTATATTTTTTTTAAATCTCTTATCTTTATAGAAACATCATTCATTTCAATTCTCAATTATTGCAATATTTTCTAAATGTGGGGTATGTGGAAACATATCTAAAGGCAAAATCTTTTTTAATTTATAATTATATGCAGATAGTTCTTTTACATCTCTAGCTTGAGTTGATGGATTACATGAAATATATATAATTTTCTTAGGCTTTTTATTGACAATATCTTCAATTGTTTGTTTATGCATTCCGGCTCTTGGTGGATCAATAACTACTATACTAGGTTTCTCTATTTTTTCAGTATCTAAATTTACTCTAAAAATATTTTTCAAATCACCTTTAAAAAAAATAATATTATCAATATTATTTAATTTTGCATTTACTTTAGCATCTCTTACTGCAGACTCAACTATTTCAAATCCATAAACAGATTTTACATATTTAGCCATCGATATACCTATTGTTCCAGTACCACAATAAAGATCATACACAATATCATCCTTATTTAATTCAGATTCATCCACTATTATGGAATATAATTTTTCAGTTTGATTAGTATTAGTTTGAAAAAAAGAATTTGCAGAAATATTAAAAGTCAAGCCATTAATCATTTCTTGAATATAGTTTTCCCCATATAGATTGATCTCGTATTCTCCAGTAGATACACCTGCTTTTCTAGTAGTGATATTGTTGACAATACTTTTTATAGTATCTATTTCTTCGATAAGTTTAGATACTAAAGGTTCTAGGATTTTCATATTTTCAGAAGCTGTAACAATATTGACCATTGTCTGATTTGTATTGAAAGCATGTCTAATCATTAAATTGCGTAAAAACCCTTTATGTTCTATAATATCATAAGGTTGCATGTGTAAGCTATATTCCTTTACTATATTAAGTATTTCATTCGCAATATTATTTTGGATATGACATTGTTTTATATCCAAAATTTTATCATATCTACCAGGAATATGCAATCCTAATGCAAAATCAGATTTTACATTAGGAGGTTCATCTTTTAAAATCCATCTTCTATTAGAAAATGTAAATTCCATTTTATTTCTATATTCATAAATATTATCACATTCTTGAATAGGATATGTAATATAGTTTTTTTGATTCCCAATTCTATCAAAAGTATCTTTTATTTGTTGTGTTTTTTGCTGTATTTGAACTGAATAATCCAAGTTTTGAAAGCTGCACCCTCCACAATATTTAAAATGTTCACACACTGGTTTATTATAATGTATTGATTCAGATACAATTTCTAATATTTTTGCTTCAAAGTAGTTTTTGCTTTTTTTAATAATAACAACTTTTAATTTCTGACCAGGAATACCATTTTTAACAAAAATGACAATATTATCATGTCTAGCTAATCCCTTTCCACCAAATGCTAATGATTCTATGGAAACTATTATTTCTGAACCTCTTTTTAAAGTGGTTTTAATTTTCATTAATTATTAAATATTTCTTTAGATTTATTGATTATTTCAATAGCTTCTTTAAGGTTATGTGCTTCAGAATAAAATCGTACAATAGGTTCTGTATTTGATTTTCTTATATGGATCCACTTATCAGGCCAAATTAATTTTATTCCATCCATTTGATTTGTTTCTATTGGGTTTAGTTCTTTTCTGATTAGTTCAATAAATTTAGAATTTATTGCTTTATCTGTTTTTAAGAAATCTTTTACAATTTCATAATGGGGGATGCTGTTATATAATTCACTCATAGACATGTTATCCATGGACAATCTATTTAGCAATAGAGCTGCTGCAACCAATGAGTCTCTTCCATAGTGTGATTCTGGTAATATAACTCCACCATTACCTTCTCCTCCGATTACTGCATTAACTTTTTTCATTTCAGTAACTACATTTATTTCACCTACATTACTTCTTGAAACATTTACATTATATTTTTTTGCTAATTCATCAATTGCCATTGATGTAGATAAATTAGTAACTAAAGGGGTTTTTATTTCTTTGCTCATCAAGATACTTTCACAACAAATAACTAGTGTAGATTCTTCTCCAATAGGATTTCCTTTTTCATCAACAATGGCTAATCTATCTCCATCAGGATCTATCGCTATTCCTAAATCAGATTTAGTATCAATAACACTTTTTGATAGTTCTGATAAATTATGGGGAAGTGGCTCGGCACCTCTCGTAAAGTTTCCATCTGCATTGCAATTCAATGGAGTGACTTTGCATGAGAATGTTTCTAATAAGAGTGGTAGTATTTTTGAAGTTGAGCTATTAACAGCATCAATAACTATTTTATACTTTTTATTTTTTATTTGGTTTAAATTGATTGATGATAATTTTATAATGTTATTTAAATGTTTATTTACTGCATCATTATTGTAATCAATTATTTCTGATTTAGAATTAGACTCTAAAATAATATCTTCTTTGTTTTCATATAAGGCTAATAGCTTTTTATATTTTTCAGGTTTTATAAATGTTCCATCATTATCAATGAATTTCAAACCATTCCATTCAGTTGGATTATGACTAGCTGTAATTACAATCCCACAAGAATAATTATTTTTTTCAACAATGAATTGTGCTGTCGGTGTAGGTATTATACCACAATCAATAACCTTTTGCCCATTAACTTTTAATGAGTGACATATTTTTTTAGAAAAATATAATCCATGATTTCTTCCATCTCTTGCAATTAAAATGGGTCCTGGTTTTTGGAGCTTTAAAAAACTAAAGACAAATTTTTCGATAATTCCATAATTAAGTCCATTATCGACAATTCCTCTGATTCCAGATATGCTTTTTATTAATGTCATTTCATAATTCCAAAAAAAATCCAGACATAATTAGGTCTGGATTTTAATCGTATTTTTATTAAGAAGTACTATTAATACTGTCTATTTGCTCTTTTAATAGTATTTTTCTTTCGCACTTTTTCCATTTTTCGAGCTTCGCTAGGTTTTAAGTAATATGTTCTACTCCTAACATCTCTTAAGATGCCAGCTTTTTCCCACTTCTTCTTAAATCGTCTAAGAGCTTTTTCAAATGATTCATTATCTTTAACTATAACACTAACCATATTTTACATTGCCTCCATGCAAGTTTATCCTAAGTATTGTCTTAATTTTCGACTTCTTGATCGATGTCTCAATCTTCTTATTGCTTTTTCTTTTATTTGTCGCACACGTTCTCTAGTTAATCCAAATTCTTCACCGATTTCATTTAATGTAAGAGCATATTCTCGTTCAATCCCAAAATACATTCGGATAACTTCACGCTCTCTATCTTTTAAAGTATCTAAGGCTGCTGCAACTTCTTCCTGAAGAGAGTCCATGAGCAATTCCTTATCAGGAGATTCTGTTTTTCCATCTTCAATAATATCTAGTAAACAATTTTTATCTTCATCTGAAAATGGAGTATCTAAAGAGTGATGTCTTCTAGATATTCGTTGAGCATCATTGACTTCATTTGGTTTCATTTCCAACTGTCGTGCAAGTTCATCTGCTCTAGGTGACCGCTCAAATTCTTGTTCTAATCTCTCTGCCGCCTTATTAATTTTACTAATAGTACCAACTCTATTTAAAGGTAGTCTAACTATTCTAGAGTGTTCTGCTAATGCTTGTAATATAGACTGTCTAATCCACCAAACAGCATATGAGATAAATTTAAATCCCCTAGTTTCATCAAATCTTTCAGCAGCTTTTATTAAACCCAAATTTCCTTCGTTAATTAAATCTGTTAGGGGTAAGCCTTGCCCCTGATAATCTTTTGCTACACTCACTACAAATCGCAGATTTGCTTCTGTTAATTCTTTAAGAGCTCGTCTGCTCCCTTGTTTGACTTTAATTGCCAACTCCACCTCTCTATCAGGTGTAAGAGGTTCATATTTACTTATTTCTTGTAGATATTTACTTAATGATCGATTAGCATCACTTCCAAGCTTTTGAATTTTTTGATCTACCTTACTCTTTTTTTTCTTTTTTACTACTTTCTTCTTCTTAGTAGCAGCTTTAGTCTTGCTTTCTTCTTTTGCAATTTTTTGTTCTTCTTTTAATACTTTAGGGCTTATATCTTTAACGGATTTAAGTATTTCTTTATCTTTTTTAACATTTGATTTTTTAGCGGTTATTTTTTTTACTGCAGCTT